>Ga0272441_10003316_pt1 | contig 30759 bp, 20 predicted proteins | sample SSMProp6N_FD_193582 | JGI IMG/M metagenome (GOLD analysis project Ga0272441, IMG submission 193582) | Marine sediment archaeal communities from Little Sippewissett salt marsh, Falmouth, MA, United States - SSM-Prop-6N | ecosystem: Environmental > Aquatic > Marine > Wetlands > Sediment ... | reverse complement strand
TGGCGCCGTAGGATGCCGCGCTGATTGGTTCACTGTGCCGTACGATCCGCAAGATTTCCCGGGCGGATATGCCGGTTGCAACCGAGCGCATGGGCATGGTCGAGCGTCTCGGCTACCTCCTGCCCTGGCTGGGCTTGGCCCCGGCCATGCGCCGCTGGGGCTCGATCACCATGGGTGAACTTTGCTCACGCTTCCGCAACGCCGCGCTGCGGGAGGGGCTTCGAAGCCTGTTCGGAGGGGAGGACAGCACCGGGGATATGCCGTCGATCGCCCTGCTGATGATGCTCGCCTTCATGCACAAACGCTCCTGCGGCTACCCGATCGGCGGCTCCCTGGAGTTCGCCCGGGCCATCGAACGGCGCTACCTCTCACTCGGTGGTGCGATCCGCTACAACACGCGCGTGGACGAAATCCTGGTGGAGCAGGAGGCGGCAGTGGGCCTGCTGTGCGGGTCGGAGCAGCACCGCTGTCAGGAGGTGATCTCCTGCGCCGACGGACACGCCACCCTCTTCGATATGCTCGGGGGCCGCTACCTGAGCCAGGCGCAGCGGGAGGCCTATGCGAGCTATCCGATTTTTCCCTCGCTGATCTACGTGTCCCTGGGAATCGGCCGGGACCTGAGCGCCCTGCCCCACATGTCCGTCTTCCCGCTCGAGAAACCGATCGTGCTGGAGGACGGTGCGGTGACGCTCGATCAGATGAGCGTGCGCCTGTTTTCTTTCGATCCGACCACCGCGCCTGCGGGTAAAACGGCTGCCATCGTGATGATCGAATCGCGCGGTATCGAGTACTGGAAAAATCTGCGTGAATCGACGCCGGGCAAGTACAGGGCGGAGAAATGGCGCGTGGGTGAGTTGGTAATTGACGCCCTGGAAGCCGAGTACGGAGATGTTCGAAGCCACGTGGAGGTGGCGGATGTGGCCACCCCGGCAACCTGGCAGCGCTACACGGGCAACTGGAAGGGCAGCTACGAGGGTTTCCTGCCCACCTGCAAGACCATGGGCAAGAATCTCGAGTTCACCGTGCCGGGACTGTCCAACTTCCACATGCACGGACAGTGGGTGGCGATCGGCGGGGGTCTGCCCCCGGCCGCCAGCAACGGCAGAACGGTGACCAAGATGCTGTGCAAACGCTACGGCAGGAAGTTTCACACCCTGCCGTAGCTGCAACAGCGGTCCCCGCGGCTTCACGGAAAACGATATTCACCCTGCGGGCGTTGCTTCTGTGCAACCGCATCGGTTTTTTCTCAGGCCTATGCATCAACTCGACGAAGATAGCAATGAACAACTCTGTTGCTACAACGCCGGTTGGAGGAATACCAGGATGAAAACCAGGACAAACTCGTGGGTGCGCGGAATCATCATCGCTTTCTGCATCGCTGTACTGCCCGTACTGCTGATCGGCTGCGGCAAGACCGAACCGTGGGTGATCAAAGCCGAGATAAAATCCGCGGATGGCAGTGGAAACACCACGACCCTGACATCGTGGTTTCATTGGGATCCGGTGCAAGACGAGCTTGTGGCCGTGATCGACGATCTGAATCGGCACGAGGGCGCCAAGAAAGTGGCCGAAGCGGGGTACAAAAAGGTCACGGGAGACTTCGTAAACAATCCCACCGCGATCAGCATGCGTGTGAAGGACTACAAGGGGTGGATGGAGTTCCGCCCGTACAACGCCCTGGAAGGCAGGGTGCGTCTCGATTCCAACATGAAAGCCTGGTCGGACTACGGCGAGTACAAGGTGACGCGCCACGGCGAGGAGGATGTCAATCCCGCCACGTATCTGTTGAACCTTCGCAGTCCGGGTGAAGGAATCAAGGTGGGAATCGTCTCGGTTTTTTCCTACCAGGATTCCTACATCAGCGACCCGAGCATTTCCGGGCTGGTTTCGTACTTCGACAAGGCCAACCGGGAGGGGGCACTCGGAGAACAGAAGATCAGCTACTACGTGGATGAGGTCGACCGAAGCGACTCCCGCGATGTTCTGCTCGCCAACCTGGCCGAGTGTTTCTCCCGGTTGATCGAGGAGCAGCAGGTCGCCATGATCGTAACCGCCTATGGACCGTCGGTGGAGCATGAGGAGATTTTCGACGGCAGCAGGATCCCCTGCGCAGGCATGTACGTGAATCCCCTCTCTCCCCCTTCGGGTGAATACACCTTCGCCACCGGTTACTCGAGCACCGCGGCGCTCATCGGGGCGAATCACGCCTACCACGGTCTGGCAGCACGCAGTGCGTTCGTACTTGCCGATGAGGCCGATTACTACCAAAGACAGGCCGACCGCTTCGCCGAGGCCTTCACCGCAAACGGGGGTACCGTGATCGGCCGGGACGACGAGGCCCAGACGGTGGACGTGCTGTTCATGGCCGGGCGCTCCTCCTTCGTGGTCGACGCCCTGCGCTCGAACTCGCGCAGCTCATCAGCAACCGGAGTACCGAAAGCTGCCCTGCTGATGTGCTCCGGCAAGCCGTGGAAGTATGTCGACCGCTACAACTGGCCCGGGCGAAAGCCGCTGCTCACCGTGCAGGATTACGACGACTACGCCTCCTGCTCCGAGGCACAAGAGCTGTTCGAACGCTACGACAAGATGTTCGGCGAACCGCCCAATTCCCAGTTTACAGCAGGATGGGAAACAGGCGCGATCGTGGTGGACGCGCTGAAGCGAGCCGGAGCTTCGGACAAGACCGCGGGTGGAGAGAAAATCAGACAAGCACTGGAACAGACGAATCTCAAGGGAGTGAACGGAACCTTCCGCTTCGGGGACAACCACCTGCCGCAGAAAAACTGGCTGGTTGTCAGCTACCAAGACGGCCGGGAACAGATCACAGACCGAATCAACGTCGAGGGCAAGCCCGTGCCGTGAAGCGCGGCAAGATAGACGTCAACGGATTTATAGCCTCCGCATATCTTTGAAAACCTGGTCGACGATACGGAGAGTGGTCTCTATATCCTCATCTGTATGAGCGGTGGAAATGTACCACAACCCTTTATCGGTCGGGAAGATATGTACGCCGCGATCAAGGAGTAGCTCTCTAAATACCAAATAGCGATCGTTTTGAATGTTAAACGCATCCCGAAGATCGTTGATTTCATGATCGTGAAACGATACGCAGAACAACCCGCCTACACCTTGGATGCGTACCGTTTCTCCCCACTTGTCCGCGGATTTTTGTATTTCGGCCGTCATATGTGAACCGATCTCATTGATTCTCTTGACCGCCCGGCCGTCTTCACGCGTAAGCTCGTTCAAAACAGCCAGTGCTGCCGCACAGCCGATTGCATTCCCGTTGAAGGTGCCGGCCTGCACGACCAGCCGGTCAGAAACCACCTGCATGATCTCTCGATTTGCCCCATAGACAAAGATCGGTACGCCTCCACCCAGCGCCTTGAAACCACAGGTGATATCCGGGATCACGCCCAGCAACTGTTGCGCCCCCCCTATCGAAGTACGAAGACCGGTAATCGTCTCATCGAAAATCAACAAGGCTCCGTTGCTATGGGCAATTGTTTTCAGATCTTCCAGATAACCCGGCTTCGGCAGGATGACGCCGCAATTGCTCATAATCGGTTCGGTGAGAATCGCCGCAATCTCGCCTTTTTGACGTTCGAATGCTTTCTTGACGTATTCGATATTGTTCCACGGCAGGGAAACGACATTGTCGAGTATATTGCGAGGTTGGCCCCTACAGTAGTTGTGAATGACGGGTTTTGGATGGTCCCTGGTGCCGAAATCTTCATCTGCGTCGGGGTGAAAGCTGAAAAACACGTTGTCCATCCAACCGTGATAGTGGCCTTCGAATTTTATGAATTTCTCCCTTCCGGTGACCGCCCTCGCCAGGCGCAACACAGCCTGAACGGCTTCAGTACCCGTATTGTTGAAATTGACAACTTCGAAGCACGGAATCTTGTCAATGAGCAACTGCGAGAGCTCCAGTTGTAGGGGATGAGGCTCCCCAAAACCGGTGCCTTTATCCAACTGGGCCGCTATAGCGCTGTTCAGGACTTCCGGGGCATGGCCAAGAATATTAGGGCCGTAATTGAGCAGATAATCTATGTATTCATTACCATCAACGTCGTACAATCTGCTGCCTTCGCCGTGGGTCATATAGATCGGACACGGCTTGGAGGCCGTCTGCACTTGGGATCCTACGCCCATCGCAAATATTTGCCCGGCCTTTTTATACATTTCTTCCGATTTAGGATAATTTTTCCACATAATATTACCTCTTAGTAAAAAAATATCGCTTTTTTACTCTTTATAAATACCTAATTGATTATAAATCATGACGTTGTATAGTCAATAGATAACTAAAAATATTTTGTGAGCTGGCAGTCACTGGGCGGATGGCTGCAGAAGGACTCTTATCTGAACAATTCTGCTGTTATCAGAGTGCTCGCTCCCAGGATTCCGGAATCAATCCCCCGCTCACTGGGCAGCACTTCGACTTCCGATGCAGGTTTAGAGAGACAATGCGTTCGTATTGAGTTTCGAATAGTTTCGATCAGAGGAGATTCGATATCCATAAGATATCCGCTAAGGATGATGAGTCTCGGATTGAATATATTAACCATATTGCTGACTGCAATGCCAATGGAAGTGCCTGCGTCTATAATCAGTTTATTGGCGACCTTGTCCCCCAAAGCGAGCGCATCCATTATGCGAGCGATCGATACCGGCTCTTCCGGTGACAGCTTCTCGTAGATTGCAGAATACACTCCCTTAAGACGCAACTTTTCGGCGGCCTCCTGCAGATACAATCCCGAAGCCATAGCTTCCACACAGCCCACATTGCCGCATTTGCACAGAGGGCCATGTCGATCGATAACCGTATGCCCCAACTCTCCGGCACTTCCGCCTGTTCCCCGGTACACCTGTCCATCGATTACGATTCCCATGCCGATCGTATCTCCGAGGGAAACGTACAGAAAATTATCGATCTCCTGGCCAAGACCGAACCATTTCTCCCCTATCGTAAAAGCCCGGGTGTCGTTCTCCACGCAGCAAGAAATTTCGAGTTTTTCCTCCAGAAGAGATTTGACAGGAACAGTTCTCCACCAGTCATAGTAGTTGCAGTAGACACCAACACCCTGTTCTCTATCTACCAATCCAGGAATCCCTATTCCGACTCCAAGTACGGACTCTCTGTCTTCCAAAGTGCCGATCAACTCTTTCGCCATGTCCGCTATTGCGGCAATATAGTCCCTCTCGGTACTGAAATCTTGATTGGAAAGCTCTCGTCTATGCAGGATCGCTCCCGTGAGATTGACGATCCCGCCGCTCATTCTCTTTTCTTCAGCTATCAATCCTACCGTAAAATGAGTCGTAGGATCGATTTCGATCAAAGTTGGTTTCCTGCCGCCCTTGGATCGCCCCTCCCCTTTTTTCCTTATCAATTTTTCCTGCGTCAACTCTTGAACCAAGACGTTGACCGTACCGGGTCGGATTTTTGTTGTTCTGGAGATGTTTGTAAGTGATATTTCTCCGCGGCGAAAGATGAGATCCAGGATTACTTTCTTGCTGAGTTTCTTTCTGCCTTCCCGATTCGTGGGAGCCTGAATTATCGATTTGTTGTTAGCAGGCAAAATCAAAACTATACCTTAATAGAGGCTGTATTATAGCTTTAATACGAAAAGATTTCAACATGGCGAAAGATACGGGCTGGTTCTGCTCTAACCGTAATATTAATCCGAGGGCGTGCCGCTTGGGGGCCAAAATTTAGGTCTATAGCAGGGAAATGAACTCTTTAAAGAACCCCATAAAGCCAAATCTATAATTTGTCATAAGAATATGTTGTTCTTAAATAACGGAAAGTATATAATTCCTCGGAAGCCGGGAGACGGACTATCGATCTATAGCAATGCGACAGGAGATTCGAGCATGAAAATTGTAAAAATGGCCTTAATTGGTGCGGGTTTGTGGGGGAAAGGACACGCCGAAATATACGCAACGCATCCCAATGCAGTTCTAAAAGCAGTGTGCGATGCCAAGACGGATCGTGCCCGGGAAATAGCCGCGTTGTACAACGCCAATGCGTACGATGATTACAATGAGATGCTGAAAAAAGAGGATATCGACGCGGTTGCCGTTGTAACTCCTGATTTTGCTCACGCCGCACCGGCGCTGGCCGCCGCGGCTGCCGGGAAACATATTCTTCTAGAGAAACCACTGGCGACCACAAAAACAGATGCGGTGGCTATATGCCAGGCAGTAAAGGAAAACAAAATTCAGCTGATGGTGGATTTTCACGGGCGGTGGAATCCCCCCTCCTACATCATGAAACAAGATATCGATTCCGGCAAGATCGGTAAGGTAGTAAGCGCCTATCTCCGGCACAACGATACGATTTATGTCCCGACGCAGATGCTGTCTTGGGCCGCAAAATCATCCATTATCTGGTTCCTTGGAAGCCACGCAGTGGATACCCTGTCTTGGCTGCTGAGCGACAGGGTCAAACGAGTGTTTTCCGTATCTTCTCACGGCATCTTGCAGCGCAGGGGAATCGATACCGAAGATCTGTTCCAGTCGACTTTGGAGTTTGAGAAAGGAGCGGTTGCCCAGGTTGAAAACAGCTGGGTCGTGCCGAACGGAAATCCCCACATAAATGACTTTAAACTAAATGTTACCGGCGAAAGCGGAATGTTCAATATGGATTTCAGCCACAGCCAGTTCTTCGAGCGCTATCTCGAAAATACGATGGATCACCCCGACTTCCTTGTTACTACGCAGGTTCTGGGCAAACCGTTCGGATTGGGCTATGAGAGCATCCGTGATTTTGTGGAATGTATTGCTGAAGACAAGCCGGTAAAAGTAAAACTCCAGGAAGCTCTCAATGTTACCATGACCCTGCTGGCAATAAAACGCTCCGCCGCCTCCCGTGAACCCGTAGAGGTGGAGCACATCAACGTAGATGATGTTTAGAACCGATCCAGCCGGCTACAGCATTCGATCCACCTGAGTAACGATCATTCCGGCCAGCCGATGGCTGAGGGATAGAACATCCTCATCAACCTGCTCCATCGTATCCTCAGGGAGATGAATCCACGGATATTTGTAGCCTTTCCAGGTTAAACTGATACAGGGAATTCCTGCACCTTCGAACGGTAATTGATCACCGGACGGCCACGGAGGCGTGACAAATTCAACTGTGTTATACTTGTCAAAGATTCCCACCTCCCGAGCGGCTCGCCGGGCGCTTTCTTGAGCCAAATAATCGTCGGTTGTGTGAATCCAATCGGGTTGATTGCAGGAAAGCATATCGAGATTCAACATAAACCGTATCTTCTGCAGCTCTCCGGAAGCTTTCATCGTTTCTACATGATGCCTGGAACCGAGATAGCCGATCTCCTCACAACCGTAGGCAGCAAAAACAAGAGCCCGCTTCGCAGGATGTTCATGAAAATAACTTGCCAAGCTCAGCAGGGAGGCAACGCCGGAGGCATTGTCGGCGGCTCCGGGAGTGCCGTACTGGGTATCATAGTGGGCGCCGATGAGAAGAGCCTCATCAGAGTATTTGGAGTCGAATCCCGGCTGGTGAGCAATCACGTTGAATGATACGGCATGAGGATCGAATCCTGTCGAGTACTTTAGAAAGACTTCGATTCCCTCGGGATTCGCCAATAGCAGCCTCTCCAACATACGACCTTCCTGCTCACTGATGAGTACCAGTGGTGAGGTATATGGCAAATTCTGAGCGCCCCAGGGTGCTGCCTTGGCACCGTCTGGGAAATCCCTGCTCACAATTTGAGCGAGGATCTGCTGCTTTTTGTCTTGTATGGTAAACTTCTTGAATTTGAATTTTTCCCGTTCAAAAGGACGAAATTTCTGCAGGTCAAACAGCTCACTTCGACCGCCAAACCGCAGAGTTCCCTCAATGCCTTGCGAAGGAGTGCCGCATGAATAGACAAAGGGGAAACAAGTAAGAATCCGATTATCGGCTTGCGGTATTTTCAATTGCGGTTCATCGTGGAGCTCCCACCCCATTATCTGGTACCGCTGCAATTGGGGTTGTAACCCGGTCTCGGAAAACCGTTTGTATATGTACTCCGCGCCCGCCCGGTCCCCCGAAGTACCGGCAAACCGGTTGCCGATCGTCTCCGACAAAAACCGCATGTCTGCGAGAACCGTATCGATATTACTCTTTTCAAACGGCATTTGCACTATCCTTCGGTTCGGTGGAATAAATGGCAGTGAATTTCGTGATCTCCGGCAATCATAGTTCGATCGGGAAATCGGTCAAAACATACCTCCATGCTCTGCGGACATCTTGGTGCATAGGGACAACCGTCGGATTCCGCCAAGGCCTCCCCGGATAACGCTCGCCCATCGAAATCCGACTGTTCCTGCTGATCCATCCTGGGAATTGAAGAGATAAGATGTTTCGAGTACGGATGCAACGGAGAGGCAATGATCGTGTCACGATCACCGATCTCCAATAGCTTCCCTCTGTACATTACCCCAATCATATTCGATACATGGCGAATGACTCCCATATTATGAGATATGAACAGATAGGTCAGGTTGTACTGTTTCTGCAGGGACGTCAGGAGGTTGATAATCTTGGCCTGCACAGACACATCAAGGGCAGAGGTAGGTTCATCCAGGATCAAAAATCCGGGCTGAAATGAAATGGATCTGGCAATGGCGATTCGCTGCCTCTGTCCTCCGCTGAACTCATGAGGATATCTGTACAGATGCTGCTCCGCCGATAGTCCCACCTGATCCAACAGCTCCGCTACCCTAACCTTCACGTCCCTGTCCTTTATCTGGCCGAAAGCCTTCATCGGCTCCGAAATTATTGAAAAGATGGTCATCTTTGGATCAAGAGAGGCGTAGGGATTCTGAAACACTATGCTCAGCTGTTTCTGATACTCCTGCCTGTCTCTGCGCCCCAATTTCCCATACACCCTATCACCGATACTTATGGTACCGGAGGTCGGCGGATAGAGTCCCACAATCATTTTTGCGATTGTGCTTTTTCCGGAACCGCTTTCACCGACCAACCCAAACGTCTTACCCTTTTCGATAGAGAATGATGCCTCTTCTACCGCTTTCAGCAGCCTTCTACCCTTCTTTTCTCCATGAATCGGAAAACTTTTCGATATGTTTCTCAACTGAATATAGGACAAGACTCCACCTCTCGGCTTACAGATGACATCGTACGTAATGCCGGTCACCCACGAGTTTTTCCTTGGGATTTTCTCTTTCACACACGCCCGCGATCTTGAGCGTACAACGTGGTTCAAAAGGACATCCCGCCGGTCTATACAGCAGATTCGGAACGAAGCCCGGCAGCTCTTCAAGATATTCTCTGCGTTCCTCCACCATTGGTATCGCCCGCACAAGGGCTCGGGTATAGGGGTGAGCGCTTTTCTTCAAAACAATCCCACTGGGTCCTCGCTCGACAACTTGTCCGGCGTACATAACCACAATTTCCTGGCAGGTTTGAGCAACAAGAATTAGATCGTGGGTAATGAGCAATAATGCAGTCTGGTACTCGAGGCTCAACCTCCTCATCAGAGCAAGAATATCCTTTTGAACCGTCACATCCAGACTGCTGGTAGGTTCATCAGCGAGAATCAGGTCCGGATTGCAGGACAGACCCAGACCGATCATCACCCGTTGCGCCATACCGCCGCTCAATTCGTGAGCATACTGATCCAGACAATAGCTTTTCAGGCCCACGAGCTTCATTATCTCGGCGGCCCGCTCTTTTGCCATATGCCTGGAGATGTTTTGGTGTATTTTAATGGTTTCAGTTATCTGATTTCCTATCTTGAGAGAAGGATTAATAGCCACACTTGGGTCCTGAAAAATCATCGAAATCTCTGAACCTCGAATGCGCCTTAAGGATTTCTCTGATTCTCCGATCAGGTCCGTTCCTTTAAACAGAATATTGCCCCCTACAACTTTTGCCGATATCGGCAATAGTTTTATTATCGAAAAAGCCGTTACGGATTTTCCGCATCCGGTCTCGCCGACCAACCCGGTCCAGCGGTTGCGGTCTATACTGAAAGTCACATCTTGAAGAACCTTTGCAGTTCCATCGTAGGTTTCGAAATGCACAGAAAGATTGTTTACTTCCAGTAATTTATTCGACTGCATCAGTCGGCCTTTTTTATTCTTCTGATGTTTGGATCCAGGGCATCCCGTATCCCGTCGCCAAGAAAATTGAATGCGAGCGTTACCAGGAATATCGCGCTACCCGGAATAATGGACATCCACCAAAAATCAAACAGATAGTTTCTTCCTTGAGCTACCATTGCTCCCCATTCCGGCGAGGGGGGTTGAGCCCCCAATCCCAGGAAACCAAGCACGGCGGCCAGCAGGATCGCGTCTCCAAAATCCAGGGAGGCTTGTATAATGATGGGCGAGACCGCATTGGGAAGAACATGTCGCAGCATAATGCGAGTGGGTGACTGATTCAAAGTTTTTGCGAATTTGACGTAATCCGATTCCATTATTGAAAGCGTTTCCCCATACATAAGTCTGGCAAACGGAGGCCAGTAGACCAATGACATGGCTATCAGAGCGTTGGTTAAACTGGGCCCAAAAGTCACGGCAAGCGAAATTGCCAGCACGAGGGTGGGAAAAGCAAGAAAAATATCGGGAAGCCGCATCAAAATTTGCCCAATGGATCTGTGGAAAAAACCGGATATCAAACCGATTGTTACTCCTATAAACACACCCATACCCACGATGATCAGGCCTGAAGCGAGCGATATTATTGCACCATGTAACATTCTGGAAAAAATATCGCGGCCCAGCAGATCCGTACCAAACCAGAAACGGGCACCGGGAGGTATCTTGGCGAGGCTCACATCTATGGCGTAGGGATCTCTGGGGGCCAGCACCGGACCGAGGATACAGACGAAAAGAAAGATCGCTATAACAATCAATCCAATTTTACTTACATTGTTTTTCCATAAAAGTAATAAAGTCAGTTTGAATTCCCTGAGCTTGGAACTTTTACCAACTATCCTTTCTGTTGACGCAGGCATACCGGTTTTCCTATCTCATTGCATGTCGGATTTTGGGATTCAACAACCCATAGGTGATGTCCACAAAAAATGTGACAATCGAGTAGACAATCGCCACGAAAAAAGTGAAGCCCAAAATCATCGGTTGATCCGCTTTCAATATCGAAAGGTAAGCGACATAGCCGATTCCAGGCCAGGCAAATATGACCTCGGCCACGATGGCTCCTGAAAGCAAGCGTCCAACCAGAACACCCAGAATTGAAACGGTTGGTATCAAACTGTTTTTCAAGGCATGTTTAAACAGCACCACACTGAAGGGAATACCCCTCGATTTGGCGGCTCGAATGTAATCGCTTTCGAGGATCTCAATCATGCTTGTGCGGATTTGTCTCGAAATATACCCGGTGACGGCTAATCCGACAGCGAATGAAGGCATTACCAAATGTCGTACCGCATCCACAAAAGCACGGAAATTCCCCCTGAGGATACTGTCCAATACCACAAGCCCCGTTATCCTCTTCAAGGAAATATGCATGGACAGATGGCCCGGGAGAAAGACGTTCAACTTGAAATAGAAAAAAAACAGCAGCAGCAAACCTAACCAAAAATTGGGAATCGAAACACCGAGAAGCGAATAGACCCGATTGAAATGATCGAACCATTTGTTTCTATGAAGGGCGGAAAACACACCTAGAGGAATGCCCATGATCAGGCCAAAGAGGAGCGCTGCCAATGCCAGCTCGAATGTCGCTGGAAAATGGTCGACCAGTTCGGTCACAACCGAACGATGTGTCCGTATCGAGGTTCCCAGATCTCCTTTCAATATTCGCGAATAGAAATTGAAGTATTGTTCGGAAATCGGCCGATCCAATCCCCAGTCATGCCTAAATTTTTCAAGCTGCTCGGGAGTAGCATTCGGTCCCACCATTGCGGAAGCCACATCCCGCGGAAGCACATGCATCGTGATGAATGAGACGGTAGTCACTCCCCAGATCACGACCAGAGTCAGCATGAGGCGCTTGAATAAAAGCCTAATCATTGAAATGGCTGTACCTGTTTTGTCTCATTTGGATTGTTATTTGATATAGTATGAAGGGCATAATAACAAGAGCACAGACCGAAAATCGGCCTGTGCTCCCGCTGTTTGTCAATCTTCGTAGTAGAATACGGAGAAATCGATGTTATACAAGCTCGAGTAGGTGTCGAATCCCTTCACATTCTTGGGAAACACAAACGGCTGCAATTTCTGTCCGACCCAAGCATACGGTCCATCTTCGAAATGCTCTAGGGCCATCTGCCGATACAGTTTTTCTCTCGTTGCGGGATCCTGTTCCGCATCGGCCTCATCACATAGCCGGTCGATTTCCGGATTCACATAGTCCGGCAGAACGCGCAGATAGAAACTCTTGGTGGAATGTGCATGGGTTACCGAATTTCCGGCCACTTCGTCGATGAAAAGTCCTGTCCAGAACTGAAGCGCTTCGTAATCTCCGGAAGTAGTTTTCTCATCAACCACCGACCAGTCGTACTGCTCGATCTTGCCTTTCAATCCGATCTTTTCCAAATCCGCCAATTCCTTTTGGACTATGACCTCCCAAGGTGCGCCGAATCCACCCCCGGTTCCGATTACGATGGTGAACTCGCCCCCGTCGGGATAGTCGGATTGACCCATCAATTCCTTCGCTTTGGCTACGTCGTAGTCATAAAGACGCTCCTCGCCGTCTTTCAGGCTCGCCGGAAATGGTTGGAAAATCGGCCGGTCCATGGGAATCGCGTAACCTCTGAGGATATCCTCTATAATCGTCTCCGTATCGATCGCATACCGAACTGCCTTGCGAACTTTCGGATCAGAGAAGATATCCTTGGCGGGATTCATCAAGATGCCCGTACCGATCCAAATAGGAACCATATCGATTCTGAAATCGGTATTTTTGGCATACTCGTCGATCATTTCACCGGTTAGATTCATAGCCATCTGGATCTCTCCCCGGTCCAGCATCATCTTCTGCACGCTCGCCTCGGGGATGTTTCGGTCGATAAGAACATCATACTTAGGAACCCTGAAGTAGTTCTCTTTGATCCCCCAATAGTTGGGATTTCTGACCAATTTGATGTACTCGTTTCTCTTCCACTCCTCCAACATGAACGGCCCCGAACCCAGGGAATGGTCGTCCAGATACTTAACTCCCTCCGGATCGTCGTCAGATACATTCTCTTTCAGTGTTTTCGAATCGATTACTCCGCAATGGGAGTTGGTCAGCAATGTTCCAAAGGCCATAAAGGGACGCTTCAAGGTCATCTGTACCGTGTACTTGTCGATTTTCTTTATCGCGGCATCCAGATCATCGAGCAAGTACTCATCGATACCGGGATAGTTGGGATGATTGATCCTCAATCCTCTCCGGAAAGAAAACACAACATCATCCGCGGTCACCTCATTCCCGGTGCTGAACTTCGCACCTTCGCGCAGATAGAAGGTATACTCAGTCCCATCCGAGCTGATATCCCAGTCCTTCGCCAAGCTCGGCGCAAGTTTGGAAAAATCATTTCGATCGTAGGTCAGCAAGTTGTCATACAAGTTCTGTTCCAGACTTCCCTCTTCGTTGCATATTTGGGAGGCCGGATCCAAACTTCGCACGATCGATGCATATCCGATCACCATCTGTTTGACTTCCTGTTGATCTTCTGTCACTCCCCCCGCCCAAATACTCATGGACGGGATTGCCACGATCAGAACGATCAACGCTAATAGATTCAATCTTTTCATTTTTTCTCCATATTCTCGATTGTGAATTCTCAAGCGGTATCCCGCAAGAGCCTCTGGGTCTATTTTTGTCCTACCTCAATTTCAGCTGGTAGGCCTGTTCGCAGCACAGGGAGATCTAATACTTTTCATCCAATGCTGTTTTACCCTCTTTTTCTTGAACATAAAACGTTTCGAGTTGTTATTTTCTATTTGTTAATATTCATTTTGTTATATACATACTATATTCGGGGGGTCATTCTATACTAGAAGTAAATCAATGTCAAGGTCAGCCTGCCGCCCCAAAATTGAGCTATTTTTATTGCCAATAAGTATTTAGACACCCTCAGATGCTTCGCCCGCGTGCTTGTTTCTTTGTGGAATTCGTACTATAACAGGATCAGCAAGACGGAATGAGGTTCGAGGAAATAACACATTTTTGGTGGAAAGAAATATACTTTTCGATACAAAGCAGGCTGTTTCTCGGGCGCAGCTTACGGCATTAGTATTATTGATAATCCATGAACATATCTGCGCATTTCGTGAGGGGTGGTAGTACGATGAAGAACAAAGAGCATCTTTTTCAATACATAGAACAGCATCAAGACGACATCCTCCATTTTCTATCGGAATTGATCCAATTCAAGGCTATCAATCCCCGAATCCAGCCGGATGGCGGAGAAGGGGAAATCCAGTCCTGGATTGCAGATCGATTTCGGGATTTTCACTTTGATCAAGTAGATATCTGGGCCGTTGATCCGCAGGGAAACAGACCGAATGTCGTCGGCACGATCAAGGGGACGAAGAACCTCAAATCGCTCATCTTCAACGGCCACTGCGACGTGGTCTCGGTGACGGAAAGCGAATCCGAGCTGTGGTCCGTGGATCCGTGGCGTGCTGCGATCATTGACGGAAATCTGTACGGCAGGGGATCCAGCGACATGTTGGCAGGCCTGACAGCGATGATCTGGGCCGGCAAGGCTCTTATCGATACCGGGACCAAATTGTCGGGAAATCTGTATATTGAATCGGTCGCCGGTGAGGAATCCCAGGAAGGCCAGACCATCGGAACCGCCGCAACTATAGAAAAAGGGTACACCTCCGATTTTGCCGTAGTGGGGGAGCCGACAAACTGCGAGATTGTTGTAAAAACTCCCGGTGTCTTTCACCTTGAGATCGTCATCAAAGGGAAAAAAGCCCATATATCGAACCGAAACCAAGTCAGGTTTCCGCAAAGAGGCGGAGTGCCCTGCGGTTCAGCGGTGGGCATTGACGCGATCTCCAAGGCGATTCCCTTTTTACAGTTTTTCCAGGAACTCGAAGTGCAGTGGAACCAACGCTGGCAGGATGAGCTATCCGCCGGTGATATCAGACTTCAGCATCACGGGGGTATCGGGATATACACGATCAATCCATGTTTCATCGAGGGAGGCTCATCCTTCGGATCGGTGCCCGAGTATTGCCGCTTGTACTACGCGGTCTTTTACCCAAATTGGATCGAAGAGGAAAAAGCTATCCGGGAAATCAAAGACAAGATACATATCCTGTGCTCGTTGGACGACTGGCTGGTAAAACACCCTCCGGAAATAAATATTCCCTCACAATATTCCTGGAAACCGATGCGAGAAATTTCCCCTGATCATGTGGGAGTGCGCGCCCTTGCACGATCCCACACAGAGGTATTTGCGACAGATCCGGTTTACTCGGTATTCAAAGGGCTGACCGATGCAACCTTTTTAAGCCAGGCCGGAGTGCCAACCGTTCTTTTCGGTCCAGGCAGCCTGGACCGCGGTACCCATGGTCCGAACGAGCACGTGCCCATCCAACAAGTGATAGATGCAACCAAGACGTATGCAGCCCTGGCCCTCAACTATCTATCCGACCCAGACACCTGAAGAAACACGGATATCGAACAGCCCATCACCGGCTACCGTAGGGGGACCCTTCTGCGAACTCACGAAGCATCACCTCGGTCATATCAGAGCTTACCCCCAAAGATTGAGGCTCGTTGTACCGAAACGCGATGACACCTCCGCTGGTTGTGGCCCAGCTGCTCATCAATTGTTGCACTTCGCCGCGGATGCGCAGCGGATCGTTGGAGGTCAATGTATGCTGGATATCCGCCGTAGCAAGGAAGCAAACCTTGCCGGCAAAAGATTCACCGATCTCCCGGATTCCATTGACCAACGGCTGTTGCATGTTTAGCACGTCAACACCGACATCGAGAAAATGGGGAATAAAATTGTTGATTCTCCCACAGCTGTGCAGCCAGAAATGCCACCCGTTGCGGTGAACCTCCTGCACCATCTGCCGATACCGTTCCAAGAAAAAAAACTCGAACAGATCCGCACCGATAAAAGTGTTGTCCTGCGTGCCCCAATCGTCGGTCAGGAACAGGGCGTGCACTCGCCCGCCGAAGCGCCTTTGCAGCTCCCGGAACATGTTCAGCTTGAACTCCAATATCATGTCCAGGAGTTTTTCGATTCGCTCCGGCTCGAGATAGAAGTCCATCAGAGTGCGACTGGGTTCATGAAGCATGAAAAGCCGGTCGATTAGATTGAAATGGCACAAAATCACTACATATCGATCAGATGCGGCGGCCATCTCCTGCTCAAGCCGTTCGTAGTAGAACGAATCTTTTGGATCGGGGGGAATGAAACGATCCAGACGATCCCAGGAAGCCACGGGATGATGCACCACCTGACCCATGTTCGGCACCTCCGAAGCCAACCAACCGCAACCCCAGTCGTCCTCAGCGGGATTGTCGAAAAACCAGCCGTTTTTCGCCCGGTCCATCTCCCAACAGTCGCAGATATCATCGGGTAGATCTTCTATCTCGTGTTGAAAAAACGGCACCCGGGGTGGATCACCGAACTCGATCGTTCGCCGTACGATTTCACAGCTGTCCATTCTTCGCTTGCCCTCTCTGTTTCGTCTATGTTATGGTTGCGCAACTCTAACATGTAAAATGCTTTCTCGGCAAGAAATCCCCCGGGTGCAGGATTTTTTACAGCGTGGATGATACCGAAAAGACTGATGAAAGGAAAGCGCCGATGAACAAACCTACCCCAGATATCCGCTCGGGCCATCCGGCTTGCATCCATCTGTCGCTCTGCCAGATCTACACGCGCCAGTGGCAGGTAGAAGAAAACTTCAAACGAGTTCTGCACGCACTCGATCAGGCAAAGCGGCAAAGTTCGGAGCTGGCTGTTTTTCCGGAATGTTCGTTCCACGGGTACGGGTTTGATACAAACGAAGATTATCGAACCAAGATGAAACAGATCGCAGAACCGGCGAGTGGCAAACATCTGTCGCTGGTCTGTGAGCAAGCCAAGCGATTGAATCTGTCGGTGGTTATCGGCTTCGCGGAGAAGGACAGAAACGAAAATATTTACAACTCTGCGGCTTATATCTCGAATACGGGAATTATCCAGTACATCTATCGTAAAGTGCACTGCCGGAGTTTCGAAAGCATCGATCACCAGGGGATCTTTGTTCCGGGAGATGCGTTTTACACCGCAGAGTTGGCCGGACGTGAGGGCGCGTTCAAACTTGGGACGATGATCTGTTTTGACCGGGAGGTTGTTGAGAGCGTACGTTGTCTGCGTGCACTTGGAGCCGAGCTAATCGCCTGTCCCCTGGCCACCGATACCATGAATCTGAAGAAAAAAGAGCGTTTCATCTACAATGAGACGATTACCCGCTGCCGGGCGATCGAGAACGAGGTGTTTATCGCGGTGGTGAATCATTCCGGACGATTCAACGGCGGCAGCTTCATCGTAGAACCCGATGGGCAGATTCTGCTGCAAATGGGCAGCGATGCGGGCATACAAACGGCCAAAGTCCCCGTCGGCGGCGTACCCCGGCATTTTCACAACAATGCCCTCGGTTGGATGGGCTGGGGTTATCGACGCCCTGCCGTTTACGACAAATACCTGGGGGCATCCAGAAACCATTAGGAATCGTCATCGCTGGGGAAAATTGCAGGTAAGCCGATCAACCGCCATTACAGTCCATGAGGTACAAGTAGGATATGGTAAACGAGAAACAGGTTAAGCGAATTTTGGATTATCTTGATTCCAGGGAGGAATCGGTAAAACAGTTCCTCTCTGATCTGATCCGGATTCCCAGTATTTCGGGTGGTGAGAGCGCAATACAGAATCACCTGTTGTCTCGCTTCAAACAATTAAATTTGCAGGGCGAAGCGATACCGGTAGATCCGGCGATAAAGCAGGATCCGGAATACACGTTTGCCGAACGGGATCTGGACTATACCGACCGGCCGAATGTGCTGGTTTGCAAGCCCGGCCGCGGTCAGGGTCGTTCTATTATTCTCAATGCCCACTCTGACACGGTACCCGCGGAAAACTGGCCGGAGGCGTTCACACCGACGATCCAAGACGATACGATAACCGGCCGCGGAGCTTGTGACGACAAAGGACAGATCGCGGTGCTGTATCTGGTATTGGAAGCATTGCAAACATTGGATATCCAGCTTGCGGGTGATATTTGGATCGAGATGGTTATCGAAGAGGAAATCGGTGGCAACGGATCTCTTGCACTGATTCGATCGGGTTATCACGCTGATGGAGCAATCGTGCTCGAACCTACGAATATGAAGATCCACCCTGCCAACCGCGGTGTCGTCTGGTTCACCGCTACCGTCACGGGGAAGCCTGTGCACATGGGATACATCTACGAAGGAGTCAGCGCTATCGATCTCGCTTTCGAAGTTATTGGCATCTTCAAAGAGTACGAAAAGAAACTCATAGAGGAATCGCGCAATCACCCTCTGTTCGTGATGCATAGACAACCCGTGCAGTTAAATGTGGGAATGCTGAATGCCGGAGATTGGCCGGCAACCGTGCCGGCCTCAGCAGTATTGCGTGGCGGCGTTGGCTTTCTTCCCAACAAAAGTATGGACAGCGTAAAGAGGGAACTTGAACGGAGCATCAGGGATTATGGCAGCGAATGGCTTCAATCGCACCACTGCCTCGTCTTTGACACACAACACAATGATGCCTTCGAAACATCGGTACGACACCCGCTGGTAAAGACTTTTCAAAATGCCTGCGTCCAGGAAAATCTACCCGATGATCTTTCGGGATGGGTCGTGAGCTGTGATGCCAGGCTTTTCAAACATGCGGGGAATATGCCGACCATCGTTTTTGGGCCTGGAAATTTGAAAGACGCGCATTCGGCGCACGAACGCATACAGGTACGGGATATCGTCAAATCCGCTAAAGTACTTGCCGTATTTTTATGCCAATGGTGTGGCCTCCAGAATTGACGCCAAGAAATCTGCCCGCGCGAACGTACATGATCATCTCGCATTTTCTACCTGCTCGATGTTCATTTTCGAACAATAAGTAACTAATTATCTGTTTTTTTATAATATAATTTACTTAACGTATTCAATTAGACTATAATTATTCGCTATCGCACATCCGGCTATTATTCTAATAGTCAATAACTTTCGAGGAAGGGCGTACAATGCATGGTTGGAATGGTCAAATTTTGAAAGTCGATCTCTCAAATGGAAATATCTACAAGATGCCTCTGCAGGAAAATGAAGCCAGGAAATATCTCGGTGGCAGAGCCTTGGGAGTTAAGATACTGTTGGAACAGACCAAAGCCGGTATCGATCCCCTGGGAGCGGAAAATACTCTCGTCTGGGCCACCGGCCCGTTAACAGGAGCTCCTTTTCAGGGCAATAGTCGCCTCGCGATCATGGCCAAATCGCCGTTGACACATTGCTGGGCTGAAAGTCACGTGGCTGGAGATTTTCCAATCCAGTTAAAACGTTGCGGTTACGACGCTCTAATTATTACAGGGGAGGCGAAAAAACCGGTCTATCTTTCAATCCAAGATGAGACGGTAGTTCTGAGGGAAGCTACGCAGATCTGGGGCCAGGAAACGGGAACTGCGGAACGGATGATTCGCCATGATCTTCAGGATCCGAACACGGCAGTGGCCGTCATCGGCCCGGCGGGCGAAAGAGGAATTAAATACTCCTCTATAATGTGCGGACGTGGCCATGCGGCGGGCAGACTGGGCTTGGGAGCCGTAATGGGTGCAAAAAAACTCAAGGCCGTCGCCGTCCGAGGTACGGGAAAAATATCGATCGCCCAGCCTGAGAAGCTGAGAACTCTGGCAAAGAAAGCCAGAGAGCAATCCATGAGCCGCGCAGGCAAAGATCTGAATGAGCATGGAACCGCCGGAGGGATCGTTTTATTTCACGAACAAGGAAGAGTTACGGCACAGAACTTCAGAGCATGCGAGTTCCCCAGCATACAAAACATACAGGGTGAAGAGATAACAAAGAGAATCTTGGTTGGGAAAGACGCCTGCTATGCATGTTCGGTAGCCTGCAAACGAGTGGTCAGAGCTGAGGGCCGCTTTTCCGTAGACCCGGCGTATGGTGGCCCGGAGTATGAAACAATTATGTCCCTGGGTCCGCTGTGCGGTGTCGATGATTTGGAGGCAATCGCAAAGGCAAATGAATTGTGCAATCGTTTTGGAATCGACACCATTTCCACGGGAGCGGTGATTGCCTTTGCCATGGAATGCTATGAAAAAGGCTATATTTCGGACCGAGATACCGGAGGGCTGCCATTGCTCTGGGGCAGTGCCGATGCCGTCCTTTCAATGATAGAAATGATTGCCGACCGAAGGCATATCGGGGACCTTCTGTCCAAGGGTACACGGGCAGCGGCTGCAGAACTTGGCACTCCGCAGTTCGCCATGCAGGTCAAAGGACTGGAACTGGCAATGCACGAACCTCGTTGGAAGAAAGGACTATCCCTATTGTACGCCGTGGCAGCCAGAGGGGCGACCCACATGGATGCACCAGCCGACGACTGGCTTCTGGGAGAGGAGGCGATGATTCCGGAAATCGGGCTGGACGCCGAAATGCAAGCCAGAGATCCTCATAATTCAAACAGGGAAAAAGTTCGCACGATCGTCGCTGCTCAGAATCTGTACTCACTCTACGACAGTCTGGTGATATGCAAATACGCAGCTTTTCCACTTGGATTTACCCTCGACACACTCGTTGAAATTTTCCACGCCGTAACCGGTTGGGACGCGTCTATCGAAGAGCTCATTACCGCTGCAAAACGCGGAATCGAACTCACCCGTGTTTATCTTGCCAGGGAGGGGTTTACAAGACATCAAGATTTTCTACCGCCGAGAATGCACGAAGGTTTACCAAGCGGTCCATCCCAAGGGGACTGCGTCTCTTTCCAGGAGTTGGAGCGAATGAAGAATGATTACTACCAATTCAGAGGATGGACCCAAGAGAACGGTTGGCCGACCCCGGAAACCTTGCGCTCGCTGGGATTGGAGTGGAGTTTGCAGTTTCTTCCGTCGCCGTGAATGAAGCAAGTTTCCCGGCTTTGCGAGGAGAACCGGTGGTATTGCACGCACGCATCTGCATGATAGAATAGCTGATCATGGCGATCATATTAAACGAGAAGATCCGCATCGGCGTAAGCGCCTGCAACGCAGGAGCAAGGGTGCGGTGGAACCGCGCCGGCTGGGACCGCATCGCCGCCCTGGAGCGGGAGATGACGGGCTTCATCTGGACTCCGGTCTGCCCGGAGGTCATGTCCGGATTCGGCGTCCCCCGTGAACCGGTTCGCCTATCCGGTGGAAACGGCAGCGATCTGTGGGCGGGCGCCGCCCGTATGAAGAACCGTTCCGGCCGGGACTTGACCGAGAACATCCGCGCCGGCTGCCGCGAGTGCCTGCAGGCACTGGAGCGGGCCGAAGTCGAAGCCTTCGTGTTCATGGAGGGCAGCCCGAGCTGCGGAGTATATCGCACCACCCTGAAGAACAGGCGCCTGGGCAATCCGCCCGGAGTCTTCGGGGCCCTTCTGCTGGAAGAGGATCTGTTTCTCATCCCCGCGTTGGACCTGGAAAGTCCCATCAAGTGGTGGGACTGGCGCCGTCGCCTGCACGCCTTCTGCTGGCTGAAACGACTCGAGATCGATTCCAAAGAGCGAATGTACTCGGCCTGGCATCATCTGAAATTTCTCTGCCAGGAGGTCGATCGACCGGAATCGCAGCGAATCGGCGCCTGGCTGGCGGGTCTGCCCAAACGTCTTTCCCAGCAGACGGCGGGGGAGTGGAAGTCCGCCACCCTGCGCTTATTGCGAAAACCTTCGACCTTCCGGCGCATCACCGCGGTCATGCAGAAACACTACGCTCACTACCGCAAGCATTTCAATCTTGAGGCGGACGGGATCGAGGCGCCGGCCGCAGAGCTGTCCAAGTACAAATTCGTGGAACAGCTGCTGGCCATGGAAAAACGAGCGGTGAACGAAGGCTACGATTTCGAAGGCGCCCCGGTTCTGTTCCGCGAAAAACGTTAGACCCGGAATCCGCTGTAGCGCCGCTTTCAGAGAACCAGGTTGATCCGGGAATCGATCACCACGATGCCCAGATAACCGTCCACGGTGACCCGATCCCCGTTTCGGATGCGCCGGGTCGCCTCGGAGATCCCTGTGACGCAGGGGATGCCGTACTCCCGGGCGATGATGGCTCCGTGAATCAACATCCCGCCGCGGCGCTCCACGATGCCGGCGGCCAACGGCGCCACAAAGGTCATAGCCGGATCAATAGCATCACAGACCAGGATCTCCCCTTTCTGCAGGCTGAACAGCTGTTCGGGTTCCGTTATTACCCGAGCGCTTCCGCTGGCGATTCCGAAGCTGGCCGGCTGACCCAACAGCTGGCGGGCATCCACATTCGAGCCTTGGTCGGCTTCCTGCACGTCCTCCCGCAACCGGGGTCGATAGGCGGAATCCCAGAGGGTACGCACCAGCTCCTCTCCGGGCACCCTCTCCAGCTGCTCGATTCCACGGGTGCTCAACCTCAGGCGCGCCTGCTGCTCGGCCGCACGCAACAGGCTCTTGAAGCGGTCCAGGTAGATGTTATCATCGTCGCGGATTCGGTAGCTGGCCCGCCCAAGCTCCAACAACTCCCGTGCCTGATCCCGGTCCTCCTCCTCGAAGCGATTTAAAAAATCTCGCTCCATCTGCCGCCGGTCCTCGCGGGACTTCTCGGTGTTGAGCGGCCGCTTGGGATCGGACATCTCCAGCAGAAGCGTTCCCAGATATTTATCCAGTGTATCTCGCTCCGCCTGAATGCCGAGCAGGTTCCCGTAGCGTTCGCGGTACGATTCAAGCAAGGAGAGCAGCTTCTCATCCCCGCATTCCGACAGGGCATGTTCGCCGAGACGCTCCCGGAGCCGGGGCTGCTGCCGGATCGTATCCGCCATCTCGCGAATCAGACGATTGCGCTCCACGCTTTCCAATCGCTCCGGGCGCAGCAGAGCCACGAAGGCGAAGGGATCCCGCGGTCGAACCGTGTCGTTGTACACCTGCCCGAACAGCCGCATTCCGTGGGCAAAGGGGATCAGGTCGTTCCAATATACGCCGGTCCATTTATCCAGCTCTCCCTGACGGGTTTCGATCTCTGCGGCCAGCTCCCGATCATCGAGCTTGCCTATGTCCCTGCTCGAGAGTCGGTCCGCCTCCTCCTGCATCCCCGGAAGGATCGTTTGCTCGATCTTGTCTCTCAACTGCCTGAGATTCTCATAACTGCGCCGCAGCGAAAGATCCCACACCCTCCTCTCCTGCGTGTCGGGTTTCTTGGCCGTAACGGGCCTGGACTGCAGGATCTGCAGTCCGTTTGCAGCGAAGGTCCATTCGACATCCTGCGGGCAGCCGAACAGGCTTTCCGCCTCGCAGGCCGCGGCGTATACCTGGTGGACCCGCTGTTCGGAGAGCAGCGCTGCACCGCCGGCGCGCTCATCCTCCACTACGCGGGTTCCCGCCGCTCCGGCAATCACCTTCCGGTGTTCCGTAGGCGCGCGGTGCGAGCGCACTTGCCCCGAACCACGGTCAACCTCCCACCTTTCCGGCTCGACCGTGCCGTCCACCAGCCCCTTGGCCAAACCGGAAACCACCTCGATCACCGCCACCTCCGGATCGAGCGGGCTCTGTGAAAAGACCACCCCGGAGCACTCCCCGGGGACGAATCGCTGGACCAACACAGCCATGACGCTGCTCTCCACCTCCAGGCCCAGCTCCCGGCGGTACAGCAGCGCCGCATCGGACCAGAGGGAAGCCCAGACATGCTTGACCTGCTCGAGAATGTGCTCCAATCCGCTGATGTTTAAAACCGAATCGTGAAGTCCGGCAAACGACAACTCCCCGGAATCCTCGCCCACGGCCGATGAGCGCACCGCCGCAGGCTCCGAACCGACCTTCGCCGCTATGCTGCCGGCGAGCTCCTGTTCCAGCTCAGGGGGAAAGGGGGTGCGGCTGAACAGATTCCGTATCCGCAGCGAGGCATCCCACAGCTCCTCCCAGCGCATGTCAGCGAAATCTTTGCGCCCCAACTCAAGGCGAATGCGCTCGGCCAGTGAGGTGGTATCGAGAAAACGCCGGTAGGCATCGGTGAGAACGCACAATCCCGCCGGCACGGGGAAATCGCTTTGAAGCAGTCGAGCCAGGGCCCATGCTTTTCCGCCGCTTGAGGCTGCGTGCTCCTGCCGGATATCTTCCAGGTCCAGACAGAGGTTCATTCCAGAATCAACTCTTCGACTTTCTGGAAATGACTGACAAGCGTGTAACTGCGCACGTGAATCCGGTAGTAGCAGCAGGTGGGGGAAGCGACGAACTCCTCCAGGTAGGGATGCTTACGCAGATAGCGGCTGAACGCCGGCGGACACGGACTCCTGGGCAGCTGCTCGGCCAGACCCTTGGCGGTAACGGCGATGCAGGAATCGAAATCACTCTCCATGTTCTGGCGATCGTCCACAAGCAGTGCCACCCGTGGATCAACACGCATGGCCTCCACCTTCCTCGTGTAATCCGGGGTCACGAAAAAAATATCCCGCAGATCCTCCGAACAGATGAATGCAATCAGACTCTGGTGGGGCGTATTCTGATAATGTGTGGCCAGCACCCCGACCCGTTGCGAGTCGAGCAGCTCTCCGACTCGATCAATAAATTCTCTGTCTCGCATCGCTGATCTCCTTAAAGATAAAGCTCCTTGCCGCTTACAAACCCAACGTATCGGATACGGATGTATCGATGGCTCCCCTCTCGTGTACCACAAGAATGCTTTTTCCCGAGAAATCAATCATCCCGCCCCTCCTGTTGCTCCCCTAAAAAATACTAACCCCGGTGAATGCGGTCAATCACGGACATGATCACACGCGGGGCTGAGCACCGAGCCGGGGCGCGTGTAAGACAACCGTTTCCACCCGTAGAGGCTTCCCGGCGCATTTGCTTGCCTTTTCCCGGTCTTGGTAGTATAACGAATAAAATGTAGGAGCGCATGCAACTCGTACTGGTCGGCGCCGGACACGCTCATCTGTCCACCTTCCTGGACCTGCACCACTTTGCCGCGAAGGGCCCTCCGCCCCTGGTTATCACTACGCATCCCCACTACACCTACTCCGGTATGGGGCCGGGCGTGCTGTCGGGGATATACAAAGCCGCACAAGGCCGGATACACATTCAGCGCCTCGTGAGGCTTCGCGGCGCGCGCTTTCTGTCCGGCACGGTCGAAGGAATCGATCCCGTGCGGGGACGCTTGTTCCTGGCCGATGGAAGCAAAGTCGAATACGACGTGGTGAGCTTCAACATAGGCAGCCGTGTGCCGGTTTCCTCATTTCAACCTCTGGAGGGGCGCTGGATAGCAGTCAAACCGATCGACAACTTCCCGGTAGCCCGGGAGCGAATTCTCGAGCTGCTACGCGAAAAACCGGACCCGCAGCTGCTGGTCATCGGCGGCGGCCCGGCCGGGGTGGAAATCTCAGGAAATCTGTCCCGACTGCTTGCCGAGACCGGTGTTGCAGGGCGCATAACCCTGGTAGCCGGGTCCCGGCTGCTCAAGGTTTTCTCCGAACGGGTGCGAACACTAGCCTCCGCCTCGCTACACTCACGGGGAGTCGATATCCTTGAGGGCAGACGCGTACGCGGCCTGGAAAGCGGCCGTGCCGTCCTGGATGACGGGCGGAGGATCCCGGCGGACTACACGCTGATCGCCTCCGGGGTGCAGATGTCCGGGCTGTTTCAGGCTTCCGGCCTTCCCGTAGGAGCGAAGGGAGGGTTAGCCGTCAACCGCTACCTGCAATGCGTCGGACACCCGGAGATATTCGGGGGCGGCGATTGTATCGATTTCACACCTCACCCGGTGGCCAAGATCGGCGTAATGGCCTACCGGCAAAATCCGGTGCTCCTGGCCAACCTCCGGGCGGCCATGACCGGCAAACCTCTTCGCCCCTTTCTGCCGCCGTCGGTATATACCCTGATGTTCAATCTGGGAAACGACAGCGCTCTGTACATACGCGGACCGTTGAGCTTCCGCAACCGCTTCGCCTTCTACCTGAAGAACCGCATCGATCGCCGTTTCATGGCGCGACACCAGGAGGCGGAACACGCTCTGTAGCGTCGGAACCGCCTATGGCCCTTGACCTGTTTTCCGCGGAAACGGTAGTCTTTCGACTTATCTGCGAGGGGAGCTAAGATGAGAAGACCCAGCCTGAACTCAAACACCCGCATAGGGATTCTCAACCGGGGCGAACCGGCGCTGCGCTTCGTTCGGGCCGTACGGGAATACAATGCCCTGCACGGTACCCGGCTCGAATCAGTAGCTTTCTACATGGATGTGGAGGAGGAAACCCCGTTCGTGGAGGAAGCGGATCTGGCGATCTCACTGTCCCGAATTCACCCGAACGACAAACCCATCGTCAGCCCGTATCTGGATCGCGAACTGATGGTCGAGGCGCTGAAGTCCAACGGTTGCCGGGCGGCCTGGGCCGGGTGGGGCTTTCTGTCCGAAGATGCGGAGTTGGTTCGCCGCCTGGAGCGGGAAAAAATCGTGTTTTTGGGCCCCTCGGCCCGCTCCATGGCTGTTTTGGGTGACAAGATCGCGGCCAAACAGCTGGCCGAGGACAGCGGTGTACCCATCCTGCCGTGGAGCCGGCAGCCCGTGCAGAGCATCGAGCAGGCGGCCGAGGCGGCTGAGAGGATCGGCTTTCCGTGTATCATCAAGGCGGCCTCTACCGGCGGCGGCCGGGGAATCCGTCCGGTCGCCACCGCGCAGCAGCTGCCGGGGCAGTTTCAATCGGCTCTGGACGAGGCGCTGCGCATCACAGGACAGGGCCGGTTGTTCATCGAACGGTTGGTGCAGCGGGCACGGCACCTGGAAGTCCAGGTGCTGGCCGATCGCCACGGCCACATTCTCACTTTCGGTGTGCGGGATTGTTCGGTGCAGCGCAAGAACCAAAAAATAATCGAAGAGACCCCTCCGCCGGGACTGCCCGAGCAGCTGTTGGGGGAGATCGAGGATTCGGCGGCGGCCTTGGCCCGCGCCGCCGACTATGAGAGTGCCGGTACGGTTGAATTTCTCTACGATCTGGACAGAGGCGAGTACTACTTCATGGAGGTGAACACCCGCCTACAGGTGGAGCACACCATCACCGAGGAGGCATACGGGGTGGACCTGGTCCAGGGACAGATCGACGTGGCTCTCGCCAAAGAGCTTCCCGACTCCAGACCCGCTCTGCGCTGCGTGGCCATGGAGGCCCGACTGAATGCCGAAGATCCGGAGCGTGATTTCTCCCCGGCTCCCGGCCGCGTACTCCGCCTGCGTCTGCCCGCCGGACCGGGGGTGCGGGTGGATTCAGGGATCGAGCAGGGAAGCCCCATTCCCTCGGAATTTGATTCCATGATCGCCAAGATCATCGTCAGCGCTCCCACACGATCCATGGCCCTGGCGCGACTGCAGAGGGCGCTGCGAGAGCTGCAGCTGAAAATCGAAGGGGGTACCAGCAATCGCGCGTTCCTTCATAATCTGCTGCTTGCCAAGGAGATCCGGAGCGGGGGGGTACATACGCACTTCGTCGAAGAAATGATGCAGAGTCGACCTCAGTTGATCGACAGGCGGCACTGGGAGATCGCCGTTCTGGCCGCGGGAGTCGAGCAATACCTTGCGGCCGACCGGGTGGAGCTGACCAATTTCCAGCAGCAGTTGGCCTCCGGCGGATATCCGCGCAATATTGCAAAAGCCGAAGCACAGCAAATCGACCTGTCGGTTCGCGGCCAAAAAGTAACCCTGCTGATCAGTGCGGTGGCGCCGCACGAGTTCCACGTACAGGTGCAGGATCGCGTGTTCCCGGTCGAATACCGCTCGCGAGAGCAGGACGCCATGCTGCGGCACAAGGGCCGGCGCTACCGCGTACAAACGGTCAGGAGGGCGGACACGCTGCAGATCGAGGTTGACGGCGTTCCCTATGCGATCGATCTGGAATCCGGAGGCGTGGTACGCTCCCCCTCTCCCGCGCTGGTGCTGTCGATCCAGGTCCAACGAGGAGACCAGATCGAGAAGGGGGAGGTTCTCCTGGTCCTGGAAGCCATGAAAATGGAGATGATCGTCAGCAATCCCGAAGCCGGTACGGTACGGGAGATTCTTGTACGCAGCGGGGAACAGGTTTCGGCCGGGCAGGCGTTGGTGCGCATGGAATCCAATCCATCGATACAGAACGGACCGGAAGATACGGTGAAATCCACCCGTGCAAAGCAAAAGGATCGGGCATTGTTCCCGGCCAAAGAAGCGGAATCCGATGCCGAACATCTCCAGCGCCTGAGCCGGGAATACCGGGCCGTTCTGTTGGGCTACGATTCGACTCAGCCCGTCGCCTCGATCCTGCAGCAGATCCTGCATCTGCAGACGGAACAGAACGGGGAGCAACTGGCCCGGCTGCTGTTCACGGGGATCGAAATCTTCGCGGCCGTGGAGCGGCTGTTTTTCAGCCCTCCGGTGCCAGCCGAGCAGATGACGCGGGCCGCCACCTACCAGGAGCTGCTGTCACACTACTTCAGGCGGCAGATCGACAGGCGCAAGGGATTGCCGGAACGCTTCCTGAGCAGCCTGCGCCAGGCGCTGCGCCGCTACCTGCCGGAGGAAGCCTCGGTGGAGGAGGAGAACAGAGCACTGCTGCGCATCTACAAATCCCACGCCGCCCTGCAGCAAAAGCAGGAACTGATCCAGGAGTCGATTTTCGCCTTGCAGAAACTCACTCTTCCCAAAGACATCGGCAGGACGATCTCCGATCTGCTGGACGAAGTCGCCTATCTCAGCCAGCTGCAGAAACCGTCTCTCGGCGACGCCGCCATCCAAACCCGATATCAGGTGGTCGACCGGGCTCTCCTGCGCTCCTGGAGCAGTGAAAAGCGCGAGAAAGTGGGCAGGATCTTCGAGTTGCTCGACACCTACCGCGGGCAGCCGCGGATCGTCAATCGCCTGGTGGAAAACCTGGTAAACACGGGGCATCGCCTGCTGTACGACATAGCCCTGTATGGCCTGGAGGCTAAAGAGCAGCGGCGCGCCGAGGCTCTGGAAATTCTGGCCCGCCGCTTCACGCGGGACCGGGAATATCGGGGGGGTGAGCTGCTCGATTTGGCTGGACACCCGGTGTATCGATGCAGCAGCGAAAAGGCCGGACGTCTTTATCGCACGATCGTCTGCACGGCTGCTCCCCGGGAGTTCCCCAAGCTAGTTTTCGGAATCAGAGATCGGCTCTCCAGCAGCGAAGGTAATCCGGGGAAAGCGGAGCTGGAAATCATCGTTCTCCTGCCCATGAGCGAACAGAAGCCTTCGGACCAGCAAGCCGCACCGTTGGCGCTCCTCGCTCAAACACCGCTGCCTGCGGTCTGGTTCGCGATCGGGATACTGCACCCGGGGGGGGAAGATCGTTTTCACACCTTTCACCACGGAGCGGACCGGTCTTGGTGCGAGGATACGAATCGGACGGGATTCAACCCGCGAACATGGAGAGAGCTCCGCGTCTATCGGCTGGCGAGCTTCGAGAAGCAGCTTCTGTACTCCAGCGAATGGGTTCACCTGCTGCACCTGCAGGGAAAAGACAACCCCAAGGACGAACGCCTGATTGCGTTGGTGGAAGTGCCTTCCGCACGGGTGCAGGTGGATGAACGGAACCGCATCCAGCGCATGGTTGCTCTGGAGGACGGTTTCATGGAGGCGGTTTATGCCATGCGCGCCGAGCAGGCTCGGCGGGAGCGCAGGCTGTACTGGAACAGAATCATCATTCATATCCACACACCGCTGGCCACCACCCTGGAGCAGAACCGGGAGTATGCCGCCCGCCTGGCCGCCCGCACCGCGGATCTCGGACTGGAGCGGATCGTCCTGTACTCCCGCCGCCCGCGAGCCGGTACCCCCGGAGTGGAGGAAGTCGAGCTGATCTTTGAAAACATCTCGGGCGGCAGTTTCACGGTGCGGGGGCGCCAGCCCTCCGACGAAGCGCTGCTGCCGATGGACACTTATGTAGCCAAGGTCGTGCGGGCCCGGCAGCGCGGAGTGCTGTATCCGTATGAGATCATCAAGATGATCACCCGACCCGGAGTACCGGTCAAGCAACCTTTCCCGCGCGGGGAGTTCGAGGAGTTCGACATCGCGATCAACAAGCGTACGGGCCGCCAGACCACCCATTCGGTCAAAGGGCGGGCTCCCGGAGAAAACACGAGCAACGTGATCTTCGGATTGATCACAAACTATCCCGAGTTCAGACCGGAGGGGATGGAGCGGGTGCTGTTGCTGGCCGATCCGACCGTGGATATGGGTTCCTTATCGGAAGCCGAGTGCCGCCGTATCATCGCCGCCCTCAATCTGGCCGAGAACCAGCAGCTACCGGTGGAGTGGCTGCCGGTGAGCGCAGGGGCCCGCATTGAGATGGACAGCGGTACCGAAAACCTAGACTGGACCGCTCGGGTGCTGCGGCGCATCATCCGCTTCACCCAGGCTGGAGGAGAGATCAACATCATCGTGGCCGGCATCAGCATCGGAGCACAATCGTACTGGAATGCGGAGTCGACCATGCTGATGCATACCCGCGGCCTGTTGATCATGACCGAGGATGCGGGCATGCTCCTGACCGGGAAGAAGGCCCTGGATTTCTCCGGAAGCGTATCTGCGGACGACAACGTGGGCATCGGAGGG
>Ga0272441_10003315_pt1 | contig 30764 bp, 33 predicted proteins | sample SSMProp6N_FD_193582 | JGI IMG/M metagenome (GOLD analysis project Ga0272441, IMG submission 193582) | Marine sediment archaeal communities from Little Sippewissett salt marsh, Falmouth, MA, United States - SSM-Prop-6N | ecosystem: Environmental > Aquatic > Marine > Wetlands > Sediment ... | reverse complement strand
ACTAATAAGTTTTTTTCTTTTGAATTGCCGGTTTGAAGCATCAGATCCATAAATCAACTTCAATCCCTTATCTTCTGGAAATATTGTACTTACCTGTCCGATAAAACCTTCAACCGCAGCATGGACCAAAGGAATTTTTAAAGATTGACAAGCTTTTTCAAGGATAAATCGTGAATGAATATTATCTAATGCATCGATTGTAATATTTACTCCATCCAGAATAGTGGAAAGATTATCAGAATCAATAAACTGATAATAGGTTTTTACTTCCAGGCTTGAATTAATGTTTTTGAGGGCATCAGTTACCATATCCACCTTGTTTTTCCCAATACTTTTTTCATTACAGAATCTTTGCCGGTTTATATTGCTATCTACAAATTTATCTCCATCTACCAGATTCAATTGCCCTATACCAATACGGGCTAGTAGCTCAATTACATTGCCACCCAAACCTCCGCAACCAATAACTGCCACTTTTGATTTTAGTAATTTTATTTGCTCAGATAAGCTTATCGAATTGATATTTCTCTGGTAACGCACAGGTAAAATGCCTTCTTCCAAAGCAATGATTTCAATCTTTCTTTCAGAAAAATGATTTTGTTGAGCAATTTTTTTTATACTACTTATCGATAATGAAAATTGATTCGATTCTTCATCAATTATATTTTTTAATGTATTCATATCATCAATGATAAAACTATATAAATGATTCATTTAACCACCAACTAACAATGGGATTAATTTTATCTGACAGGAATGGTTAATTAAAAAATCCCGGTTGACATCTTTTCCATCCAATATGACCAAACCCAAAAATTCTATTTTTATCTTTATGTCCTTTAATAATTGGTTTACGGTAAGTGCATGAGAATACTCTACTTCAATGACTTCCTTGCTCCGTTCAGCTTCCGGTTTATTACTTAAAAAACCGTGAACAATAAGTTGTATTTTAATCATTTTTTCACCTTTGTTTAACAACCAATGTTTAAACAACCTTAACCATATGCCAGTAAACAAATTATATCATCATTAACATTCATTACAAATTCATTTCCTCATATATTACTATTTTCATTTTTTAATTTAGTGTTCACTCAATGATTTGTATCAATTTTTTTTACTTTCTTTTTTAAATTTCATCACAGATTTGTAAAATTTTGCTAAATTTTTATCTTTTTTTCTTTTTTTCTGAGTATGACATCCCGTAATAAACAGATTCTTTTTTTAACTTTAGAAAACTCTGATAGAGCTCCATGGATATTTTTCCTTCTTTAAGTGCAGATAAAACTACACATCCATCCTCATGAATGTGAGTACAATTACGATAACGGCACTGCATTGAAAATCTTGATATTTCTTCAAAGGTAGCATCAATACCTGATTGTAAATCAATATTTCCTAACTCCCACAAACCAGGTGTATCAATTTAAATCGCTCCCTGTTCCAGGATAGTCAATTGACGCCTGGTAGTAGTATGTCTTCCCCTACTATCTTTTTTTTAATATTTTTTGTTTCAAACCTGTTTTCAGATAATAGATTGTTCAGAAGACTTGTTTTTCCTACCCCGGATGAACCCAGTAAACAAAAAGTACCACCCGCAGTTAATTTATTAATTATTTCTTCCATTCCCGAATAATTAATATTGCTATAAGAGATAATCTGGATTCTTGGAAAAATCTTTTGAATTTGAGATGATTTTTGCTGAATTTCCTCCGAGGAAAGTAAGTCATTTTTATTTAACAATACTACCGGAGTGATCTTTGCCTCATTCACCATCACAAAATAGCGCTTAAGACGCCTCAGATTATAGTTAAAACAAGAGATTGAACTATAAAAGCAGTATCGCGATATTTGCTGCGAGCAACTGGAACTCCGTTTTTTTTCCGGATACTTTCCTCTTCAATATTGTTTCCCTGGGCAATATCTCATTGATGACCGCGAAGATATTTTCATTAAAATAATCAACCTGCACCCAATCACCTACGGCAGGGATCTCTATTTCAGATTCTACCTTGAACATGAATTTCCCACTTAATTCTGCAAAAAATTCGTTTTCTTCGTTTCTTACAATAAAGCTTCCTTTATTTATGGAAATTATCCTGGTTAATTGGCAGGGATCTATTTTTTTAAATCCATCTGCTTTTCAAACCAGGAATTAAACTCTAATTTTTTCAAAATCATCGCAATCCATCCCCCATGTAAAAATTCATTCAGACTATTTGTAAAAAATATTTAGAGTTTTCTATTAACCAACACTGAAAAATATCGGCATCGTAATTATAAAAACTTCCATTCAATCGTGTTTAAAATTTCGAAAATACGTCATATTGGATGTCGATAATTTCAAGTTTAGCATAAGGTAAATCCTTATCAGGTAAATTCCACTCCACTTCACCTTCGGTCGGAATTTTTATACCATTTATTTCCCGGTAGTTTCCAAAATACCCACTCCAGGTTTCCCTTAAATATTTTCCGTTAACCTCCATGAATCGATCATTTGATTCAAACTTTACAATCTCTCCTGATTCATTAAAGGTAAAAATTCCGGAAGCAGAGTAACCTGCATCCTCAATAAAGACCCGCGCGGAATGAGAATCAATCTCTTCCCATTTTATATAATCATTTGGAAGCAACACTGTCGGAAACCAGGGCGCTTCTGCTAAAAATCTGAGCAATGAAGAAATATCCATTTCTTTTCCGTATGCATCGACCACATTAACTATGGATAATGCTTTAATCAGCATTTCCCCTTTTCCCCGGTGATACATGTCTCTGCCTTCAATCCATACCAGGGGATTCATCTTTAAATATACCTTCCACAGAAATGCGGGCCTTTGAGTGGTAAAATATTGTTCGGCTGTGATAGGCAACCATGGCTGATTGTCTTTCATCCGGAATTTTCCTTCCTGTTTTAAACGGACAAATTTAATATGATCCTGACCATCTTTTAATACATGTCTAAAATATTTTTGTACGGGTTCCGGCAATTCTTTCAGGTCACTTAAATGAAATATTTTTGTATTTGCTTCTCTCCCTTCCCGGGATAATAAATCGATTTCTTTTGCGACCTTCCTATTGAAAGAATATTTACTGAGTAGAATAGATAAGCATAATACAATAATTATAGCAATAAAAATAAACATCATCTTTTTCATGATTAATTTACCTTTCCTTAAAATATTCTTTTTATTTCTCTGATTTTTGTAAAATCCATTTTCCGACAAGTTGTAATACTTCCGGCGAAATGGTTTCTTCTATTTTGCCATATTCAGACGGTGAGCCAGTTACTGCTGTTTGTAGTAAGTGATTTAGATTTGGTATTTCTATAACTTTATAATCTTTATTATTTCCTTCTTTTAATGCCTCTTCAATTGATTTTAAATTTTCTTCTGCTGCAACCTGCAAATCCTTCTCTCCGATAATGGCTAATACCGGACAACTTAATTTGCTTAATGCTATTCTCGGATTATAAAACAGAAAGTTACGATACCAGGGAGATAACATAATCTTTATTTGTGATTCAATGTTATTCTCAGTAAAATTCAAAGACTGTTTTTCGGAAATAGTCAAATTTACCAGTACATTTTCAATTGTTTCTCTTATTTTTTTCTCGGCAAGGATATTATCTTTTTCTACCCGCAATATATTAAATAATTTCTCTTGTAATTTTCTCCCCAACTCAACAAGTTCATCGCTTGCTCCATTCACACGGGAGAGCATTTCGGCTTGGAGATATATCACTTCTTCTCCTGATAATCCGGTACCACCCAACAAGACTATAAAAGCAATCTCAGTATTTTCTGCAGCAACCATTGGCGCAATGATCCCTCCTTCACTGTGTCCGATAAGTCCTATTTGATTTAAATCGATTTCCTTTCGATTTTTGAGAAATTCTAAACCTGAGAGAACGTCTCCAGCAAAATCTTCACTAGTATCATTAGGAGAACCTCCGGTTGAACCGCCAATTCCCCGATCATCGACTCTTAACACCGCTATGCCTAAACGAGTAAGATAATCGGATAATACCAAAAAGGGTTTATGATTCAATATAGTTTCATCACGATCCTGAGTACCAGAACCGGAGATGAGAATCACCGCCGGAAAAGGACCCTCGCTTCCAGGTAAAGTTAAAGTACCGGCAAGTTGAATCCCTGCTTCTTTATTTTTATATGTAACCTCTTCTTCAATGTAGGGGTATGGTCTTTGAGGTTCTTGCGGCCGGTTAATTTTAATCGATTGTTTTAGCCTTTTCAGGACAACCGGAAAACTCTGTCCGGATTGATATATTTTTCCGGTAATCGTAGAAAGATCTTCCTTTACAATTCCTTCAAAGGTTCCTTTCAAAGCTTTTATTTCCAAGTCTAATTGTTGATTTTTAAGTGTAACCTTTTCAATAGGTATGTCATTGACTCCCTGATCAGGACTATCCATCGTTGCACGGATATTTCCGCTGGTGTCAGCAGTAAGATTAAATATTACCCTTAATTTCATTCCGGCTATTGAAGCACTTCCCTCCCAGCTTCCTATTAGATTTTCAAGTTGAATATCAGGTTGCGCAAAACTGAACATACTCGTAAAAATAAAAAGAAAAATAAGGATTATTATTATTTTTGTTTTTTTAAGGGATGACATTTCTTCCTCCTTCCTAATTAATAATATATTAAAACAATGAAATAGACCAAAGTCTTTTTAGTAAATCAATGTTTAATGCATTACAATAAAAATCTACATTTTTTCATTTGCTGATATTTAATAAATATTGATTTTTATTTTTAAAAATATATATTAAAACAGTCCATATTGCAAATTATTCTATAAATATTTTTTCTATATTGTCATTTTTTCATTTTCCCGAAATGTTTTCCTGTCCATGAAGAATCATGATTGCCTTTAAAATCTAAAGACAGCGATAAAGAAATGAAATGCCATTAATAAAGACAAAGATATTTTTATCAATAACGCAAACATACTCCCAACAAAGGTAACCATTCCAGCTTTTAAAGCCATCGATGATTCTTTGCCTGCAGAAAGTTCTCCCAATACCGCACCTAGAAATAGACCGCATATCATTCCAACCGGAGGAATGATAAATAATCCAAATAACATACCGATTGCAGCACCCCAAATTCCTCTTTTTGAAGTGCCATATAATTTTGCACCAAACAGGGGCAATATATATTCTAACAAAATTACAAGTAACGAGTAAATGGCAAATCTGATTAAAAATTTTTTGTTAAAAACAGGGGTTTCCCGGGCATATTGCAAAAGTAGAAGTGCTGCGTAACTCAAAGGTATCCCGGGAATAATCGGAAGCATACAACCCAATACACCTAAAAAAACACATATTATACCTAATGCAATAAGAATAAATTCTGTCATAATCTTCATCCCATATCTACTTTAATAGATATATTTCCAAACTAATTCACTTACTGTATATTTTCCCAAACAAATCGTGTTTCATATAAAATTCTTATTTATCTTGATGTCTCGTTCAATTAGTAGTATTATTTACATAAGTGAACCGAGATAATTCGATAATACCTTGAACATTATATTTTTACTACATTTAAAAAAGCAGGTCAATCCCTTATCTTCATTTTACTTAATGAATTCAATCTCCAGATAAAATTACAAGGAAAAAATATGAAAATTATCAGAAATAGTGTCAGTCGTTTTTTAAAAGAAGCCCAGCAACCAAAATATCAGTCATATGGAGAAGAAATTGCTAATGGCATCACGCATGGAATTGGAACTGCTTTAAGCATCTCCGCTCTGACTATTTTACTCATTTTTGCGGTCCGGCAAGGAGATCCCTGGAAAATCGCAAGTTTTTCAATCTACGGGACTACGCTAATACTACTATATTTATCCTCTACACTTTACCATAGCTTTGTTAACCTGAAAATTAAAAATCTTTTTCGAATCTTTGACCATCTGGCGATTTACCTGTTAATCGCCGGAACTTATACACCCATTACTTTGGTTGCTATGAGGGGAAAATGCGGCTGGACGCTCTTTGTCCTCGTTTGGGTTTTAGCACTCAGTGGAAGCATCTTAACCGCTTTATATTTGGATAAACTTAAAGTCTTGCTGGTTTCATCTTATGTTGTCATGGGGTTATTGTTAGTGATTGCAATAAAACCACTGATCCAATTGGTATCGAAAGGTATGATTATTTGGCTTTTTGTAGGCGGAGCATTTTATCTTACGGGATTAGTCTTTTACCTTTGGAGAAAGCTACCTTACCACCATCCAATTTGGCATATCTTTGTATTAAGCGGAAGTATCTCACATTTTTTTGGAATACTCCTATATTTAAATTAACTGTTTTTATTGTGCAAAACATTTTGCACTTTATTTTTTCATCAATGGCTCTACATGGATTGTCGCATTGATATCCATTTCTTCTTTGATTTTTTCCTCTAATACGGATGCAACCTGGTGAGCATCATCTAAATCCATATCTCCGGGTAAACAGATATGGAAAGTCAATTCTTTTGTATTTCCATATTTATGTAAGTGGAGATGATGAACTCTTAAATCCCTTGAAATATTAGATTTTGCCAATTTGCGAATTCTGGATTTCAATTCATTATCCGCTTCCTCGCCAATTAATTCGCTAATTGCTTTTTTTAAGATCTGGTATGTGGTGTAAAATATTAGCAATGAAACAATGATGCCCAACAAACTGTCCACCCACCAATAATAAGTTCCCGCAAAAATTCCTATTAATATAATAAATGATACAATCGCATCACTTCTATGATGCCATCCATCTGCAAGTAATGCATAAGAATTTATTTTTTTTCCAATGCGAATTGAAAATTGTGCTAATCCCTCCTTTACAATAGTGGAACCGATAAATAACACTGCTGCAAAATACTGATAATTTGCAGATTGTTGATTAATAAATCTTTCTACCGATTCCATTAAAAAATTAAATCCGACAATTGCCAGTAATGTACCGATAACAACTGAGCTTACCAACTCTATTCTGCCATGGCCAAATGGATGCTTTTCATCAGCAGGCTGAGATGTCACCCAAAATCCAATAATAACTATAACAGAAGTCAGTGAATCAGACAGGGTGTGCCAGGCATCAGCAATAATTGCTACTGAAAAAGTCTTTAAACCAATCCAATACTTGAATCCAAACAATAGGATGTTAAGAATGATTGATACAAACCCTTCAATGTAGCCCATCGAAGTACGATATCTAGCGGTGTTATTACTATTGTGAATGCTTCTTTCTTTCATTCTTAGTACCTACTTGAAATTTTTAAGTAAGATTTTGGATATAAAAACGAATACAGATTTTCATTTCTGAACTAACGAACCATATGAGTTGATTTGTTGACAATACCTTCAGCTGCTTCAGCCATCATTTCTGACAGGGTGGGATGGGCATGAATAGCGTTCATTATTTCCTCTGCCGTTACATTTAAATTTAATCCCAAAGTTGCTTCGGCAATTAAATCACTGGCATGGACTCCAAAAATATGTACACCTAAAATCCTATTGTCTTTTTTCTTGGCAATGATTTTTACCATCCCCTCCGTTTCTCCCATTCCTAATGCTTTTCCGCTGGCCATGTATGGAAATCTTGATATTTTAATATGACTGAATTTGTCTTTGGCTTTATCTTCATTTAATCCCACACCGGCAATTTCCGGCATACTAAAAACACATTTGGGTACATTTCTATAATCTATCTCAACTTCTTTCCCTGTTATATTTTCAATCGCCGTTTTTCCCTCGGCAGAAGCAACATGTGCCAACATCAGATTCCCTACAACATCACCTGCTGCATAGATTCCTGAAATATTGGTTTTCATTTTTCGGTTTACCCGGATTGCCTGTTTTTCAATTTCAATCCCCAGTTTATCAACACAAATATTTCCAAAATCAGGCTTTCTACCTGAAGATAAAAGAACTTTATCAGTAGTCATCCTCACTTGGCCATCACTTGTTGAAACAAAGACTTCCAATTGATTATCCTTTTTTTCTATTTTTTCAATTTTAGAATTCGTATAAACTTTTATACCTTTTCGTTTTAAATTTAAAAGGCATCTGCGAACAATTTCCTCATCCATGGACAACAGAATTCTGGGAAGAATTTCCACCACGACGACCTTAACACCAAATGCGTTAAATATCCCAGCCCATTCAATGCCTACTATCCCTCCGCCAATGATAATTATTTTTTCCGGTAGATTCTTAAGCGCTAAAGCTTCATCACTGGTCATTATTCCATCCAAGTCTAAACCCGGGATAGGAATTCGTGAAACGGAAGAACCGGTAGAAATTAAAATATTTTTAGTTTTTACTTTCTCATCAACATGATCACCGTTTACCCTGACCTCTCCCGGATGCGTAATCGTACCTTCACCTTTAATCACTTCAATTTGATTAGCCTGCATAAGAGTTTCCACACCTTTTGTTAATCTCTGGACTACTTTATCTTTTCTATCCATGGTTTTAGCGAAATTTAAAACCGGATTATTTACTTCAATACCATACTCGGAAGCTCTTTTAATATGATTGAACAATTCTGCTGTGCTCACCAGAGTCTTTGTTGGAATGCAACCTCTATTAAGGCAAACACCACCCAGCCTATCCTTTTCCACTAAAATTGTTTTTAATCCCAAGTGTGCTGCTTTAATTGCAGCTACATAACCGGCAGGCCCACCTCCGATAATAGTTACATCCGCTTCGCTCACAATATTTTCTCCTTTAATAATATTAGTTATGAATAAGCAGATCAGATATAAATCTGATCTGCTTATTAGGATATTCCATCAAAATCAATGATATGTAATTTTTTTCATCGACTTATTTTTTAGAATTTCTGTATCATTCCGTTTTCTTTATGATTAAAATTCAATTTTTTTTAAATCTATGTAGATGGATACAGTTTCATCGGCATATACCCAAACATCTTCCACCCAGGTCCGGTAGCCATCTTTGACAACTGTAATCTCATACGTTCCCTCTTTAAGCTCCTCCAGAACCTTAGGTTGAGAATCAGATGAAAGAATTTTATAAGTACCGTTTACAAAGATTTTTGCATCATCAACATTTGAGAAAACTGCTATTGCCCCTCTATTTGTGATTTCAGGTGCCAGAAAAACAGAGACCATATACATCTGATTTGAGGAAACCATGATAGTATTTATCCAATCCTGATATCCTTCTTTTGTGATCAATAGTTCATGGTAACCCGGATCAATATTTTTTAATTCTACCGCCTTATTTGCAAGAGTTCTTCTCTTATATTTTTCATCCAAATAAATCTTGGCATTTCCCTGATTGCAATAAACGGAAATCGAACCATCAACGACCATTTTTACCAGATTTGCAAATACATTGACTTCCTGGTTTGGGGAAACATAAATTTTTTCATTCCAGTCCTGATAGCCTGTTTTAGTGATTGAAAGTTCATGATATCCCACTGTGACATCTTCCAAGATGACCACTTTACTAACAGATGTGCTTTTTTTATAGTCGCCGTCCAGGTATATCTTCGCACTGCTCTGGTTACTGGAAATTGCAATCGAACCAAGTTGAAGCAGAGGTGTTAACTCTGCAGACACATTGGTGGTTTGTGATAGATTCACATAAACTTTTGATGTCCATACTTCATATCCGGATTTTTCCACTTTCACCGTGTAATAACCTTGAGCAAGATTTCCAATGCTTAACGGACTTGTCCCCCGATAAACGTCATTTAAATAAACCCTACTACCACTTGGATTTGAATTGACCCGCATGCTTCCGTATTTCACTTGCGGTGGAGCAGCTACAATGCTAAAACTCAGTAAATTACTCGAAGTCCATTCTGTAGCAGGAACAGGAAGTATGATTGATTTTATTCTTTGATTAAAAGACCGGTAATCATTGCTAATTTGCGGTACTATTTTTTTTGCAATCATATTTTTCACATTCTCATTCACCAGCAGCGGTCGTGTTGTAGCAAAACCCTGAACAAATTCCGTTCCTGGAGGAGTGTTAGGAGCAATCTGTCCTTCAACTTTATATTCCTGTCCGGCTTTTATAAAATTATGCGGTGTGAAATGGTTTGGGAATATGACCTTTACATTACCCAAAACATCGTAATTATAAAGTGTAACAAATGAATCCCGGGTAGCCCTAAAACGAATGGTAATTTTTTCCCCTAAAACAAAACTTTCCCCTCTTCCTTTATCTAACCACAGTCTAAGAGAAAAATTTGAATTTGGATTAATAACTTGGATACTCTTCATTTTTTCCATATCCTTCGAACTCATGTTCTGAGCAAAGCTTTTTTCAATGGGAAAAAATATGATTAAGAATATAAGAATAAAAAATACACTCAAAAGTAGCATTTTTTTACGGTGGAAAATAATATTATTTAACATTTTACCCTCCCTAATTTTTAATATCAATGTAAGTAATTCTGGAAATAATTGCGCCATCGAATAATAATTTGAATACAATTTTATCATGGATTGTTTCTATCAGCAAGCTCTAAAACAACTAGTCAATCTTCCGGCATGGAAACTGCTCTATTCTATTGATAAGCCAATCCAGATATGTTTTGGTCTATAATTTACTGATTAATTCACTTTTTTAAAGAATAAGTGACTGACATTTAATAAATCATTGAAGCATTTAAGTATATTATAGCACATATTGTATATAAACAATCTTCAAGTAGATTTGAATTATAAAATTTTTTTCATTATATGCAAATTTTATTGATATGCATTTTTATTGATTCGTTTTATTGAGCTATTATTTAATCTAATCATGGGCTTTCATTCAAAATATTTCATCAAAAAACCAAAAATACAGATATTTGCAACATTTTTTTTACTGTCTTTATGAAAAGCCATTGAAATCTTTTTAACATTTATATATAATTATTTTGCTACAAAATAACCTGCATAGGTTAGGCAATAACACCGAATAGCACAAATCTATAAGTATTTTAAAAAAAAGTAAAAATTTACTTAAAAAAGAAGGATTTTGAAAATCCTTGTTGTATATTGTTATTGTAGTGAATTTATAAAACATTAAATAACGATGGATCTTGTATTATTTGCAAAACAATGAAAGGAGGTGTATTTTTTAATGAACAAAGGTGAATTAATTGATATGGTAGCTGAAGATGTTGGTTGTACAAAACGAGATGCAAAAATTGTTGTAGAATGTGTTTTTGACTGTATTACCGATACTTTAACAAAAGGTGAGGCAGTTCGATTGGTTGGTTTTGGTACTTTTGGCATAAGAGAAAGAGCTGCAAGAACAGCCAGAAATCCACGTACCGGAGAAAAAATCCCTGTTCCTGAAATGAAAGTTCCCTATTTTAAAGCGGGAAAAGAATTAAAGGAAAAGGTGAAATAACAAACTTATCATCGATTATTCTAAATATATCTTAAAAAGGGTCTATCCAGAAAGTCTTATATTCGATAGACCCTTTCTTATTTGTCACTATTTCTTTTCTTCAATATGAACACCCTGAACATTAACATTGATTTCAACGACTTTTAGACCGGTCTTTTCTTCAATTTCATCCATGACTCTTTTTTGAATATCTCTTGCAACTTCAATGATAATTGAACCATATTCGATGATAACAGAGATATTAGCAGAAATTTCCTTGTTTTCCTTAAGGTCAACATGAATTCCTTTTTCCAACTCTTTGATACCTAGCAAAGTACCGAATCCGCCTTTTGATTGTGTTGCCAAACCGGCGACACCTGGTATATTAATAACAGTACGGCTGATAATGGTGGCGATAACTTCCGGTACAATACTGACATCACCCAGGATTTTTTTCTCTTTTATTTTTTCCACCTTATTCACATTTAAAAGTGCGTTTTTTGCTTTTGGAATTGAATTGACCAGTTTTTTTTTCTTTACTTCCTTCACTATATTTTTTTCATCTTCCTTATTCATAGGGCTTCTTCTCCTTCAATTGTGATTTTTTTAGTGGTAAAAAAATCTTGTTATTTTTCAATTAATATTTTAGACTGGAAATATACCTCAATTAACCAGGCATGACTAAAAATTTAATCGCTGTCCTTTCTTCTTGGTCAATTACCACATCTACAAATGCTGGAATACATACCAGATCAATTCCGCTTGTTGCTGTAAATCCGCGAGCAATAGCAATCGCTTTAATTGCCTGGTTTACTGCTCCTGCCCCAATTGCCTGTAATTCAACTTTACCCTCTTCTCTGATGACTCCTGACAAAGCACCAGCTACTGCTTTAGGGTTCGACTTCGATGAGACCTTTAATAGTTCCATTATTCTCTCCTCCTTGAAATATTTAATAGTGAGGAAATATCTGCATATGGTATTTTATTAACCCATCTGAGAATTTGATCTTATTTTTATTGATATTTTTTAACAATCACTTTAAACAATTATGGAGCTTTATTCATAATTTAATATACTAATTATATCACATATCATTTATTTTTTTCATTATTTTAATAATAGATGTATTTCGTTTAATGCTTTTTCATTAAAATCAGATGAAAGATATGGAAGCAGGGCATCATTATGCAAAATAGGATCGACATATCTTCCAAAATTATAATAAGCTTTTGCTTTTTCCCAAATTTTTGTACCGGGAATCGGAGAAAACTTTGCTAAACGTGGATGCGCACCGCAATCTTTCACAAAATTTATTGAATCTTTTATTTCCTGCACAGATTGACCTGGCAGGCCAATTAAAAGATAAGCACCAATTTGATTTTTCTTAAATCCTGCTCTTAGAAAACAATCTACAGCATTCCTAAATTCTTTATTATTAATCTTTCCACCTGTTTCTAATTGCGCATTAGGATTCATTGTTTCAAATCCTAACCTAATGGTGTATACTCCAGCTTGAAACATCTTATAAGCAATTTTTCTATCTATTTCTCTTGCGTGTATCCCGTTAGGCAAGTGAAAGCGAATCTGTAAATTCAAATGAATTATTTCATCAAGCATATCTATGATTTGCTTTCGTGGATGCATTAAGAGTGCATCATCATAAAAGACAAAGTCTTTTATTCTTTTCTTTTTTTTCCAATAGACAATCTCATTGATGACTTCAGTAAGATTTCTAAATTTAAAATCAGGATTCATCAAGGATGAGGCGCAGTATATGCAACGAAAGGGACATCCTCTGGAAGAAATAAGGCAAATATATTCGAGTTTTTCATATAAATCCCATCCCGGATATGGCAACAAGTCCAGGTCATCATCATATTTTTCGAGATGATATGCATCCCAATCACAAATCTGTTGCATTATCTGTGAAAGGTCTTTAAAATTGTTTCCCTTTATTACATAATCAGCTCCGGAAAATTCCCTAGCGTGTTCATGACAAAGCGTACTGTAAATCCCTCCTAATATTACGGGAATTTTATGAAATTTTTGTTTTACCAATTCTATGACCCGAAATACTCCCGGATACCAATAGGTCATGATTGAGGTAACAAAAACAGCTTTTGGTCTTGGTATTTTTTCTAATTCTTTTAAAAATATCTTTTCTGTAATACCGTATCTGCTATAGCGTCTTGGAATATCCTTGAAAATATCTGGTTTTGTTATTTCCTCTTTATAAAATGCACCTCGGCCGAATTCGTCTTTTTTTAACGGTTTTTTTCTAATTAATTCTATAAGGTCAGGATGGTAGCGATTCAAGCAATCAATATAGCTGATTTTATAATTATTTTTTTTTAAAATGCTTGCAATGTAAAGCAGTCCAAGAGGTTTTGACCAAAAATCATAAGCTGTAAAATCGTAAATCCACGGATTTATTAATAATATATTTTGATTTTCTCTCATTTAGGCATATTTCTTTCCGGATATAGGTATCGCACACATGGCTGTTATTCTTTTCCTATTTTCTTATAAAGAATCTCTTTTCTGACAACAATTTATCATTCATTAAAATCCTGATACGCCACTCCCCCGGAAAAGTAGAATCGGAAAATCGTTTTTTTATATTAATCCAGTACCAGGTCCGATATTGTTGATAATTACCAGCTTTCATTTCAAGATCTCCCCGGTGGTATAATTTCCCTGCAGGATTGATCCATTCCCAAGAGATGATGAAATCTTCCGGGGTAAAATAAGAAAATTGAAACCATGCAACAATTTTTTCATCCCTACTGGAAAAAAAATTCTTTTCTAAAGATGGATTCTTTTCAATGACATCTGTGCAAAGACTAAGTCTGTGCAACCGTACTTCCCCGGAAATTGCTGATTCCTGAGCATTTGCCCATATTGGAAATGTGAGTAAAATTAAAAAAATGAAGACAAACTGCATTCTTTTTTGCGCCATAGACTGAATCTGAAAAATCATTTATTACACATCCTTTCATGAATGATTGACCAGAATAATCTATATAATGTAAATAGATATCCGGTCTTAATCATTATATCATTCATATTTAACCTACACCGTCATTTCCGACATAGGAAAGATATGATTATTTCTTTTATTTGTTTGCTAACGAAATAAACCCTGCAACTAATTTTTTAGCCGGGATTAATTAATAAAGAGTTAAATGCTATTTTATTTTTTATCTTAATTTTACAAAGAATGCATAGCATTAAATTCCACACGTTGGGCAACTACCTGTTGAACACGTAGAACAGGAACTTCCACCGGAACTAAATCCAAAACCGTCAAATATTCTTTTGACATTTTTACTTTTACAATATTTACACTCTATTTTCCTTTTTTCCATTTCTTTTATTGATGACCGCACTTCAAAATTCGCATGGCAATCTAAACACTTGTAATTATAATTTGGCATAACTATCTTCCTTTCTTTTTGCGAATTACATTTTTTAAGGAATATTATTCTCTGATTTATTTATACAGCAATCAAGTTTGACTGTCAAGATTGAAAAACGATGCATCTTTGTTATTCATTTTTATTTTCACGTTATATTTTACTTCAACATTACTTCTGCAGTAAAATCTTCCTTTTCCGAAATGAATAAACTAAGAGCTATATCGTTTTTCACACTTACTGCTAAAAGATATCATTGAAATTAATCTGATATTAATTCCGTTTAATGAATTCATTTAAAAAATTAGAAAAAAATTCCTTACAAAATGACAATTGACAAAAATACAAAAAAGGTATAAAATTCGAAAATAATAAAAGAGTATACTTTTTATTCGCTGAATCTTTTATAAAAGAGAACGGGGGAACCAGAATTTTGGGGTGAATCTCTTTACTTTAATACATGTAAAGAGTAGAGCAAGACTTTCAGCTCGAATCCGTCAGCTAACTCCGTAGGCGTTGGAGGTGATTTTTTAAATTATATGAATTTTTAATTGTTAGAGAAACTAAGCCTAATAGTTTCTCTTTTTTGATGAACAATTTCCTTAAAATTTCAATTTTAATTTATATAGACAATAAAACGAGGTGAGTCTCTTGAAGATAATCATTATAGGAGCCGGTAAAGTTGGTAAACAAATTGCGCATACTTTATCTTCGGAAAATCATGATGTAATACTTATAGAAAAAGATGAAGCAAGAAGGCAGATTGCACAGGAGAGCCTGGATATCCTGACTATCCAGGGAAATGGAGCAAATGTAAAGACACTGGAAAAGGCAGGTATTAAAGATGCTGATATGCTCATTGCCGTTACTAATAGCGATGAAGTAAACATGTTAGCCTGCATGACCGCCAAGCAATTCGGTGTAGCAAAAAAAATTTCCAGAATTAGAAATTCAGAATATCTTTATGCTAATGTACTTTCACGAGATAAATTGGGAATTGATCTAACTATAAATCCGGAAAGAGCTACAGCAAGAGAAATTATAAAATTATTGAAAGCTCCAAAAAATGTTGCACAAATACAAAGTTTTGCCGGTGGAAAAGTTAAACTGATTGAATTGAAGGTTGATGAAACTTTTCCATTTACCAATCAGCAATTAAAGAATATAAACTTTAAATACCCGATATTGATTGCGGCAATATATAGAAATGATAAGATTATTATACCCAATGGCGAGGAAAATATTATTTTAAATGATAATCTTTATATTTTGATCAAAAAGGAAAACCTGGTAAACCTGGACTCTATTATTAGCGAAAAACCCTTGTTAATGCAAAATGTCATTATTTTGGGAGGTAGTAAAATAGGTGTTCAGACTGCTTCAATATTGTGCAAACTGGGAATCAGAGCAACACTTATCGAGATGGATATCGAAAAATGTGAAAAAATCGCTGAAAAATTACAAAACACATTGGTAATTAACGGTGATGGCACAAATATTGATCTTTTGAAAAATGAAGGCATTGAAAATGCTGACGGCTTTGTGGCAGTAACCGGATACGATGAAGACAACCTGCTAGTTGCATTACTGGCAAAACATTTAGGTGCGAAAAAAGTCATCGCAAAAGTAGACCGAACCAACTATGTACCAATATTAGAAAAAATTGGCGTAGATGCAGTAGTCAATCCAAGGATGACTACTGCATCTGCTATACTGCGCTCAATTCGCCGGGGAAAGATTATCTCTTTGACTTTGCTCAAAGAAGGTAAAGCAGAAGTTATTGAATTAATCATCCATCAAGGTGCGAGAATCATTAAGACTCCTTTAAAAGAGGCAAAATTACCTAAGAATACGATCATTGGAGCCATCATTCGAAAAAATAATATCATTATCCCTCATGGAGATGATATTTTAGAAGCAAACGATAAGATTATAATATTTGCCTTATCTTCTGATATAAAAAAGATTGAAAGAATATTTGACGGCGGGTAAGTATAAAAGTGAAACATAATATTGTACTAAATACTTTAGGGAACTTGTTATTGTTTTTAGGAATAAGTATGTTGTTCCCTCTGATATATGCTATATATTATCATGAAAAAGCAATGAATGCTTTTATAATTTCAATGGTGATTACCGTCATAAGCGGTTTTGTCCTAAAAAAATGTTTTTCTCCTGTAGAGCCTATCGGAATAAAAGAAGGGTTTGCAATTGCCTCCCTGGGATGGATTATTGCAGCGGCATTTGGTGCTTTACCATTTATGTTTGCGGGAACATTTACTAATTTTATAGATGCCTATTTTGAATCCATGTCCGGTTTTACCACTACCGGAGCAACTGTAATGTCCAGCATAGAAGAAAATCCCTTCTCCATTTTATTCTGGCGTGATTTTATCCAATGGTTAGGAGGTATGGGGATTATCGTTCTCGTGGTTGCTATTCTGCCAACTTTAGGGGTTGGAGGAATGCAATTATTTAAATCGGAGGTTCCCGGACCGGAACCCGACCGGCTAAAACCAAAAATTAAAGATACAGCAAAACTATTATGGCGGGTATATATTATCATATCTGCAATGGAGGTCGGTTTTCTTTTATTGAGCGGGATGCCCCTGTTTGATGCTTTTACCAATATGTTTGGGACCATGGCAACAGGAGGTTTCAATCCTAAAAATCTAAGCATAGCTGCATATGACAGTACAGCTATCGATATGATCATTACTTTTTTTATGCTGGTTGCAGGAGCAAATTTTGCACTTCATTACAAAGTCCTTCATGGCAATATAAAAAGTCTGATCCGGGATAAAGAATTTATTTTCTATTTCGGAATCATAGTATTATCGGTTTTTTCCATTTCCACCGAGCTTCGATTATTTGTCTATAAGTCTGTATTTACAGCACTGAGATATGCAACTTTTCAAGTTGTATCCATTATTACTACTACCGGTTTTGTTACAGCTGATTATGATACCTGGCCGGCATTTTCAAAAGCAGTTTTACTGATGCTTATGTTTGTAGGAGGTTGTGCCGGCTCCACCGGCGGAGCGATAAAAAACATTAGAATTTTATTAATCCTAAAACAAGCAGCCCGTGAATTTAAAAAATTAATTCATCCCCAGGCTATCACTCCAATTCGGTTGGGAAATAAAACAATCTCTGAAGAAGTGATGCGAAATATCACCAGTTTCTTCTTCTTGTATATCTTTATATTTGTCATATGTACATTAATTATGGCTGTTTTAGGGCTGGACATTATCAGTGCAGCAGCTTCTGTTGCTGCAACATTAGGAAATGTGGGGCCCGGCCTCGGTATTGTAGGACCATCTAAAACCTATACATTGATTCCACAATTTGGTAAAATTGTTTTAACGCTTTGCATGCTTCTTGGGAGATTGGAAATATATACTGTATTAATTCTGGTAGTCCCGGAATTTTGGAAAAAATAAACATGAGATTATTTGATAAAAAACTCCACAAATACTTCTATAATTATATTTTTCAAAGTATTTTAGCAACACTAACATTAATTTTTATCCTTTATTTTGAAACTATATTTACCAACATAGCAATTGTAGCTTCATTGGGTGCCACGACCTTTATCATTTTTGCAATGCCTAAATATACAACCGCTCAACCAAGGAGGGTCATTGGGGGTCATCTGGTGGGAATCATTGTAGGGATTTTATGCAACTATATCCATCCCCTTCTACAAATCAGATTCTTCAATTCCGGAGAATTATTAAATATTATAATCCCCGCATTTTCCGTCGGATTAGCCATCTTTATTATGGTCATAACGAATACCGAACACCCACCCGCAGCGGGTACCGCACTGGGTATCACAATCAATGGCTGGATATTTGCCACTCTATTAGTTATATTATTTACTACAATTGTTTTATCTTTAACTAGGCATTTCACAAAAGCATGGTTAAAGAACCTGGTTTAAATCTGTTATTTTTATTGATTTGATTCTAATATCAACATCCTTTCTTTTAAACCGGTTCCGCCGTTCGCCGAAAAACCTCCTAGACTGCCATTACTTTTTATCACTCGATGACATGGTATAATAAGAGGGATATTATTTAATTTCATTGTAGTTCCTACCGCTCGATAAGCACCCGGATAGCCGGCAATTTCAGCCACCTGTTTATAACTCATGGTTTTTCCGTAAGGTATCTTTTGGACAATTAGAAGAACTTTTTTCTGAAACATTGAATATCCCGATAAATTCAACGGGTACTTTGAAAAATCAACTTTAGTCCCCTCAAAATAATTTACGATTTCTTTTTCTAAATCCCGACAGGATTTATTATCCCCTATTTGACTCATCATCTTCCCTATTTTTTCTGTTTCAAATAGAACATCCTCTTTATTTTTCTCGGGTAAGATTAGGAATTTTACGCCTTGTGAATCGATTCCTATACTTACCCATCCCCAAGAAGTATGAAAAATCTTATAATTTTCCTTTGATCTTAGCATATTTCCCCCCTTTTTTATTCAGCCCACTTATTATATAATTAAAACGGATTTATTTAAAAAATTCAATTTATTTTAATTCTTTTTCTTTTTTATTTAGTTGAGAATTTTTTAATTTGTGATTTTTAATCATATTTATCTATGATTAAATAAGAATTGAAATTTCATTGAATAAATAAAATCGTTCAGCTTTGTTAGGAATATATCATTAATCCTAAATCATACAGATAATGGATAAGGAAATAAACGTGGTAGAAAAAATCAGTGTACTGCTTCTAGGCGGAGGCAAAACAAAAACCAGCATGAAAAGATTCAGTGGTGAACAGAATAAAGCCTTAATTAAAATTGGTCCTCAAAATAAACCTATGATCCTTCATGTTGTTGAAGTATTTCAAAAAACAAAATATATTAAAAAAATCATTGTGGCTGGGCCATCTGCAGTAAGAAAAGAAGTAAAAAATATGAGTGATTTGACTGTCCCGGAGGGATTAACGATTTTTGAAACTGTAAATATTGGACTTTCCTTTCTTAAGGAAGATGCCATGGTTATGATTTCAACATGCGATATTCCTTTGATCACCCCAAAACACATTGAAGATTTCTTTGAAAAATGCCAACATTTTCCCGGTTTTGACATTTATTACCCTATAGTTAGTAAAGAACGTTATTTAGAATCCTATCCCTCATTAGACCTACGTAGAACTTATGCAAATTTTGTCAATGGATCCTATACCGGTGGAAATATTCTTTTAATCAATCCAAAAATTATTTATGAATACGGTGATCTAATCAAAGATTTTATTCATTTCAGAAAACATCCCCTGAAAATGGCGCGCCTTTTAGGAACCCAGATTACTTCAAAATACCTTAGAAGGTATTTATCCATTCAGGATTTAGAAAAAAGAGTACCGATATTACTGGGGGGATATACCGGAAAGGCAATTCTTTCTTCACCTGAAATCTCCCTCGACATTGATAAACCCAGACATCTTCAAGCTTTCTGGAAAAACTATCAATAATTGCAAATAATTAAAAAACTAAATTCATATGGTTACATCTTTAAGATCTATCAAATCTTACTCTTGACTCCGTACATGCGCCCGCCGTTTTTACCGCAAAGCAAATATGAGGTCATAAAAGCATTCCGATCAAGTTTTAGAGAAATATCTCTAATTTTAGGAAAATAATTTCTATCGGTGATTATTTTTAATATTTGAACCTCTCCATCTTTTCCGTATCCCGTTGAACGGGTCACTCCGAACCCCTCTACTCTTAGTGAATCTTCAATTTCCTGCCATTTTTTCTTTGAAATAACCCCAACGGAAATTATTTCTTTGAATGCTTTTTCTGAAATATAAATACCGACGATATTTCCAATGGCAAATCCACCGCAATAAGAAAAAATATTCAAAAAATTTCCACTATTCTGAATAACTTTACTTACGATAAGGATAAATATTAAAACCTCAAAAAATCCAAGGAAAGCGGCAAGCGCTTTTTTCTTTCTTACAATCATCTGAACGCGAAAAGTACCTAATCCAACATCCACTATTCTAGATAGTAAGATAATCAAGGCACCGATATAAATATTTGAGTCCATCAATTCGCAGATAAAATTCATGACATTTTCCATTTTCTCTTTCCTCATTTACTAAAATTAAAATTAACAGATGGATTATAGTACTTCTTTGTAACTTTTTCAACTGTTTATCTAATATTTTTTGAAATATTTTAATCCACTTCTGAATTTCTGAATCCATCCGGGAAATACCACCGGATTAAAATGACAACCGGATATAAAATGGATATAAAATGGTTGATAATTCAATAAATAGAATATATGATATTTGTACAAAACTATAAAAAGGGAGACTATTCTATGTATGCAGAAATCATCAGTATTGGAAGTGAGATTTTACAGGGACAAATCATTGATACCAATGCAAATTATATCGCTAAAAAATTAGCTAAATTAAACATTGAAGTGAAATATATTTCGGCAGTCGGAGATGATGACACATTACTTTTCTCTCTCTTAAAAAGAGCAGCCAACCGCTCTACTATTATCATAACCACAGGAGGATTGGGTCCTACGGAAGATGATATTACCTATCAAACTATCGCCAGAGCACTTAATCTTAAATTAATTAAATATCCGGAAGCGGAGAAAAGCTTGAAGAATTTTTTAAGTAAAATCAATATGGAACTTTCTCATAGTAATTTAAAGCAGACATACTTGCCTGAAACTGCAAAGATTATTATTAACAAATACGGTACTGCACCAGCAATGATTCTGGAAAAAGATAAATGTGCTATTTGTTCTCTCCCGGGAGTTCCAAGGGAAATGAAAAAATTGTTAGTTGAAAATATTCTACCCTACCTGCAAGAAAAATTCCCATCACTGACGATTAATAAATCAAGGAATTTGAGAATTACGGGTTTAGGGGAATCATCTGTCAATGAACTGATTTGTGATTATATCAAGGAAAAAACCAATTTATCATTTGGAATCTATGCCCACCCGGAAGATATTCAAGTTCAAGTAACAGCCCGAGCAACTAAAGAGAAGGAAGTCGATATTCTTTTAGAAGAGGCAACCAATGACTTAAAAAGTATTTTAGGGAATTATATATTCGGCTATGAAAAACAAAGTCTGGCAGAAGTCGTCGGTGTCCTATTGAAATCAAAAAAATTAAAAATTGCCATTGCTGAATCCTGTACCGGAGGCATGTTGGGAGAATTGATTACCAGGACTCCCGGTAGCTCGGATTACTTTCTTGGAGGTATCATCAGTTATCATTCCGCAATTAAAAAGGATCTATTGAATGTTCCTATGGAAATAATTTCAAAATATGGTGAAGTCAGCGAGCAGGTAGCCAAGCTTATGGCCGAAGGAGTGAGAAAATGCTGTCAAGCGGATATCGGTTTAAGTATCACAGGTATTGCCGGACCCGGAGGGGCAACAACTCAAAAAAAAGTTGGATTGGTCTATATGGCTTTAGCAGACGACAAAAACACTATTTTTCAAAAACATCAATTATTCAGAGGACGACAGGTTATACGTCTTAGGGCAACATTTCGAGCATTAAATATGTTGAGAATTTACTTACAAAATAACTAAATCTATTCTCCCAAGAAATAATTTAAGGAATGAAATCGGAAAAAACCATTGAATTCTACAATCCGGAAAAATACTATCCGGGCTTGGAAGCATAAGCAAATTTGGTTTTAAAGCAGTAAAATCGACCAATAAAGACATGCTTGTGCTCGGAAAAAATCAACTCTAAAATACGGTATTTTCGATAAAGCAATTCAATCACTCAAAAAACATGAGATAGATTACCAACTCTATGATTATATATCGTCGTCTGATCCAACTATGGAAATAATCATAAATTAACAGACTATGTAAAAAAAAATAGGAATATCGCTTAATCCATGGGAATAAATATCCATGGCTTATCTGAATCAGCTGCGGCTTACGCTAGTATAGAAAAAGTAAAAAATATTTTATCAGATAGTGGAATATCCGGAAAGTTACACTCATGGAAGATTCAAGAATCTGATTTTTTAAAAATTATTCAGGAATATCCTGGCGATGATTTAACAAACAAATCGGCAAATGTTTCCAAAAAAAACTTGTATAATATTTCCTAAAAATAATCTAAGTTTAAACCCTAAAAATAAAATAGAGCTTTTATACAAGTTTGATATCTGATATTTTTTTAAAGCTTTTGCCCAAAATTATTATTCATTTTAATCATAAGCTCTTTTAAAGATTACGACTGCCCGGTTTGGTAATAGGTACTTCTTTTTTGCATAGAGGGCATTCTTCCGGTTGATATGATTTTATATCTAAAGTTAATAAGCTTTTCATTTTTACGCCAAAATCAACCAATCCTCCGCTACGGTCAATCAATACTCCTACTCCGACAACTTCTCCTCCCCGTTTTTTAACAATATCAATGACTTCACGAACAGAGCCACCGGTTGTGGTGACATCCTCGACCACTAATACTTTCTCACCAGGGTGAATCTCAAAACTACGTCTTAAAGTCATTGTTCCATTTTCCCTTTCTGTGAAAATCGCCCGCACCCATGGACCTAAAACCTGTGCCATAACATGAGCGATAATGATTCCTCCAATAGCCGGACCAATAATGACATCTATATTTTCTCCTTTGAATTTTCTACCCAATTCGCTGCAAAGATTGTGCATAAAACCGGGATGTTGCATGACTTGGGCACATTGAATATAAGTGTCACTATGAACCCCGGAAGTCAATTTAAAATGTCCTTTTTTAATTGCACCAGCCTGTTCGAATTTTTTCATTACCTCTTCTCTGTTTATTCTCACTTTTTACTTATCCTCCATTTCTCTTAAAATATTTTTTGCTGCCTCTACTGGATCATCAGCATTTCTTATGGGTCTGCCGACAACAAGAAAATCAGCTCCCAGATTCAATGCTTTTTTTGGGGTCATAACTCTTTTCTGATCATCCAAAGTGCTATTGGCAGGCCTAATACCGGGTGTTAAGATAATAAATTTTTCCCCGCAAACCTGTCGAATTACTGATATTTCCAAGGAGGATGCCACAACACCATCCAGACCTGCACTTTGAGACAATTTTGCCAAGTGCGCAACTTGCTCCTTTAAATTCCGCTTTATGCCCATTTCATCTACTAATATTCTCTGATCTATACTGGTAAGTACTGTCACCCCCAATATAATAGGTTTTTCTATGCCTAAATCCAAACTGGTTTTTCTTGCTGCTTCGACTGCACCTTTCATTAACCCATATCCTCCGGAAGTATGCACATTAAAAATGTATACACCTAACCTTGTTGCTACTTCCGCTGCTCTTGCGACCGTATTCGGAATGTCATAAAACTTTAAATCCAAAAAAACCTTACCACCCACAGAATGAATCATTTTAATGATTCGAGGTCCTTCTGCAGTAAATAACTGGCTACCGACTTTAAATATTCCAACATAGTCTTTTAATTGTGTAACCAAACTAAATGCAGATTCAAGATTATCCACATCAAGAGCTAACACTAATTTTTCCTTTGCCGACAAATTCACTCTTTTCACCTTTCCTTTACAATTTTGATTGCTATACTTTTAGAGTTCCCACTAATTCATTGACATTTTCGATTTGTTTATCAAAAAGATATTTTCTAACACCCTCAATAATCTCAATTGAAGCATGAGGGTTTACTAAATTAGCAGTTCCAACCTGAACTGCCGTTGCTCCGGCAATGAAAAAATCAATCGCATCCTCCGGTCTCATAATACCGCCCAATCCGATAACAGGAATTTTTACAGTTTGGCATACCTGCCAAACCAACCAAAGAGCAACCGGTTTAATCGCTGGTCCGGATAATCCGCCACTCACATTAGTAAGTTTTGGGCGAAAAGAATCTCGATCAATAGCCATTCCTGCCAAGGTATTTATCAGGGAAATTGCATCAGCTCCCGCTTCTTCTGCTGCAAGGGCAATTTTTTTGATATCAGTGACATTAGGAGATAATTTTACAATCAGTGGAAGAAGGGTTTCCTTTCTTAGTTGCTTAATCAATCGATAAGTCAATTCAGTATTTGTTCCCCATAACATTCCGCCATTTTTGATATTAGGGCAGGATATATTTACCTCAATAGCACCGATTTTCATTGTGTGGGATGATACATTTAATTTTTGGATAATCTCTGTAAATTCATCAATAGTTTCTCCGGATATGTTGATGATAGAGGGAGTATCAAATTTCTGTAGACGTGGCAATTTTTCTTTAATTAAACAATCTATTCCTACATTCTGCAATCCTATTGCGTTCAGCATTCCGGAAGAAGTTTCAATGACTCTAGGCGGCATATTACCTGGTTTGGGATTTAAAGTTATACCTTTTAAAGCCATAGCACCCAATTGATTCAAATCAATAAATGAACTGAATTCTTCGCCATAACCAAAAGTTCCGGATGCAGTCATAACTGGATTTTTCATGGTTAATTTGCCAATTTTTACTTCCAATATTGGTTCCTTAATCATCCCATATCACCTCATCAGCATCAAAGACCGGACCATCAATACATACTCTTTTATATTTAAAATTCTCCTTGCCATTATTTTCTTGCAAAAGAGCAGGTTTATTCACTTTGGTTTTACAAACACATCCCAGGCAGGCACCAATTCCACATGCCATTCTCTCTTCCAGTGAAACCTGGCAATTGATTCCGGCTTTGCAGGTTAATTCAGCGATGATTTTTAGCATTTCTTTAGGACCACATGCGAACACTTGATCGGGAAACCATTTTTTAATTTCTTCCTTGAATAAATCAGTGATGAATCCTTTGTACTGACAGCTGCCATCCTCGGTAGATATACGAATCTCAATACCTAGCTTTTCAAATTCTTTCTCCCTTAAAACCATACTGTTGCAGGATGCACCGATGAGTGCTTTTACTTTCTTCGCTTCTGAAGTACAATGTTCTGTAATGGTCAACAAGGGAGCAATTCCCATCCCTCCTCCGATAACCATTACCTTTTTGCTCTTAGGCAAAAGGGTAAATCCATTTCCAATAGGACCTAAAACATCGAGATACTCACCAGCTTCTTTGTGTGATAATAACATAGTTCCTTTACCTTTTATCTGAAATAAAATGAAGATATTACCTTTATCTTTTTCAATCCGATGTAAACTGATGGGCCGTCGAAGCAAAGGATCGTTGTTCAGGCTACACTTAATATGAATAAATTGTCCTGGTTTAGCTTCATTCGCAATCCTGGGAGCAGACAAACCCATCAGAAAAATGCCAGGGGTAATTTCCTTTTTCAAGATAATTTTTGTTTTCATTTTTAAAACATGATTCATCTCTTTGATAATTCCTTTTTATGTTTAATGATTTCGGCTAATTCATGTATTTCAGAATTAAAAATACCTATTCATTTTTCAATATGACAACCTGGTCAATACCATCTTTTTCAGTTAATTTAACTTTTACAATCTCTTTTCTGGATGTTGGAAGATTCTTACCTATGTAATCTGCCCGGATAGGAAATTCCCTATGCCCCCGATCTACTAGAACAGCGAGCTGAATGATTTCAGGTCTACCTAAATCAACGACTGCATCCATGGCAGCTCTCACCGTTCTCCCGGTATAAAGAACATCATCTACCAATACTATTTTTTTAGAGGAAATCTCAAAGGATATTTCCGTATTGATAATCAATGGTTTCTGAATAACAGTTGATAAATCATCACGATAAAGGGTAATATCCAATACTCCAAAGGGTATTTCCTTATTCTCAATCTTATGAATCTCTACAGCAAGCCGCTTAGCCAAAAAAACTCCCCGTGACCTTATTCCTATGAGAGCTAAATTCTCTACACCTTTATTTTTTTCAACAATTTCATGTGCAATTCTTACCAGTGCTCTTTTTATTTCTTTTTCACCCATAATTTTTGCTTTTTCAAAAATTGTCATTTTGAACTTCCTTTCTTTAAACTATGTTAAGAAAAGCTTGGAAAATGTCTCAATGTTTTTTTGAATTCTCCATCTTATATTTATCTTAATTATGGATATATGATTAAGAGATTCAACAAATTGAGCTAAACAGTTTTCTAATAAAAAAACTCTTACCAGCAAATGCCAATAAGAGGATATAAATTTTCCCATTTATTCCCTTATTAGCTTCTCTGAACTAACTTGAAGGGTATTTTTTTACATATTATATGATAAGTCCATAGCAGTCAAATATTTTGTGTATAAAATAAATTAAACAGTACATAATTATATCAATCAATTAGATTTACATTATTTTAACCTCATAATTTTATCAGAAAATGCTTTCGCGTATTTTATTAAATTACAGCAGTGACATTCTATTTAACAAAGGCAAATAGAATGTCTTTCCATAATCACAATTTCAAGCATTCCATTCCTTATTTGACAAATACATAGACTTCTGTAATGATTTTAAATACCTATTTTTTGTGAGATGTTTTCTCTCAGGTGGAAAATTTTTAAACATACAATAGGTACAATCCATGTTGCATTGATTGGTTAAATGAAACCAGCATTCTTTTAGGGAATCGGGTGTACAATAATGATTTCTGCCAAGATATTTTTCATCCTTTTTAACCGATGTATGGTTTAGCAATTGGCTTACTTTGAATCCGACATTTTCATCCAAATACATTTCCTTATATAAATGTACTGCCTGCGAGAATGAATCACTCTTTTCATACAAACATAAAAAACGATCTGCCAGAGCAAAGGGTATAAACCAATCCGGTCGGTCGGGATGAATATATATTGGAAACTTATGGCTTAAAATGCGATGTTATCCGTTGATTCTATCCATCATATTTTCCTTTCTTACTACTTAATCCCTAATAGTTTTTTCATTAATATTTAGCAAAGAAGCTATCGGTCTATCTAAATAAAAATAGAGGTTTCCTTTATTTTGACGAACTGAAGATACCGGTAATTTACTGTTTTTCTTATTTTTTCCCTGGACATATACAAAGCTAAAATTCGCTTTTTCACCTTCGTTCAGACTGAAAAAGATGACCAGATTGTCATTATCATATCCATTCACTCTCCATTGTTTTAGATCAAAAAACAAAGTGAAAGTCTCTAAACCAGTAGAAAATTGAAAAAAAGAACCTTTTCGGAAAATCTTTGGAATCATTTGGGCATATTGGGGACGTGGAGATAATTCTAAAACAAAATCAGCATTACCGGAAAGCATTTCCAGGGAACGACAGATTAAATGTACTTTTTGGAAGAATTTATTGGATTGAATCGGCATAAAATCAATTAATTGAGCAGTACCAGTTGGAATTTTAAATTCAGTTGAAAGAATATTCGTATCAACCAGATATTCCTGATGATGATATTGCGAGTTTGGATAAATTCGGAATTTTCCCCCTTTTTCATCATCCAAAATCGCCGCAAATACAGTAGGAGAATGTATAAACGGCATGGAACAATAGTCACTTGAAGCCTCTTCAGAAATTAAGGCCACTGAATGTATATCGCCAATAATGCCATAATCGGCGATGGACTTATACATAATATTATTCCTCTTTATTTTATATTGAGGAGTAAACCTGTTTAAAAATTCAATCAGAATAATTCCAATATATTTCTTTTTCAAATGTATCAAAAAATGGATAAAGACTTAAAAGCAACTTCTAACGGGGAAGTATATTTTTTTTATTTGTTATTCCGGAAATCCAAAAATTGCCAATCAGGTTCAAATTCTTTTTTGCTATAATATATACTGGGAATATTTTTAACAGCTTGCAAAGGGTAGCATTGTCATGTAATTCCTCCATAAATCCGCTGTTGCGTATAAATTCTTTATTTTTACGTATTACATCACCACAAAGAAAGATTCCACCGAATGGTTGATAAATCAAGGCAAGGACCTGGGCAGCTTTTCCGGCACAGCGAAAAAATAATTCCAATGCTAATTCTGCAATCTTATCTTTTCTCTGCAAGGCGCGCTTGGCAATAGTTTCTGCTAAATCAATGCCCTCTTCCCGGCTAACTCTCTCTTTTTTTGAAATACGATTGATATTTATTAAAGCTTCATAAATGTGAGTCAATCCTCTTCCGGAAACGAAATCTTCCCAGCTTGGCCAATAAGATTGAATCCTTTTTTCTTTTTTAAGCCATTGCATGATACCTTCATGCACCGGGCTAATAATACTGGACGGAACATGGCCAATTTCGGATGCTACCGGTTGGTGAATGGCTTTTCCAGTCTCATCGATGGTAGCGACCAGGCCTGCACCTCCTAATCCGGTTCCCGGCATTAAAATGAATTTATTGTTAATTATTTTATTTTTAAAAACAGGCCTTGTCGACTCATACAACACAGAACAGCCAGCAGAAGAAAGTTGACTATTTTCAATAAGGTATATTACGCCATATGCAGCAGCTTCGATATCGTTAAGCATAAATGTGGAATTCCGGGGCAAGCCCCATTCAATCAATTCATCTACATTAATGACTGGACTACCTTCCCAGTTACTCATCCGGACACTCCGGTGATTTAAAACCGGTCCTGCAAAATCAAGGACACATTGTATTAATTCATACCCATGCCATTGAGTTAAAACTATCTCCTGAATGAATTTTTTTAATTGTTCTTTTGATGAAATGTGAAATTTCACAATACCGGTTTCCGGAAAATAGCCACTCTCCTCATTATTCTCAGGAACAACCTTTGCCCTGGTATTTGTTCCACCGATATCAAAAACAGCGATCATTTTCTTAGTTGGATTTTTGTCAGTAACACTTAAATCTTTTAACACGAAAGTTCCTTTCATCTCTTATGTGAATTATTCACATCAAACATTCAAATACTTCCTGGTCCAAAATGCAGTAATTTCATCGTTCTTTTCTTTTAATTCTCCAATTAAGTGGTTTAATCCTTCCCCGTCATCAATATCATAACATTCCGGAACAAATGATACATTAAGGCCAATTGTTTTAGTTATTTCCTTTGTCTAATGAAAAACCTCCCGGGTCCCCCAATTGATATTCACAAAAACTTCCTTCTGTAATTTTCTTAAACCTATAAGATAATACCCTCCGTTTATACTCGGACCTAAAACAATATCATGTTTAATCAGTTTTCCAAATGCCATACGGATATTTTCCACAGGTAATGTGGGTATATCCGTTCCGATAATAATCACTCTATCACATTTCCCATTGAAACTTCTCTTAAAAATTCGATACATCCTTTCACCTAAATCATGACCTTTCTGTTTTATTATTTTAAAATCAGGAGCTATCTCTTGAATAAAACAGAACTATCGTCATTTATTGACATATAGGCAATGAATTTATTTTCACAACACACCTGTCGGGCAATTTGAATCATATCTTTTAAAAAGGCCAGATAGATTCCTTCCGGTGTACCGTTTAGCAGAAAGGGTCGAAGCCTGGACTTAACACGATTTTTTTTGGGTCCTTAGCAAAAAGAATTAAACATCGATTCATCTTAAATCCTCATAAATCTTTCTAATCCTGGTAAGTGAAAAACCTAAATAGAACAAAGTGGAGAGATAAAGATAGGTGATGATGGTAGAAACAATTCCTCTGTGTTCCCATCGACGTGGGGAAATCCATATTTTATTTGAAAGTACGATTGTCTTACCTAATCTCTTTAATTTTGCTGAAAATAATACATCTTCCATGATGGGAACTTCAGGAAAATCACCGAGATTTAAGAACCTTTCTTTTTCTATAAACAAGCCCTGGTCACCATAAAATATTCGGGTCGATCTTGCTCTCAAAGTCCCCAGATAATCAATGATACAGTAAATTACGTTTGGATTAGCCAGAAATATTGAAAAAAAACCGGCAATAACTTGTTCTTTCTTAATATTCTTTAAAATCACCGGCAGTACTTCTGGATTGATCTTAGTATTAGCGTGAATGAATAATAACACACTGTCACTAGCAAGGTGAGCACCCTTATTCA
>Ga0272441_10003314_pt1 | contig 30775 bp, 29 predicted proteins | sample SSMProp6N_FD_193582 | JGI IMG/M metagenome (GOLD analysis project Ga0272441, IMG submission 193582) | Marine sediment archaeal communities from Little Sippewissett salt marsh, Falmouth, MA, United States - SSM-Prop-6N | ecosystem: Environmental > Aquatic > Marine > Wetlands > Sediment ... | reverse complement strand
ATGAAGGTAACGGAGCGTCATAACAGAGGAATACTGCCTTCTGATATGTTCATCCTTTGAGGAAGAAAATTCTGAAAGAATAATCGAAAAGGTGTGTACGGCCGGAAATAAGGAAAAAGAGGGCCGGGACGTTGATATGGAAGGAAATCGCAAGGCCCTTCGAACAAAGCACGGCATGCCGTCCGGTTTCGGGACGGATGCTTTTTTAACGTCCCCTGGGCCGCAACCCTTGATTGTGTGCTTCACGAGGTTCTTGTTCTTATTAATTGCGGTGCACGTGATAATCAGAAGATCGCATAGAAACTGAAGTGCGGCCCTACCGTGAAGATGTCGGTACCGGACATAACTGATTTGTACGGTTGAAGGGTTCCTCCCACATCGACAAACTCAATGACCGTTTTTTTATCCATCTTGATTTTGCATGAGTCATAGGCCAGTTCAATGCCGAAGCTCACGCGATTCTTTCGCATGAATTCATATCCGACGGCCACAAGCACCCCCGGTCCGGAACTGTAGAAGTAATCGCCGGAGATGAGATGCTGGACAAAGCCGCCGCGAAAATAGGGGGACCGGCTTTTTTCAGGATAGAACGTATACCCTGCATTGAAATTCAGGGGGATGTCATAGTAGGAGGCGTCGCCGTAGGTGAACATGCATGGTCCGATTCCCGCTCCGATACGAATACCGTTTTCGAGCTGGAGAAAGGGTTGAAAATTTATGCCTGCCGGAACGGCGCCGGGATCGGTATTCTCAAGACCATCGGCGTAGCGGTTGTCTTCAAGCAGATCGATGATACCGGTAAATGACGGTACGTAAGAGATGCCGAGAGGGTACTTCCAGTCTTCGGCGCTTACGGGAGAAACAACGGCAAACGCCATGAAAAGTATGAGGATACCTGCAAAAGCCTTATTGATCTTTTTCATGCACACGAGCCCTTTCCTCGTCGAGGCCGAAAAGATGGATAACCGATGTGATGACCATTACATGACCGATTCGAATCGATCGCCCCATGCGAGAGCGGATAAGCTGTAAATCCATAGCATTGGGACTGTCTTCGGTCAAGTTAAATTATCAAATCCGCGGTGTTTGTGCAATGAGTCGCAGGACCCCGCCTCAACCGTCGAAGACTACACTGAAATTATCATACTCCGCCGCATAGGGTTCTTCGAATAATTCAATGCCGGTTACATGGGAGAGGGGAGGACCTTTGCGGCACCAGGACACCATCCTGTTAATATTGAACTCGTCTCCTTCAAAGAGTGCTTCCACCTCTCCACTGCGGAGGTTGCGCACCCACCCGTTTATGCGGCAGCTTTCCGCCTGTTTCTGTGTTTCAGCCCTGAAAAAGACGCCCTGAACGCGTCCTGAAATAACGACTCGTATTCTCTTGTTCATCTGAATGCCGCATTCCCGCCGGTTCTGTCGAGACCGGCTTTTTCACACCTGGTTCTGTTCTTCGATAAACGCACGAAATTCATTTTCGTCGAGCGTTGCGATGCCGAGGGTCCTGGCTTTTTCAAGCTTCGATCCCGGAGAGGCACCGACCACCACGTAATCGGTGTTTTTCGACACTGACGACGAAACGGTTCCGCCCAGGGATTCGATCAGGTTCTTTGCGTCGTTTCTCGAGAAACTTTCCAGCGTCCCGGTCAACACAAAGGTTTTTCCATTCAGGGGCGCGGATAGCGGGCCCCTTTCGGTTTCCTGCGGTATTACGCCGGCGTTGCGCAATCGCTCAATTATCCGGGTATTCTCGGGTTGGTTGAAGAAACTCCGGATACTTCCCGCAATTTCCCCGCCGATCCCATTTATCGATGATAGATATTCTTCATCGGCGCTCATCAGGGAATCGAGATCTCCACATTCGCGGGCGAGAATGCGCGCAATGTGTTCGCCGACGTGCCTGATGCCGAGGGCATGGATGAATTTATCAAGGGACGGCTGTTTCGATGTTTCAAGGGCCTTGAGAATATTCTCCGCCGACTTGTCGGCCATGCGGTCGATGTGGATAAGGTCTTCCTTTTTCAGATAGTAAAGATCGGCCGTATTTCCGATAATCCCTTCTTCCAGCAGCTGCGCGACCAGTTTTTCGCCGAGGCCTTCAATGTCCATGGCTCCACGAGAGGCGAAGTGCCTGATCGATTCACGTATCTGGGCGGGACAATCACGATTTACGCACCGGTGCGCTGATTCACCGTCGAGCCGGACAATATGGGACCCGCAGACGGGACACAGGGAGGGGATCCTGAAGGTGCGTTCATGGCCGGTCCTTTTTGATTCAACGATTTTCACCACCTCGGGGATGACATCGCCCGCTCTCTGAATGATAACGGTATCGCCCTCGCGAATGTCCTTTTTGTCGATCTCGTCCTGGTTGTGAAGGGTTGCGCGACTCACGGTGACACCGCCCACCTGGACCGGTTCCATGCGGGCCACCGGTGTCAGAACGCCGGTTCTCCCGACCTGTACCTCTATCTTTTCGATGCGCGTCGTCGCCTGTGTCGCCGGAAACTTGCACGCGATCGCCCAGCGGGGGCTTCGTGATACGTTGCCCAGTCGTTCCTGGAGGGAAAACAGATCCACCTTGATCACCATGCCGTCAATTTCATAGGGAAGGGACTCCCGTTCCGTGAGCATTGCCTGGTAGAAGGTGATACATTCATGGATGTCGCGGGCCTGCTTTACATGTGGATTGGTCTTGAAGCCCCATTGATTCAATGCCTGAAGCAAATCCCACTGGCTTGCAAAGGCAGCACCATCGACGGCGCCGACGGCATAGAAAAAGATGTCGAGAGGCCGTCGCGCCGTAATGCGCGAATCGAGCTGACGCAGTGAACCGGCAGCGGCGTTTCTCGGATTTGCGAAGGGCGCGATGCCTTCATTCACCCGACGTCTGTTCAGTGCCTTGAAGGCGTTGATTCCGATGAAAACCTCTCCCCGGATTTCAATACGTACCGGAACGGCAGTGCCGCGGGGCGACGATATTTTGAGGGGAATCGAGTGAATCGTTTGCAGATTTTCCGTAATATTTTCACCGACAGTGCCATCTCCCCTGGTGGAACCCACTTTCAAATATCCATTCTCGTATAAGAGGTTAACGGCAATACCATCAAGTTTCGGTTCAACAACATAGGAGATTGTTTTATCGGTGCCGAGAAACCGTTTGATACGCTCATCGAATTCCAGGATGTCTTCTTCGGAGAAGGCGTTTGCCAGACTGAGCATGGGGATGAGGTGTGAAACGGTGTCGAACTTCTCCAGGGGCGGCGCGCCCACCCGTTGCGTCGGGGACCCTGTGACGTCGATATCGCCGGCGAACCGGGTCTCCAGGGTTATCAACTCCTGCATCAGGCGGTCGTATTCAGCGTCTGATATTTCGGGATCGTCAAGCTGATAGTAGCGGTCGTTATGATACGAAATCAGGTTTCGAAGTTCATCGATTCGTTTTAATGCGGATTCTCGGTCCATTACTTGATGCGTTTCAGGTAGGGTATGTCTTTCGATTGAGTAGGATGTTTGTTGTCCGTCTTGTCCGTCTGTTTTTCCTTGTTTTGAGCGACCTGTTCGTTGAAAATGTGATTTTTTACCCTGACTGCATTGATAATGAAAAATATGATTACCGCTTTTTCCCACTCTTTCGTGGTCTCGAAGGACTCCATCTTCCGCTTGTATTTTTCCCAGAGGCCCGTGAGGGAGGCTTCATCGTACGTGAGAATTTTTTCGGCAATATTTTCGAGTGCTTTCTCAAGCATTTCCTTTATGCTCCCACATCAGTAATAACAGTAAATACTGTAACTACACCTATGGGAAAAGTCAAACCAAAAGCTTTATAAAATAATCCTTGTCTTTTGGAATGATATCGCTATAATGCCTAACCTATATATGGAGAATCATGAAGATTGGAGTTATATCAGACACTCACCTCAATTGTTCCGACAGGCGACTCGAAGAGATCGTAGAAAATCATCTTAAAGATGTCGATGTGATCTTTCATGCGGGGGATTTGGTATGCCTTGACGTGCTCTCGGTATTTAAAGGCAAGGATATATATGCCGTGAGCGGTAATATGGATTATCCTGAAGTGCGGGAGGTTTTTCCCGGGAAGCGTATCGTGGAACTCGGCGGTCACCGAATCGGTCTGATTCACGGTTGGGGAGCACCGCAGGGTATTGAAAGAAAGATACGTGCTGAATTTGATGATGACATTTCCTGTCTGGTATACGGGCATACGCATCGGGCGGCCAATGAGGTAATTGACGACGTCTTGTATTTTAATCCGGGCTCTCCGACGGACCGGAGGTTTTCTCCTTTCACATCCGTCGGCATCCTGGAGGTCGGTGAAATGATTAGGGGACGAATAATCAAACTCAAATAATTGCGGCGGTCAGGGAGAACATGGATCATATTATATCACCGGGAAGGATGAAATATTTGAAGAGTGAAAAGCCCGACGGATGTATTTTTTGCCGGGACTCGATCAGAGAAGAGAATCTTGTATTATTCGAGGGCTCTACCTGCTATATTACCATGAATAAATATCCCTACACGACGGGGCATTTAATGGTTGTACCATATCGCCACATATGTGACATGTCGGATTTGACTTCTGAAGAAAAGCTTGAGCTTATGGAACTTGCCGATGCAAGTATCTCGATCCTTAAACAGGAGATGAATCCTGAAGGATTTAATGTCGGAATGAATCTTGGCAAAGCGGCAGGGGCGGGTGTCGATTGCCATTTGCATCTCCATATTGTGCCACGGTGGATTGGTGATACCAATTTTGCCACTGTCCTGGGGGATGTCAGGGTCGTTCCGGAAGACATTGAAACGACGAAGAGAATTTTGTTACCCTGTTTTCAAAAATGCGAGGAGGTCTGATATGAAGCTTTTTTATACGGTTATCGCGATGGTGGTGATGCTCTTTATCATTACGTTCTCACTGGATAATGCGACCCCCGTGAATCTGAAATATTACAACTTCTTTACCGTCGCCATCGATGCGTACATGCTGATATTCATATGCTTCGGCGCGGGCGTTGTTTTTGCGGGCCTTTTTGGTCTTATCGAGCGGTTCCGGTTGTCGAGAAAGGTGACAAAACTGACGAAAGAGATAAAAGTCTTGGAGCGGTACAGGCCTGAAGAGCAACCCCTTGAAGTCCTTCCGGAGGAATCAACAACGGCTGAAAAACCCCGAGAATGAAATTCATAACCGATCGAACCCTCGGAAAACTGGCCAAGTGGCTTCGTATACTCGGGTACGATACCGTCTATTACAGAGGAGCGATCGACAGAAGCATGCTTGAAAAGGGACGGCGCGAAAGGCGGATAGTCCTCACGCGTCGCCGGGATATGGCCGAACGACAGTTTGCCGGCCGCATGAAGATTGTCATGGCGGATGGCGTTACGGCTCAATTACGGGAAGTGATCGATGAGCTTGAACTGGCGCCTTCGCGGGACGATCTGTTTACCCGCTGTCTCTCCTGCAATACCTGCCTTCATCCTGCCGACAGGCAACTCGTCAAAGGAAGCGTTCCTCCATACGTGTTACAGACACAGACCGATTTCCGCATCTGCTCACTCTGCCGGCGAATTTACTGGCCGGGAACACACAGGGATAACATGCTCAGATTTCTTACTGAGCACAATCTGATTCGTCACCCTTGATTTTTTCGATGGCGTGTTTCAGGGCAGGAAGGACGACCGCAAGATTCTCGCGGGCGCCTTTCGGGCTGCCCGGCAGGTTGATGATCAGGGTCTTTCCGCGGATGCCCGCGACGGCACGCGAAATCATTGCATGAGGGGTCTTTGAAAGGCTTTCGCTCCTCATGGCCTCGGCAATTCCGGGGAGTTCTTTTTCGATAACGTCGTGCGTCGCATCAGGGGTCACATCCCGGGGGCTTACTCCGGTGCCCCCGGTCGTTACAATAATATCAAGCTGTTTATCGTCGGCGAATTCGATCAGTTTTTCTTTAATGACGTTTTGTTCATCCGGGATGACTTCGTAGGCGCTGACATCCACAGATGCCGTTCGGAGCAACCTGGTGACCTCCGGTCCGCTCTCGTCCTTTCGTTCACCCCGTGAACCTTTATCGCTGATCGTGAGGACCCCTCCGACAAACACGGCAATAATTACTCCTCTTTATTCTTCTGTGATTCAGCGATGACCTTCTCCTGGAGGTTGGCGGGTACTTCCTCGTAGTGGGAGAACTCATAATAATAGGTGCCCCGTCCGCTGGTCATCGAGGTGATGTCGGGTGCGTAGTCCAGAATTTCCGCCAGCGGAACCTGGGCTTTTATCAGGGAGTTCCGGCCTTTTTTGTCCATCCCGAGGACACGGCCGCGACGACTGCTCATGTCTCCCATGATATCTCCCGTATAATCATCGGGAACTTCTATGTAGATGGTCACGAGAGGTTCGAGCAGTGTGGGCTGGCAGAGCATAAAGCCTTTCTTGAAACCCATTGAACCGGCGATCTTGAAGGCCATTTCCGATGAATCCACGGTATGGTATGAACCGTCAACGATGGACACCTTTACGTCGACGACGGGGTACCCGGCGATAATCCCTTCTTCCATGCACTCGACGATACCCTTTTCCACGGCCGGAATGTACTGACGCGGTACCACGCCTCCCACGATCTTGTCGACAAATTCAAATCCGCCACCTCTCTCAAGGGGTTCAATGTCGAGCCAGGCGTCACCATACTGGCCGCGACCTCCGGACTGTTTCTTGTACTTGCCCTGGATATTCGTTTTGGCTTTAATGGTTTCTTTGTAAGGGACCTTGGGTTTTTTCAGGTTCATTTCGACACCGAACTTTCGTTTAAGCCGCTCAACGGTGACATCAATATGGACCTGACCCACACCCGAGAGGATCGTTTCCTTTGTTTCGTCGTCTCTCCTGATACGGAGGGAGGGGTCTTCTTCAATCAGACGATTGAGTGATGATACGATCTTTTCTTCGTCCCCCTTCGATTTCGGTTCAACGGCATAGGATACGACGGCATTGACCGATTCGACAGGATTATACAGGAGGGGGTTCTTTTCATCACAGAGGGTGTTCCCCGTTGCGGTCTCCTTTAATTTCGCCATGGTGGCAATATCGCCGGGGATCAGTTTCTCAGCCGGTTTCTGATTTTTGCCTTCGAGATAAAAAAGGTTGCCCGGCCGTTCGGTGAGCTTCTTCGTTACATTATAGAAGGTGTTGTCGGAACTGAGAGTGCCCGAATAGACCCTGAAGAGGGTAAGCTTGCCCGCATAGGGATCGGCAAATGTCTTGAAAACCAAACCGGAGAAGGGGGTGCTTTCATCCGGGGTACGTTCTTCTTCGTCATCGGAATCGAGCTTGCTGCCCGTCACGGTGCCGCGGTCGACGGGGGAGGGCATGCCTCCGACCAGCAGGTCAATGAGTGTGGTCGTGCCGATGCTCTTCACGGCCGATCCGCACATGACGGGAATGATGTCTCCCGAATTGACGCCTTTTCTCAGACCCTCCATCAATTCGTCGGTAGAGAGTTCGCCTTCTTCGAGGTATTTGTCCATGAGCGCTTCATCGCATTCGGCGATATCCTCCACCATGGTCTCCCGGTAGGATTGAGCCGTTTCAAGGAGGTCCCCGGGGATTTCCTCTTTTTTCGGCTTATCCTTCGCATCGCCGAATATGAGCGCCTTCATGTTGATGAGATCAACAAGGCCCCTGAAGGATTCTTCGGCGCCTATGGGGAGATAGCATGGGGTTGCCTTTTTTTCAAAGATGGTGTTGATTCCGTCAAGAACCTTGAAGAAATCGGCCCGTTCGCGATCCATCTTGTTGATGAAGATCATCCGCGGCAGGGAAAATTCGTCGGCAACTCGCCAGACGTTTTCCGTCTGGAATTCAACGCCGCTCACCGCATCGATAACCACGACGGCGCCGTCGGCCACCCGAAGGCCGTATTTAGTGTCCAGGGCAAAATTGGCATCGCCGGGAGTGTCGATCATGTTGACCTTCTGCTTGTCCCACTCGACATAATTGACAGCGAGGCTTATGGAAATATGTCTCTTTTGCTCCTCCGGTTCAAAATCAAAAACGGATGATCCGTCATCGACTCTGCCGAGTTTGTCCGATTTACCGCTTACAAAAAGCATGGATTCGCAGAGCGTTGTTTTTCCCGTTTGACCGTGACCAACAAATGCTATGTTACGCAAATTGCTCGATTGATATTTTGCCATGGACATTCCTTTCTGTAAAAGACGATTCTTTCATAAGTGCGATTGTTTAACTTAATCCATTTTTTAAAGTCAAGTCAAAATTCATTTCCATTGATGTAATTGACTATAATGTCGATCTGTGATACAAACAGTTGTTTACAAAATGCTGTAGGGAGATAGTGGAGGAATGTTTAAAATCGGTGATATGGCGGTGTATCCGGCTCATGGCGTGGGAATCATTGAGGCGATTGAGAATAAGGAAATTATGGGGAATAAGCAACACTTTTATGTGATGAAAATTCTCGGTAATAACGCAACGATCATGATCCCCCAAAACGGTGCCGAGTCTGTCGGCTTGCGTGAGGTGATATCGGAAAAGGAAATCCCGAAAATATACGATATATTACGGGACAAAGATGTGCCGGTGGACAAGCAGACATGGAACAAACGGTACAAGGAATACTGGGAAAAAATCAAGACGGGTTCCGTGTACGAGATAGCGACAGTCCTGCGTGATCTCCTGACATTGAAGGGAGACAAGGATTTGTCATTCGGTGAACGGAAGATGATGGATACGGCAAAAAATCTGCTGGTCAAGGAAATATCCATCGCCACCAGTTCCGAAGAGCACAAAGTCGAAAAAGAACTGAACGCTATTTTCAACCATTAATAACACTTATACTATTTATTCATAATCAGTAATTCCATTATCAAATCTCAGTTGGTTCTTTGAAAACCAGCGTATTATACCTAACGTCATTGAAGGGGGGAGAAATGTTTCTCATAATTATAAGATTTATACTTGTCGTGGCTTGTTCATTGAGCGGTTATTTTATTGCAGTGCAGTACCGGGAATTTCCGCTGTCCCTCGTCGGCCTTGTTGTCGGAGCACTCATCGCTCTCCTTGTGATTGAAATGGAACGATCCGTCAGAAAGCTTTCCCTGAGGGTGATACTGGGAGGTGCTCTCGGTGTCATCATCGGATTTCTGATCGCGTTCCTGTTTGCATACGGTCTGAGGTTTGTCCCGGGGATAAAACTGGAGAAGGTGGTGCCCTGGGAGTATATCTACCTTCTTATGACCTTTATTCTCGGATATCTGGGATTATTCATCGGTGCCAAGAAGAGTCAGGAGCTGAAGATTCCGGGATTTACATCCACGGAAAGCGAAGAGGAGTGCAAAGAACGCAGGATACTCGACACCAGCGTCATCATTGATGGCAGACTTGCCGATATCTGTGATACCGGGTTTATTGACGGTGATCTTATCGTTCCACGATTCGTTCTTGAAGAATTGCAGCAGATAGCCGATTCATCGGATCACATGAAACGCTCCAGGGGAAGACGCGGACTTGACATACTGAACAGAATGCAGAAAATGCCCAACATAAAGATCGATATTGTCGAGGTCGATTTTCCCAAACTGAAGGGTGTTGATGCAAAGCTCGTGGAACTGGCCAAGCAGAAAGGCGGAAAGATCGTAACCAACGACTATAACCTGAACAAGGTCGCCGAGTTGCAGGGCATCAAGATCCTGAACGTGAATGAACTTGCCAACGCCTTAAAACCCGTTGTACTGCCGGGCGAGACGATGGTGGTGAAAATCATCAAGGAAGGCAAGGAGCACGGTCAGGGCGTGGCATACCTCGATGACGGTACGATGGTGGTTGTGGACAACGGCAGCAGGCACCAGGGGCAAAGTGCCCAGGTTGTAGTGACGAGCGTGCTTCAGACAACGGCGGGACGGATGATATTCTCGGATTTAAAACACGTTGTGCCCTGAGGAATTTCACGGGAGAAGAATAATGCCCGAAACCGGAAGGTTTCGGGCATTTTACGTATTGAGCATTGTTGATGAACTCGTAAGAAGCAGATAATAGATGGCACAGTAAAAAGCTTCTAATGCAAGGCGCACAAATCCTGAGGAATGAGACGTACGTCAGGTACGCCGTATAGTCAGCCCCCGCGAAGGCGGGGAAAGGATGCAGCGCAACGCGGCAGGTGGACCGGGAGTGCTCCCGCAAACCCCGCCCTGTGGGCGGGGAGCTTCACTTTTTACGAAGCCATCATTGTTGAAATGGAGTGATGATGAACCATGAAAGCTGAAGGAATCATCGTTGCAGGCGGCTCAGGCACACGGATGAAAAGTGATATGCCCAAGCAGTACCTGACCGTAGGGGACTCCCCCATATTGACGCATACACTCAGGCGGTTCGAATCGGCAGCCGTTATCGGGAGCGTCATCCTCGTGGTGCCCGGCGGAGATATCGACCATGTAAGAGAGAATATCGTCGAGAAATACGGTATCAACAAGGTCCGACGGATTATTGCGGGTGGGCGGCAGAGGCAGGATTCCGTTTGCCGCGGGCTTGGTGTCCTCAGGGACGATACGGAAATTGTGGTGATTCATGACGGTGTTCGTCCATTTGTCACGGCTGAATGCATCGAGAAAACCGTAACGGAAGCGGAAAAATGGGGTGCCGTGGTAACGGGCATTCGACTCACCGACACGCTGAAACGGGTAAGTGAAGATGGAGCCGTTGACGGGACCCTTGACCGGAGCGATCTCTGGTGTGCTCAGACGCCGCAGGTATTCAGGAAGGAGATCATCCTGCGGGCGTACGACAGGGCCGGCGAAGAGGGATTTTATGGAACCGACGATGCCGTACTGGTCGAGCGAATCGGTGTTAAAGTCGTTATGTTGAACGGCTCCAGGGAAAATATAAAAATTACCGAAGATGAAGATCTCCCTTTCGCCGAATTCATGGTGACCCGAAATGGAGACCGGAAAGAGGTACTGCCATGAAAGTCGGTTTCGGATATGACAGCCACAGGTTTTCCGCGGGAAGGACGCTCATGCTTGGAGGGATTGAAATACCCTGCGAAGTGGGTCTCCTCGGTCACTCCGATGCCGATGTGCTGCTCCACGCAATCGGTGATGCCCTGATCGGTGCACTCGGGGAAGGTGATCTGGGGCGTCATTTCCCCGATTCGGATGTCTCCCTCAAGGATATATCGAGTAAAACACTTCTCGTAACCATACGCGGGATGATGGAAAAAAAGGGCTACAGGATCAACAACATCGATTCCACCATTGTGATCGAGAAACCCCGGCTCGCCCCCTATATCGGTGATATGGTCCATTCAATCGCCCTGCTCTTCGAGATCTCCGACGATGCGGTAAACGTCAAGGCAACAACGAATGAAGGGATGGGCTTTACCGGGAGAGGTGAGGGTGCTGCGGCCTTTGCCGTCGTGACGATCGAATCCCTTTGAATTGAACAGCGGTCACATACCACGCAACCTGTTGCGGGGAGCTTCAATCGGAACGACCGCCCTGTGACGCAACCGTGAACCGTCAGTCGTTACAGAGGAATATTGCTGTGTTTCTTCGGAAGACGTGTCTCCGTCTTGTCTTTAAATGTTTCAAGAAGGACGGCGATGCGCCTGCGTGTTTCCCGCGGTGCGATAATCTCCTCAATACTCGCCATCTGCGCGGCAAAGTAGGGATTACAGAACTGGTCTTCGAACTGCGTGATCAGTTCGCTTCTCTTTGCAACGGGGTCGGCCGCTTCGGCAATTTCACGGCGGTAAATGATGTTGCAGGCCGCTTCCGCCCCGAGAACGGCCATTTCTGCCGAGGGCCAGGCCATGACATAATCGGCACCGAGGTTCTTGCTGCACATCCCGATATAGGCGCCACCGTAATCCTTCCGGATAACGACGGTGATCTTGGGTACCGTTGCCTCTGAATAGGAATAGAGCAGTTTTGCACCGTGGGTGATGATTCCCGCCCATTCCTGTTCGGTGCCCGGCATGTATCCGGGAACATCGGCGAGTGTCACCAGGGGAATATTGAAGGAGTCGCAAAACCGTATGAAGCTCGATGCCTTATCGGAGGCATCAATGTCGATGACACCGGCGTTGAACCGCGGATTGTTTGCCACCACACCGACGGGTTTCCCCATGATACGGATAAAGGCGACAATAATATTGCGGGCCCACAGTTCATGCGGTTCGAATATCTCATGATTGTCGGCGATCGCCCTGATAACGGCTTTCATGTCATATCCGCGGGTCGGTTTGTCCGGGATGATTTCATCAAGCTCGGGACATTCACGTTCAGCGGTATCGCTGCATGCGGCCATGGGGAGCGGACTGTGACAGCTGTCGGGAAGGTATGAGAGCATTTTCTTGATCTTTTGAATGCAGTCATCGTCATTTTCCGTAACGAAATGACAGACGCCGCTTTTCGTGGCATGCGTCATTGCACCGCCCAACTCTTCATGGGTTACCTTTTCGCCTATGACCGTTTCAACAACATCAGGTCCCGTCACGTACATGTAGCTGCTGTTTTTAACCATGAAAACCCAGTCGGTCAGTGCCGGAGAATAGACGGCCACGCCCGCTGTCGGTCCCATGATGGCCGCGAGTTGCGGCACGTATCCCGATGCGATCACTTTACGATAGAATATTCCGCCTCCGCCGTCGAGAGCGGGAACGCCCTCCTGGATCCGCACACCGCCCGAATCGTTCAGGTAGACAATCGGCTTTTTTGCGTCGATGGCCATGTCCATGATTTTCCATATTTTTTTTGCGTGCATCTCTCCGAGGCTTCCCCCGGCGCTGGTAAAATCCTGAGAGGCGACAAATACCGTTCGTCCGTTGACTTTTCCAAAACCCGTGACGATGCCGTCGCCCCTGATCTCTTTTTCGTCCATGCCGAAGAGCGTTGCCCGGTGTTTGACGAAGAGCTGCATTTCGTTGAATGTTCCTTCGTCGAACAGACAGTCGATACGTTCGCGGGCAGTAAGCTTTCCCCGGCGATGCTGCTTTGCAATCTGTACTTCCCCACCCATGGTTTCGAGACGCTTACGCTCAACTTCAAATGTATCTATTTTGTCGGCAGTGGTACCCATGATGTCCTGTCCTCTCATATTGTGTGCAGGAAAATTTTTAGATAATTATCATGGAAAGAGCCGTAATTGCAATATCGGATTTCCACCTTGAAATAATCATTTCAGTAATATATATGAGTGTGGCGTTATTAATTACGAACCCACTGGCGGCATAAGGAGTGTTTCATGAAATACATCAATGAGGTTGATATCAGAAATAAGAGGGTCTTGTGCAGATTCGATTTTAATGTTCCACTCGATGAAAACCAGAATATTGCCGATGACAGAAGGATCAGGGCGGCGCTTCCCACCATCAACTACGCTCTTGATGAAGACGCCAAGGTGATTATCGCTTCGCACCTGGGGAGACCGAAGGGAAAGGTGGTCGAAAATCTGAGACTGACGCCGGTGGCGCGACGGCTATCCCGGTATTTGAATAAGGAAGTCGTACTTGAACGGGACTGTGTCGGTGATGATATCAGGTATCTAGTCGATACCATGAAACCCGGGACGATCGTCTTTCTTGAAAATCTGAGGTTCCACAAGGAAGAAACGGATAATGACGACGCCTTCGCCAAGACACTGGCCGGTTATGCCGATGTCTATGTGGACGATGCCTTTGGAAATGCCCACCGGGCTCATGCCTCAAACGTGGGAATTACAAAATACGTGGAAACCTGCTGCGCGGGGTTCCTCATGAAAAAGGAATTGAATTATTTCAAGAGCGCACTGGGAAAGCCGAACAGGCCGCTGGTGGCGATCATCGGAGGATCAAAGGTATCGGACAAGCTCGAGGCGATCGTGAATCTCGTCAAGATCGCCGATAAGGTGATCATCGGCGGCGGGATGGCCTTTACCTTTCTCAAATCAATGGGAATCGAAGTGGGTAAATCGCTTGTAGAGGAAGACCTTATTGAGATGGCACGGAACGTCACCGAGACGGTGAGTAAATCCGGCGTGAAGCTTTATCTTCCCGTGGATTGCGTCATCGCTCAGAAAAAAGAAAAGAAGGCCGTGACGAAGATAGTGCCTGTCCAGGAAATGATACCAAGCTGGATGGGACTGGACATCGGACCCGCTTCGATCAGGCTCTTCTCGGAAGTGATCAGCGACGCACGGACAATTGTGTGGAACGGACCCATGGGTGTTTTTGAAATCGATGCCTTCAGCAGAGGTACCTATGCCATGGTTCACCACCTTGCGGATTCTCATTCCCTCACCATTGTGGGAGGCGGTGATACCGATGTGGCGATTCATAAAGCCGGCGAAACCGATAATATCTCCTATATCTCGACGGGCGGCGGTGCCTTTCTCGATCTTGTGGAGGGGAAATACCTGCCCGCCATAGAAGCGCTGGATCAATGCGAGAAGCGGGGCAAAAAATAACAGAACAGGGTGATCGATGATAACCTCCGATGAGATGGAAATAAAGGGTTGGTCCTTCGCCGGGATGAACCCTTTGTTTTTTTAGCCCTTGAGAACGATGCGAAATATAAAAATGACAGTTGAGTATGACGGTTCAGGATACTGCGGATGGCAGATCCAGCCGAACGGAACCGGCATTCAGCAGGTCATTGAGGAAAAAATTGCGATTATCACGCAGGAGCCGGTTCGCCTGATCGGTTCAGGAAGAACGGATGCGGGGGTCCATGCGCTGAGTCAGGTGGCGAATTTCAGGACGGAATCAAACATTCCCTGTACCAATCTTCTGAGGGGACTGAACAGCATGCTCCCGTCCGACATTGCGGTAAAGGATCTGCGTGATGTTGATGAAACATTCCATGCGCGGTATACTGCGAAAAGTAAGGTTTATTTTTACAACATATTAAACGGCCCGGTCCGGTCTGCGTTGAAGTACCGGTGTTCCTGGCATATCAGGGACATCCTCGACTGCGATGCGATGCGGGAGGCGGCATCTCACCTGGTGGGTACCCATGATTTCAGCTCATTCTGCGCCGCCGACAGCGACACGGTCAATCACGTGCGTACGATTATGAGCCTCGATATCGAGGCGGCGGAACCAATGATCGTGCTGACAGTCGAGGCAAACGGGTTCCTTCGTCACATGGTGCGCAACATAGTGGGAACGCTTGTCGATGTGGGAAGAGGGACGGGAAAGGCGTTGGATATTGATGCGATACTGGCGGCGAAGGACCGATCGGCGGCAGGGATCACGGCGCCTCCGCAGGGGTTGTTTTTGAAAGAAGTGAGATACTGATGAAAATTCTTGTTTTGGGCTGCAGGGGCATGCTCGGCACCGCTCTCATGGAGCGCCTGAGCAGATCGCATGAGCTGTGCGGCAGGGATGTGGATGATTTCGATATTGTATCGCCCGTAGACTGCCGTGACGTGATTGAAGAAACGGAACCGGATGTGGTGGTGAACGCCGCCGCCTATACCGATGTCGATGGCTGCGAGACTCACCAGGATGAATGCTTTGCCGTCAATGCCGCCGGGGTGAGAAATGTGGCAACGGTCTGCAGGGACCGCGGTATCAAGATGGTACATTTCAGTACCGATTACGTTTTTGATGGAACGAGTGAAACCCCCTATGCCGAGACAGACGTCTGTAACCCGATAAACACCTATGGCAAGTCCAAATACGAAGGAGAGCGTTATCTGAGGGAGACCTGCCATGACTACATACTGATACGAACCGCGTGGCTCTATGGTAAAAAGGGGAAAAATTTTGTAACCGCCGTGCTCGAGAAGGCGAAGAGTGAACAAACGCTGGACGTGGTGAACGACCAGTATGGATCGCCCACCTACACAGTCGATCTGGCGGGGGCAGTCGGCGTGCTGGTGGAGGGGGATCACCGGGGCATCTTTCATCTGACCAACAGGGGACGATGCTCGTGGTATGAATTTGCCTGTAAAATCATGGAATATGCCCATATGGACGATGTGGAGATCAATCCCATAGAATCGGACCGATTGACACGTGTTGCCTTGAGGCCACGCTATTCGGTGCTGCGCTGCAGAAAGTTTGCCGAAGCGACGCAGAAGACAATGAGATTCTGGCAGATCGCCCTGACCGATTATATGAATCGCATCAATTGCTGAACGGTTTTTCCGTATGTCACGGGGCAGCACGTTGCCATGCCGCCGTTTTTCCGGAAACCTGTGCGTCAGACCGGCGGACGTAACGGGCGAGATTTTCGACACCTTTGTTGCTGCAGTGAGTATGTGCGCATAGAGAGTTCGGCGACATCCCGCATGAGTCATCCCGTTATCATCGAAACAGCGTGATTAGAACGACCGGTACGCCGTTGAAGGGTGCATGGCGGGGGAAGGACGCAACGCAGCAGTTGGACCGGGAGTGCTCCCGCAAGCCCCGCCTTGCAGGCGAGGCCAAGAACACACTATAATTAAACAATTCCTTACCGGGAAGCTCCACCCTGTGGCGGGGAGCTTCACTTTTTACGAAGCCATCAATTTTGATTGATAGAAACAGGAGAATGGGCTATCGTGAGTGCGTTTTTTATCCTGGGGAGGAAACAATGAAACAGAGATGGACGTGTGTTCTTGTTGCGGTGGTCGTGACCTTCCTGGTACAGGGATTGATGACGGTATGGGGGCAGGAAAGCACGGGAAGCGCCCACGTTGTCGAAACTGTGGGAATAACGGGTACCATCAATTGGTCGACGGGAATTATCAAGGCAGTTGGTGCGGGAACGACTCCCCGGAGATTCATGGACAAACCGCAGGCGCGGCCAATGGCGCTCAGGGCGGCTCAGCTCGATGCATATGGAAAGTTGCTTGAAGTGACCAGCGGTGTGAGGGTCAATGCGACGATGCTGGTGTCGGATCTCGCCGTTGAAAGCGACGAGATAAAAACAGAGATTGAAGACATTGTAAAAAGAACACAGATTGCCAATATCGAATATCTGTCGGACGGAACCGTCGAAGTAACGCTTCGGCTGGACCTCCGTGACGGTCTCTCCCGGGCTATCCTGAATCAGGTGATGCAGAAGGACGATCGCGCCATTCCCGTCACCAGAAAGTTCTTGAAAACAGCGCCGGCCGTTGCGGCGGAGGCGATTTCCTGTTCAGGTCTTGTCGTGGATGCCCGGGGTATTGGCGCACGTCCTGCCCTCGTGCCGGGAATTCTAAATGAAGAGGGAACGGAAATATACGGGGCGATGCAGGTGGATCGTAAACATATCCTGAAGCAGGGGTTGAACGGTTATGTCCGGGATCTTGCGGGGGCACGGAACAATCCGAGGGTCACCGATTCGCCGCTCGTCGTGAAGGCGCTGCGTGCGGAGGGTCCTCGCGGATCGAATATCGTAATCAGTAATGATGACGCGGATAAAATTCAGGCAGCTTCGGGAAGGCACTCTTTTTTAAAAACATGTCGTGTCATGATCGTTCTTGATTGATGAGGGAACACGATAAAGAATGACTGTGCCTGTAAAGCGCTTTCTTTGAACCGCAGTTGCCCGATGACAGGGTGACTGCGGTTTTTGCTGTCGATGCATCGAAAATGCCGAAAGGAGCGGGCGGTTTGAGACGGAAAATAGTGGTGATGTCCGAGAGCCTGTCGAGCAAAATCGCCGCAGGTGAAGTGGTGGAACGGCCGGCATCGATTGTCAAGGAATTGATTGAGAACTCTCTTGATGCCGGGGCGACGGAAATCAACCTGGAACTTGAAAAAGGGGGGAAGAAATTAATCAGGCTGACCGACAACGGGGAGGGCATTTCGCATGAAGATGTTCCCCTGGTGTTTGAACGGCACGCCACGAGTAAAATTTACAGCTTTGAAGAGCTCCTGGAAATCGGCTCCTTCGGATTCAGGGGTGAGGCACTCAACAGCATCGCATCGGTTTCGCGGGTTGAACTTCTGACAAAGAAAGGTGATTCATTGTCGGGGACGCGGATGGTGCTGGAGGGCGGGGTAATCAGAGAGACGTCCGAGGCGGGATGTCCCGACGGTACGTCGATTCGCGTTGCCGATATATTCTACAATACGCCGGCGCGATTGAAGTTTCTGAAACAGGACGCAACCGAAAAGGCCCACTGCCTTGACATCGTGACCCGTCTGGCCCTTGCCAATCCCGGTGTCAAGTTTGTCGTGACGGCAAACGGACGCACCCTATTGAATATTCCCCGTGCGGAGACTCTCGCCGAGCGGGTGATGTCGGTCCTGGGGGATGAAATCATGCACAACAGCCGCCCCGTCGAAGAGACCAGGGACTGCATGACCGTGAGCGGCTTCATATCGGCCCCTCATTTCACGCGGTCGAATACCAAGGGGATGCTTTTTCATGTCAATGCGAGGCCCGTGAGGGACGGCCTGCTTCATAATGCAGTAATGTCGGCATACCGCCGGCTGATTGAGCCAAGAAGATACCCTGCGGTGGTGCTCTTCATGGACGTTCCCGCAGCGGACGTTGACATCAATGTTCACCCGACGAAGATGGAAGTGCGGTTCAGGGATTCGCGCGCAGTTTATACCGCCGTGCAGCAGGTTATATCCGAGACGCTGTCGGACATCAGCGGTGCGGAAGGGCCATCACTGCATCGGGGCGCTGTCGAAGGCAGGCCCGGGCCTGACGTGGATCGTTATCGTGCGGGCGTTCACGAGGCGCTCACACGCTACACCATAGCGACGGGGCCGGAAAAGATGTATTTCAGTCCGCCTGAAGGGAAGCACTTGGCAACGCCTGACCCTCCGGACATTACACCGGTTCGGGACGGGGCCGAAGAACGGCTGTTCTTTTCCTCGCTTGAATATCAGGGCCAGGTTGACGGAACCTATCTCATTCTCGCGGGACCGGAAGTACTGGTGATCATTGATCAGCACGCAGCACATGAACGGGTCCTCTTCGAGAAATTTCGCGGTGCATCACGGGCAGGCGGCATGGAAGAGCAGAGGCTTTTATTTCCCGAGGCGGTGAGCCTTTCACCGCGGAGTTACGCCCTGTTGTCGGAATACATGGAACTCATGAAAGATGCGGGATTTGAGATAGAACCCTATGGTGATGCCACCATGATGGTACGATCCGTTCCCTCTGTCCTTGCAGACGTCAATGTGACGGAACTGCTCGTAGATTGTGTCGAAGAGATCCTGTCTACGGGAAAGACCGAGAATATAGAGGAAATCAGGGATTCGGTGTATACCCTGATGGCATGCAAAAGTGCCATAAAAGCGCATCAGAGAATGACCGAACCGGAGGTGACGGCCCTTTGCCGGGACCTCGATCAAATACCCTTTGCGTCGACCTGTCCGCACGGCAGGCCCCTCTACGTGTGTTTTGATGCGGGCGACCTGGAAAAGATGTTCAAGCGAAAGTAGTGTGGCCATGAACGATCAGGATTCCAGGATTCGACTTGTAGTTATTACCGGTCCCACCGCTGTGGGAAAGACAGGCATTGCCATCGATCTCGCCTCGCGGTTCGGTGGGGAAATCATCAGTGCCGACTCAATGCAGGTTTACCGCTACATGAATATAGGAACGGCAAAACCTGATCCTGACGCGAGACGGCGTGCGCCGCATCACCTGATCGATGTGGTCGATCCTGACGAGGAATTCAACGCCGCGCTCTTTATGAAAGAGGCGGGGAAAATCATTCGGGATCTGGATCGGAAAGGTAAAAATATATTCGTCGTCGGGGGGACGGGGCTTTACATCCGGGCCTTGCTGGGAGGGCTTTTTGAGGGGCCCGGTTCGGACAGGGAACGCCGTGCCGCCTGGATGCGCATTGCTGAAAGCTTCGGGAGAGAGTATCTCTTTGAATTGCTGCGGGAGCAGGATTATGAAGCCTCCCGGAAAATCCATCCCCATGATACCGCCCGGGTAATCCGGGCCCTCGAGATCGTCGCATCCACCGGCGAGTCGATCATCACAAAACAGCGTGAACACGATTTCGGCAACAGAAGCTATGACTCATTCAGTGTCGGCCTTCGAATCGACCGTGAGGAGCTTTACGGACGAATCGACAGGAGGGTTGACGAAATGATTCGAGACGGTCTCGTGTCGGAAGTGGAGGCACTTCTGGACAGGGGATATGAGGAATCGGTAAAGCCCCTGCAATCCATGTGCTATCGTCATGTGGTCGCCTATCTGAAGGGTAGAATCGATCTGGATGAATCAGTACGACTGATCAAACGGGATACACGGCATTATGCGAAGAGACAGTTAACCTGGTTTAAAAAGGACGAAAGCATTCGATGGGCGGACCCGGGGCAACGGGACGAAATTGCAGGGGAGATAGAAACCTTCTTGCATTGAACAGCGAGCGCATCGCCGCTGCGTGTTGCGGGGAGCTTCAATCCCTGAGACATGCGACTTTAATTCAGGAAAAATCCTTGACTTGTAAGGTATATGAATATAAATTTCGCCATTACATTATGGCAGATGAAGGATTTGAATGTGAGTGAATGAGTCCGCCATGAGGAGTATGGAATGAACCGTCGTACAATCAGGAACTTCCCCCTATTTGCGATGGTCCTCCTCTTTCTCGTTTCCTGTGCGGGAATGGAAAGAAAACCCCTCAGCCAGCTGGATACGCCGGAACACCATACGTATACCGGCATCAAATTGATGAATCAGGGAAAATATGTCGATGCCGAGAGGGAATTCATTCTTGCGTCGAAATTAAATCCCGCCTTTTCCCGTGCCTATGCAGGGAGCGGCCTTGTGGCGGCCTATCAGGGTGATTTCAGGAATGCCTTCGACCTTATGAAAAAAGCGGGGGAGTTCTCGAAAACAAAGGGGGAGAGGGTCCTTTATCATGTCGGAATGCTGCGTCTTTTCACCATGAGCAAGCCTGGCGAAGATTGGTGCGACAGGGCGGAGAGTGAATTTGCGGCTGCCGTTCAACTGGATCAGAAATGTGCCGCGGCATACTATTTCATGGGAATCGCCAATAAAATGGCACTGAAGTTCGATAAGGCGGCGCCGTTGTTTGCGAAGGTCCTCGATTTAAATGATGAATACCTGAGAGAGGCCGATCGTGAGTGGAAATTGATGCGGAAGATCGAGCGTGCCATGCCCGGGACGAAAAGGGGAAGGCAGATCGTTCTTGCGGAAAGCATTACCAGGGCGGACCTTGCAGCGCTCTTGATGGAAGAACTCAATATCGGCAGGATATATGAAAAACTGGCCATGAAAGAATATGACCGCGCATCCGGGGATGACGGAACGTACAAAACGGAAAAAGAGAGCCGGAGCATGAGGCTCGCGGATATTGAAAAGCATGCCTTTCGTGACAATATCGAAGACATCGCCAGAATAGGAATCCGGGGGTTGGAAGTATATCCCGACGGTACGTTCAGACCCTACGACCTGATCACACGGGCGACATATGCCACGATCATTGAGGATATACTGATTGCCGTGGAGCAGGACAAAGGGCTTGCAAAAAAATTTGCAGGGAAGGTTTCACCTTTTCCGGATCTGCGGAGTGGGGCCGACTGTTTCAATGCCGTAATGGTTGCAACTTCGCGCGGCATAATGCAGGCCAGTGATCTTACGTCAGGTGAGTTTTTACCGTTTTCATCGGTTTCGGGGGTGGACGCACTCCTGATCATAAGGAACATGCAGAAAGAACTCAGATATTTTTAATGTGGATAATCGTTGCCGGCGGGGCACCTGCAGGTGATGGACACTGCCGACGGGACGAGAGAGTGGTGGAATACACTTTTGTGATATAAAAAACCGATAAGACATACTATTCCCGCGATGCGTCATTGCGGGGAATTTTACGGAAGGCGTAGGGTTTCATACCGTGCGCCTTTAATTTGATGAATATTAAAAGGATTGACAGGTACATACATATGGAAAAGGAAATACTGGGCAAGGCGTACTCGTCTCATGAAGTTGAGGACAAATGGTATCAGTACTGGAAGGATGGTGGGTTATTCCGGGCGGAGGACAAAAGCGACAAGAAGCCCTATTGCATCGTGATCCCACCTCCCAACGTGACGGGAATGCTCCATATGGGACATGCCCTCAATAATTCGCTCCAGGACATCATGATCCGTTACAAGCGTATGCAGGGGTACAATACGCTCTGGATGCCGGGAACCGATCATGCCGGGATCGCCACCCAGAATGTGGTGGAACAGGGGCTTGCCCAGGAGGGAACCAGTCGGCACGATATCGGCCGTGAAGAGTTTATCAACCGCGTCTGGCAATGGCGGGAAAAATACGGCGGCATTATTCTGAATCAGCTTCAGAAGCTTGGTTGTTCCTGCGACTGGTCCCGCGAGCGTTTTACCATGGACGAAGGGTTGAGCCGTGCCGTCAAGGAAGTTTTCGTCCGTCTGTATAAGGAAGGCCTTATCTACCAGGGCGATTACATCGTAAACTGGTGTCCCCGCTGTCATACCGCAATTTCGGATCTCGAGGTCGAGTACGAAGAAGAATCGACATTCCTCTGGCATGTCAGGTATCCCTATGCCGATGGAAAGGGCGAGATCGTCGTGGCAACGACCCGTCCCGAAACAATGCTGGGTGATACGGCAGTAGCCGTGAATCCTCATGACGAGCGATACAAGGATGTCATCGGCAAAACGGTGATCCTGCCGCTTGTCAACAAGGAAATTCCCGTTATCGGCGATGATTACGTGTCAAAGGAATTCGGTACCGGTGCCGTGAAAATCACCCCTTCATGCGATCCCAACGACTTTGCCATGGCGGAACGGCAGAATCTCGAGATCGTGATTATCATGGACGGTGATGCCCGCATAAATGAGAACGGCGGCAAGTATCAGGGGCAGGATTGTTATACCTGTAGAAAGAATGTCGTTGAAGACCTGAAGAAGGAAGGGTACTTCGTCAAAGATGAACCATACGCGCATAATGTGGGCCGCTGTTACCGGTGCAAGACAATTGTCGAACCTGCCGTGTCGAAACAGTGGTTCGTGAAAGTAAAACCACTGGCGCGCGAGGCGACCGCAGCCGTAGTGAAAGGCAAAACGAGGATTGTCCCGAAGACATGGGAGGGAACCTACTTTGAATGGCTCGATAATATTCGCGACTGGTGTATTTCGCGACAGATATGGTGGGGCCACCGGATTCCCGTATGGTATTGTCAGGATTGCGGCGCAATAATCGTCGAGGTGGAAGAGCCCACCGTCTGTCCCGACTGCGGAGGAACATCGCTGCTTCAGGAAGAAGACGTTCTCGACACCTGGTTCAGCTCGGCACTCTGGCCGTTCTCGACCCTCGGATGGCCCGATAAAACGGAGGCGTTGCAGACATTCTATCCCACCTCGCTTCTCGTTACGGGTTTCGATATCATCTTTTTCTGGGTAGCGCGGATGATGATGATGGGACTGCACTTCATGGAGGAAGTCCCCTTTTCCGATGTCTATCTCCACGCATTGGTGCGGGATGAAAAGGGGGACAAAATGAGCAAATCGAAGGGTAACAGCATCGATCCGCTCGAAATGATAGATAAATACGGCGCCGATGCCTTTCGATTTACCATGGCGGCCTTTGCCGCGCAGGGAAGAGATGTAAAGATGTCCGAAGGGCGGATCGAGGGATACCGGCACTTCGTGAATAAAATATGGAACACGGCGCGGTTTGCCTTGATGAACCTGGCCGATTTTCCTGAAGAGGACGTCCATCCGGAATGCGGGGATCTTTCCCTTGGTGACCGGTGGATCAGGGACCGGCTGAACGAGACGATCAGGAACGTGACGCGCTATCTCGACGAATACCGGTTCAACGATGCGGCCGGTGCGGTATACCAGTTCTTCTGGCATGAATTCTGTGACTGGTATCTTGAATTGATCAAACCGGCACTCTATGGGAATGCCTCCCCCGCACAGAGGAAGGCTGCGCAACATACCCTCAGACTGGTCCTGAAGCAATCGCTGCAACTGCTCCATCCCTTCATGCCCTTCGTGACGGAGGAAATCTGGCAGCGAATCGCCGGAAAGGACGGCTCGATCATGGTAAGCGATTTTCCCCGTGTGACTGATGACCTTGCCGATAAGGATGCGGAATACCGATTCAACATTATCAAGAGTATTATAACAAGCATCAGAAATATTCGCGGTGTCATCAACATTCCTCCATCAAAGAAACTCAAAGTCCTTCTTTCGGTGCACGATGATGAACTGACGGCAATCGTAAACATGGGCAAGGAGTACATAACGGACCTCTCGAATCTGGACGAACTGAGGATTGAGGTTGTTGCCGAGGAGCCGAAGCATGTGGCGACCGATGTGGTCGGGGCCGTCAAGGTCTATGTGTTCCTGGAGGGTATGATCGATGTCTCCGTCGAGATAGCCCGGCAGGAAAAGAAACTGAAGAAACTCGCCAGGGAAATTGAACAGGTGGCGAAGAAATTGAGCAACAGCGACTTCATCAACAAGGCATCAGAAGAAATCGTTGAAAAAGAGAAGTCGAAGTTTGAAGACTTGAAAAAGAAGAACGACATGCTTGAGGAATCACTCAAAAAACTCAGAGAGATCGATGGGTAGCGCGTGAATCGGGACGAAAAAACCACCCAGCTTATACGGGACGCCCTGAATGAGGACATCGGCTCCGGTGATGCCACGACCGAGGCCCTTTTGGACGGGACCGAGACCGGCACCGCCCGGGCCGTGGCAAAACAGAACGATCTTGTCATTGCGGGCATCGGTATCTTTCGGGATGTATTCCTGATTCACGATCCCTCTCTCCGGGTAACCCTTCATAAAGAGGACGGTGACAAGGTCAGGAGCAGGGACGTTCTGGCGGAGATTTCCGGTTCACTTCAGAGCATCATCACGGCGGAACGGGTGGCCCTGAACTTTTTCCAGCATCTCAGCGGAATCGCCACGGCAACGCATGCCTTTGTGGAAAAGATCATCGATACCGATGCGGTGATTCTCGATACGAGAAAAACACTGCCCGGGATACGACTGCTTGAAAAATATGCCGTCACGATGGGAGGAGGCCGCAACCACCGGTTCGGTCTCTATGACGCCATCATGATAAAGGATAATCACATCAGCGCTGCCGGAAGCGTATCCGGGGCCGTTGAGACGGTGCGGAACGCGAATCCCCGCGGGTTGAAGATCGAAGTGGAAGTCAAAACGCTGGAAGAACTGGATGAAGTGCTTCTCCTTGATGGAATCGATATCGTCATGCTCGATAATATGCCCGTCGCGCACATGAGAGAAGCAGTGACGAGGGCAAACCGCAGATTTCTTATCGAGGCATCGGGGAACGTCTCGCTTTCAAACGTGCGGGACATTGCCGAAACCGGTGTCGATTACATTTCAGTGGGGGCGATCACCCACTCGGCACCGGCGGCCGACATATCATTACTCATTGAAGGAGAATAATATTCAGAGCACCATGGAATTTTCAAAAGATAGTCTGCAGCACCTCCTTTCGGGCAATAGATTCGTCAGAGCGATCGACTTCCACGCCACGGTGGATTCCACCAACCGTGTTGCCTCGAATCGTGCCATGAATGGGGCGGAAGAGGGAACCGTCATCATCGCGGATTCCCAGACCGGGGGCAGGGGGCGTCTCGGACGGGTGTGGCAGTCACCGCCGGGTGTCAATCTCTACCTGTCAGTCATCCTCCGGCCTGTTATCGAGACCTTTCGCGCACCACAACTCACACTCATGACGGGTGTGGCGGTGGCCGAAACGATGCGGGAATATGGTGGACGTGACATTACAATAAAGTGGCCCAATGACGTGCTGATCGGGGGGAAGAAAGTATCGGGTATTCTCACGGAGATACGGACGGAACGGGGAAAAATCGATTTTGTCGTGGTAGGTATGGGCGTGAATATCAATATTGAGAAGGCCCTTTTCCACACTGATTTTCGCCGGACGTCCACATCGTTGAAAGAAGAAACGGCCCGTTCGCATTCCCGCTCCCGTTTCACGGTTCGGCTGCTCGAGACTTTCGTAACCTGGTATGAGCGTTATTGTGCCCAGGGGTTTGCCCCCGTCAAAAAAGAATGGATGGAATATGCCGGAATAACGGGAAAATTCATCAAAGTGACCGACCGGGATACCGTCAGGGAAGGAACGGTCGTCGGACTTGATGAAAATGGGGCGCTCCTGCTCAAGGAGCCGGATGGCGAGGCGACCTGTGTCCTGTCCGGTGATGTTACAATAATAGGAGAATAGTCATGCTGTTAGTCGTCGATGTGGGGAATACGAATACGGTGGTCGGACTTTATGACGGCGAGACCCTGATAAATAACTGGCGCGTGCGAACCGTGGTCGACCATACCGTTGATGAATACGGAATGCTTATCCTGAATCTTTACCGGACGAGCAAACCAGGCAAGATCAGTTCGAATTCGGTGAACAACATTATCATATCCTGCGTAGTCCCGCCGATGCTGAACATCCTGGAGCCTCTGTGCGTAAAGTATTTCGGCATAAAGCCGCTGATCGTCGGGCCCGGTATCAAAACGGGCATGCCCATCCACTATGACAACCCGAAGGAAGTGGGTGCCGACCGCATTGTGAACGCCGTGGCGGCTCACGAGAAATACCCGGGGGATCTCATCATTGTCGATTTTGGAACGGCCACCACCTTTGATCACGTAACGAGCAGAGGTGAGTATATGGGGGGATGCATTGCACCGGGGCTTCTCGTATCAAGCGAAGCGCTCTTTGAGCGCGCATCGAAACTGCCCCGTGTCGAGTTCGGTAAACCGAAGTGCGTTGTGGCGAAAGATACGATAAGCAGTATGCAGGCAGGCATCATATACGGATACGCGGGCTTGGTCGACGGGATTGTCACGCGCATGAAGGAAGAGATACGTACCAGCACAACCGTGGTCGCAACGGGCGGGCTCATCAATGTCATCGCCAGCGAAACGAAAACAATCGACGTCATCGACGACATGCTCACGCTTGAAGGACTGCGGGTACTCTATTTACGGAACAGCTGATCCCGTTTCGGAAATCCAGAGTTCCAGATCCCTGATCGACCGTTCGGCGTAACACGTTCCCCGTTCTCTGCGGGGAACCTTCCTTCCCAGGGGCGGAAAGAGTCCGAAATTGACATTCATCGGCTGGAACAGGCGCGATTCGCTTTTCGTGACATGGTTTATGAGTGCGCCCAATCCTGTTGTTTCAGGAGGAGGATTGACGGGCTCATTTATCAGCATCCGGTGGACAAAGATGCCTGCAAGAAGCCCCGTCGCTGCCGATTCAACGTAGCCCTCCACGCCCGTTACCTGTCCCGCGAAGAAGATCGTCTTCTTTCCCGAGAGTTGAAGTCCGCGAGTCAGCAGGGCAGGTGAATTGATGAAGGTATTGCGGTGGATACTGCCGTACCGCTCGAATTCAGCCTCTTCAAGGCCCGGTATCAATCTGAAAATCCGTTTTTGTTCAGGCCAGGTCAGCTTCGTCTGAAATCCCACCATATTGTAAAGTGAACCCCGCGTGTTTTCATGGCGAAGCTGTACCACCGCGTAGGGTTGTTCGCCTGTTCGGGGATCCTTCAATCCCACCGGCTTCATCGGTCCGTAGCGGAGCGTGTCGATTCCCCTCCGGGCAATAACTTCGATGGGAAGACAGCCTTCAAAACATTTTTTGTCTTCGAAATCCTTCAGGGCCACCTCTCTCCCCTGAAGGAGTTCCCCGTAAAACCGTTCGTATTCTTCTCTGTTCATGGGACAGTTCAGATAATCTCCTTCACCGTCTTGCGCATATCGGGACGCCCTGAACACTCTTGAATAATCGATTGTCTCCGCATCGACAATGGGCGAAATCGCATCATAGAAAAAGAGATGTTCCGCGCCCGTCAGAGCCGAAATATGCTCGGCGAGCGCCTCAGAGGTGAGCGGTCCCGTGGCAATGATGACGGGTTGATTCGTGGAGATTTCCGTTACCTCCCGGCGTTCTATGGAAAATGAGGCGAACCGGGACAGGCGATCTTCGATATAGTGTGAAAAGAGGTGGCGGTCGACGGCGAGGGCTTTTCCCGCGGGAACCGCCGTGGCGAGGGCCGCTTCAACAATCAGGGACCCCAGCAACCGCATTTCTTCCTTGAGCAGTCCCACCGCCGTTCGAATCTCTGCGGAGCGGAGTGAATTGCTGCAGACGAGTTCGGCGAGAAGCGGCGACGAGTGGGCGGGTGAAAAGCGGAGCGGTTTCATTTCATGGAGAACCACGGGAATTCCACGTCTGAGGAGCTGCCAGGCGGCCTCGCATCCCGCAAGACCGCCGCCGATAACGGTAACCGATTTGGTGTGTGTTGTTTGTTCTTTCAAATTACACAATCATACAACGATATAAATCCTGTCGGATATTGCCAGAGCCGCTTCACAGGGAAGGCACGGCGGATGACCACGGCATGCCGATGGCGCTACTCATCCTTCTGGTCGTCCCGGTAGCCGCAGTCCTTTTCGGGGCAGGCCTTGTAGGTGCCTTTTCCGCGGGAATACTTTTCCACAAGGAAGGGGAACCCGCATTGAGGACACTTCTCGGAAATCGGTTTGTTCCAGGTCGCATAGGTGCAGTTCGGATAGTTGGAACATCCGTAAAATATCTTTCCCTTGCGTGTCTGCTTCTCGCAAATATTTCCATCGCACCCCTCCTGGGGGCACTTTACTCCCGTCTCGATCGGTTTTGTGTTCCTGCATTCCGGATATCCCGTGCATCCCAGGAACCTTCCAAAGCGGCCTTCCTTGATGACCATCGGTTTCCCGCATTTGTCACAGATAACGCCTGTTTTTTCAGGCCCGCTGTCTTTGTCGATGCCGCCGGTTTCATTCTTGACGAAATTCGCCGTATTCTTGCAGTCCGGATAATTGGAACAGGCGAGAAACCTTCCCCGTTTTCCCCATTTTATGACCATGGGACTGCCGCACTTCTCACAGATGATATCGGTGGAGACTTCCTCCCGTTTCACGTTTCTCATCTTCTCCCGTGCCGTGTCGAGTTCGTTTCGAAAGGAACCGTAGAATTCCTGAAGCGTCCCCAGACGGCTCAGCGCCCCTGCCTCGATCCGGTCGAGCTTGTCTTCCATCGACGCCGTAAAAGTGACGTCGAGGATGTTCGGGAAATTTTCGACGAGGAGTTCATTAACGATCGTTCCGAGTTCGGTAGGGTGAAAGCGTCCCTTTTCCAACTTTGCATATTCACGGTCCTGAATGGTGCTCAGTATCGCCGCATAGGTGCTCGGCCTGCCGAGACCCTTTTCTTCCAGTTCCTTTACCAGCGTCGCCTCGGAAAATCGTGGCGGCGGCTGCGTGAAATTCTGCTGGCCGTCGAGATCGATTAATGAAAGGGTTTCACCTTTCGATACGGAGGGAAGGAGCCCCTCCGGCTCGTTATCCTCTTCGGCTTCGTCCTTGGATTCGGAGTAGAGGGTCGTAAATCCCGGAAACTTCATGACCGACCCCTGGGAACGAAAACGGCATTCACCGGCGTCGATGTCGATAGTGGTCTGGTCCAGAACCGCCGGATTCATCTGGCTTGCGACAAAACGGTTCCAGATGAGCTGGTAGAGGCGGAATTCGTCCCGGGAAAGGAAATCCTTGATATCTTCCGGACGGTACGACAGAGAGGCCGGGCGGATTGCCTCGTGAGCATCCTGGGCACTTTTCGATTTTTTGAACAGGCGGGCCTTCGGGGGAAGAAAGGGGGGGCCGTACTGTTTTTCGATATAGGCGCGCGCATCCGACAATGCCTCCGGTGCGATACGAACGGAATCAGTTCTCATGTAGGTGATGAGTCCCACCGATCCCTCGTCTCCGATCTCGATTCCCTCATAAAGCTTCTGTGCCGTTCTCATTGTCTTCTTTGCGGGAAAACGGAGGCGTCGCGATGCTTCCTGCTGCAGTTTACTGGTGGTAAAGGGTGGCGGCGGTGTGCGCTTCACTTCCTTTTGTTCCATCGACGCAACGACAAAGGGGAGTGTTTTCAGCGATGCAATGAGTTCATGGGCCTCTTCACCTTTTCCAATTCGCGCCTTTTTCTTTCCGATTTTGATGAGACGTGCAGTGAAAGGAGGCGGCGTTCCCGCTTCAAGGTGAGCCGTAATATTCCAGTATTCTTCGGAAACGAATTTATTGATTTCCTCTTCACGGTCACAGATGATTCTGACCGCTACCGACTGGACGCGGCCGGCGCTCAAGCCGCGCCGCACTTTTTCCCACAGTATGGGACTGATCTGATACCCCACGAGTCTGTCAAGGATCCTGCGTGTCTGCTGAGCTTCGAATTTGTCATAGTCGAGACGCTGGGGATTGTTGATTGCGGTGAGAACGGTATTCTTCGTCAGGTCATTGAAGAGAACGCGGAAGACATTGATATCATCAGATTCTATTTCATGGGCAATATGCCAGGCTATGGCCTCGCCCTCTCTATCAGGGTCCGGCGCAAGGTAGACATTGCGAACCTGCCGTGCCGCTTTTTTGAGTTCATTGATGGTTTTTTTCTTTTCCTTTATCACTTCATAGGAGGGTTCAAAGTCCGCATCAAGGTCGATTCCGAGCTTGCTTTTTGGAAGGTCCTTGATGTGTCCCACCGATGCCTTTACCTCATAGTCGGAACCGAGGTATTTCTTGAGTGTTTTTACTTTTGTCGGGGATTCCACCACGATAAGTGAATCGGCCATTATAGTTCCTTTCACACAACTTTAATTAGGGGGCCTGCAGTACATCATATTATTTGAGTTTGAACCGTTTACCCGGTAGTTGATCGATATATCCTTTCAATTCGAGAGAGAGCAGCATGTTCAGGGTGTAATCGACGG
>Ga0272441_10003313_pt1 | contig 30786 bp, 29 predicted proteins | sample SSMProp6N_FD_193582 | JGI IMG/M metagenome (GOLD analysis project Ga0272441, IMG submission 193582) | Marine sediment archaeal communities from Little Sippewissett salt marsh, Falmouth, MA, United States - SSM-Prop-6N | ecosystem: Environmental > Aquatic > Marine > Wetlands > Sediment ... | reverse complement strand
GAGAAAATATGTTTCACGCAAAGGGTCGAAGACGCCAAGGGAAAACATAAGATATTCAACCGCAGATGAACGCAGATATACGCCGAAAAATACCTAAGCACAAATATCGATTCATCCTTCGCTCGTTGAGCGAGCTATAGCGAACAAGAATCCTAAACAAATTCAAATGATCAAAACAGAAGAACGTAAAAAATATTAGACGCTGATTACACTGATTAACGCTGTATAACTGGTGGGCTGGTTCGGCAAGCTCACCGCAGGCGGGGGCCATCCTACTGAACTGCGCAAGTTAAGGCCAATAGTAATCTATCATTTTGAAGGTTGACTATCCGAGGGAAAGGCTATATATTGTCTTATAATATCCTATGGTCGTAACTGGTTTTATTGTAAATCCTGATTCCAGATTCGGGAGAAACAGAATGAAAACCGTAGTAATCTTTACCTGTTTTACAATTATCGGGTGCTCAGGCACATACGAAGCACCGCCGCCGTCAACTCCGCCGGGCATGATTCGCGTACCTGATGGTAAGTTTATCCTTAGGCTTCCCGAGGATTGGTTCCAAGTGACAAAGGAAGAAAATTACCGAAGCCGTGGTTTTTCTGCCGCATTCGGCAAGGAAAAGAGACCAGGAACCCCCTTCTCGTACTGCTTAGTGCAGGTTACGAAGCAGAAGAAGTGGCCGAAAATGGATATGGAGATTATAGTTCACAATGCCATCCCACTCGAAAACGTTCGAGATCTTGCGGCCTACATTTCGAGCAAAAAATACAAGAACGATCTGGATCTCTATAGTGCCAAGCTTGACATGTTCTTCATTATCTATGACTATGTTGAAGGTGACAGGCTATGCACGACAATCATGGCGAAGCGGTTCTGTGACCATCATTATGTGGTTTTTCATTTCTACCTTAGAGAGGATTTGCAAACAGATATCAATGACATAGCGTATATGCTGACATCAGTTATGTTCGATGACGATCGGGTGAGTCGAACGAGATGAGTGCACTTTATTGTCGCGGGTGAAATAAAGGTGATGGCAAGCAATAAGAAGGAATAGCGTATCGTTAAAATTCAATTATTTTCAGGAGAAGCAGACATGAAGAAACTCATTTCAATTTGCTTAATTTTGATTTTAGCAACGGGGTGCTGCAGAACTCTGACGCCGGATGAGCGAGAGCAAGAATTGGCTCAGAGCAAGGAAAAACTGCTAGCAAATCCAGGAAGTGTCTGCAGGTTTGTCGTAAATAAAAGTTATCGGCAGGTATTTCGAATTGTGCATGAGGGTTTTTATGAAACGGGCAGCATTGAGCCGGATGAAATCGTAGTGAAACATCGTCCGGAGATTGAACAGGTGGAAATTGATTATTTGTGCCTGGGAAGATGTATTGCAAGGACAATGTTACACATTGAGATAAAAGCTCTTTCTCCTGATACTACAGCGTATACCGAATACTACTGGTACAAATTGGCCCATTGTGATCAGGTGAAGCGGTATATTGAGAACCACTAAGAGAATACGTAATAGAGGATGCCAGCCAGAACGGGGGATGAATCATTAAATACAGAAGACCCCCCAGAACGTGGTCTGGGGGCTAAATAAAATACAGAAGATGTCACGCAATTTTATATCGAAGGTAAGGATGAAGGATCGAAGGCAGATGAAAAGGTTTACGGGGGTGATTGTTTTGCAGGTGTTGGTGGTATTTTGGGTTGGGTGGTTTATGGTCTGCGAGGTGGCCGCAGCGGAAGTATGTAAATACAGTGACGGAAGGCCGGGGGCGGTGTTAAGGATGGAGGCCAAAGACTATGGTATAGTACTCAGGTATGGGGATGGGCCAAAGAAGTGTGATATTTACGGGGCGCGAGATGTGTGGGTGTATGAAGCAGGGGGGAGATACTATATGCATTATGATGCGGCGGGGGAGAAAGGGTGGCTGTGCTCCCTGGCGGTGAGCAAAGACCTGGTGAACTGGCAGAAGAAAGGGACAATTCTGGATTTAGGGAAGCCGGGTGAAGAAGACAGTAAGGGGGCCTGCTATGGGGTGACATATTATGACGGGAAGGGGTGGCATATGTTCTATCTGGGGACGCCTAATACGAGTAAGCCGCCGGACCGGGTGCCGGCGTTTCCGTATCTGACGATGAAGGCTAAGAGCAATAGTCCGGCCGGGCCGTGAATTAAACAAAAGGAAGTAGTGCCTTTTAGAACGAAATCGAATACATACTATTCGATCATAGCCAGTCCGGGTGAGGTGATCAAAAACGGTGATGAGTATATGCAGTTCTTCAGCTCCACCACGAAAAAAGAGGGGAGCCAGTATGTACAACGGACGTTGGGGATTGCCCGGACAAAAAATCTCGACGGGGCCTGGGAGGTTGATCCGCAGCCTTTGGTGCCCATCGAAGAGCAAATCGAAAATGCCTCGCTCTACTATGAAAAAAATATCAAGACCTGGTTCCTGTTCACTAACCATGTGGGAATAGGGGATACACTCAGAGAGTACACCGATGCCATCTGGGTATATTGGAGCGAAGACCTTAATAAGTGGGATCCGAAGAATAAGGCGATTGTGCTCGATGGGCAGAATTGCAGCTGGTCGAAAAGATGTGTGGGGCTTCCTTCGGTGGTTGAGGTGGGGAAGCGGCTGGCAATATTTTATGACGGGCCGGGGGGAGATAGTATCAGCCATATGAAGCGAAATGTTGGGCTGGCCTGGCTGGAGTTGCCTTTGTCGGTGCCAAGAGATTGAAATAGTAGATGAGTGTAAGGTTTTAAGTGTTAGGAGATAAGGAGAGAGGAATAGTTAGAAGCGGATGTCGAAGTTGGTGAATTCGCCGGCGAAGGGTTCGTCCGTTACCTGGGTGTCGTTGATGTAACCCTGCATCTCGAGAGACAGGTCGTCAAGAAAGCTTTCAACCGCAGCAGAGGTTCCTTCCACGACTACTTCCACGCGGCCGTCGGATAGATTGCGGACGAAGCCGGTGACGTCGTAACGATCGGCCAGGCGAGAAGTGGTGTAGCGGAAGCCCACCCCCTGGACACGGCCGCTATAGTAAATGTGTTTGCGAATCATAAGAGTTACAATCTAAAGAGTTTTTTCATCCATCGAGGGTGAGGTGTGTTTGCTACTGCGGGATTCGGTGCCATTCAAGAGGCGGCGGATATTGGAGCGATGGCGGAGGATGACTAAAAGGGCCATCAAAGAGCTAAAGATAAATAAAGAGATAAGTTGATCGAACCGCCAGGCGGGGATCCGCCAGATCAAGATTAAAAAGGCGATGGGGAAGGTCAGGGCGGCAATTATAGAGGCGAGCGAGACGTAGCGGAAGGCGCCCCAGACGGCAAGCCAGATTAAAAAGGCGACCAGGCCGGCGAGGGTGAAGTAGGGCCAAATTCCAAGCAAAGCGCCCAAGGAAGTGGCGACGCCTTTGCCGCCTTGAAAGCGGAGGTAGAGGGAGAACATGTGGCCGAGGATACAGGCGGCGGCTACGAGCAGCCAAAGTAGTTGAGAGGCAACAGACAGGCCGGATGAGTCGGACGTATTCAAAGCCAGATAATGACCGGTCCACCAGGTCGGAAGGAAGCCTTTGGCGACATCGAGAAAGAAACAAATGATGCCCCATTGGCGGCCCAGGATGCGGCCGACGTTGGTGGAGCCGATGTTGCCGCTGCCCTGGGTGCGAATGTCGACGCCGTGGGCACGGCCAATGAGATAGCCAAATGGTATGGCACCGAGCAGATAGCCAAGCAGGGGCAGGATAAGAAACATAGCATTATTTGCGGTTAAGGTTGAGAGCATAGTATCTAAAGTTCCTCAAATTTTTTGTCGGGGGCCTTTTCGAGTTCGGCGGATTCGACAAGCTCACCGCAGGCGGGTTTGGGCAGGTGACCACCGAAGATCGGCACGAGGGCGCCGGGAAGAGAACAAAGGCAAATCATCAGGCGATTAAACAGGGCCAGGGCCGAGACGCGGGCCGTGACTGAGAGCGGGTCCATAGTGCCGGCGGGATCGAGGGCGCCGGAGAAAAAGGGGATAAACAGATTTTCCATAACACCCAGACCGCCGGGAACGGGGACGGCGGAACTGATGAGCCAAACGATGGGCATGATGAGCAGACAGTGAACGAAAGTTACATTATCCAGATGGAGGGCCCGGGTGAGCATCCAGACGGCGACAATGGAAAGGCCCTGGATGACGGCGGTGAGCAGGAAAGAAATTATTATGGTGGGGATATGGCGGCGGTAGAGCTGGATGGCCTGGTCGATCTTGCGCAGGAAAGAGGCGAAGGGTAGTTTTTCCAGCAAATGGGAGAGCATAAACAGACGACGCAGGCGGTGACTGAGGAAAACGAGGGCAGCCAGGGCCATGGCGGCAAAGATAACCCAGATGAGCCAGCGGACCTGGATGGTATAACCGGCCAAAGGTATCTGCAAGCGGCTGCCCACGATCAGGCCGGCGAGGGCGCCGACGAAAATGATGCCGATCAGGCCGATGAGGCGGTCGACGAATACGGTGACGGCGGCCTCGAGCCGGAGATCTTTGTGGCTGTGATAGGTGATGAACCAGCCCTTGAGGATGTCGCCACCGACGGCGCCGGGCATGATATTGTTGTAAAACAGACCAAGATAGGTGAGCTTGACGGCTTGATAAAGGGAAATATGCACCTGGTGTACGCGGAGGAGCACGACCCAGCGGGTGGCCAGGAGGGTCTGGGCGAGAAAATAGGTGCAGACGGCCGCGAGGGCCCAGGACCAATTTATACTGGTAACCGAGCGACTGAATTCACTGTAATCAATTTGATACACAAAATAAGCAATGCCCAACAGCATTATGACTGTCCAGATTATGCTTTTAATGTGTTTTTTCACTCGGATTAACCTTTTGGGGAAGTTGCTCCCGTCAAAAACCGGTGTTTTGTCCGGGACCAAGCCATGATTCAGACGATAAGTATTATAAATTCTGTAAAGACAAAGAGCAATAGTACATTTAGGGTCGCTAAAAGTGGTTTTATTTGACATAACTTGAACAGTGAGATATGGTTATACGTAAGGATCTGTAGAGTTTGAGGCGCGTGTTGGAGAGTGGAGAGGACAAGTTGGACTGAGGCGGGAAAAATATTTCGGCCCAGCAAAATTGGAGGTGGGAATTGTTTATGAGGCGTTTTTGGGACTGATACAGGCTGCAGTAAGTTATAGTGACTTATTGGGTGAGGTACAGGTAATGCCTTCTAAAAGAACAATAAAAGGCAGATATATAGGGCTGTTGTTGCTCGGGGCGGTGATTATTGCCCGGCCGATGCCAAGCCTGGGGCAGGATAAGCCGGCGGCGGCGGAAAAACCCTCCAATATCGATCTGATGGTACAAGTGCTCCTCTCGGAAAAGAGTGAGCCGGCCCTGCGGAGAGCGACGGCACAGTCACTACTGGAAGATCCGCAGGCACATCCGGCGCTTGTAAAAATCCTGCAGGAGAAAGAGGATCCCAGTAATCTGCAGGCCAAAATCATCATTTGCCAGGCGATAGCCCGTCTGGACAGCGGGACGTATGATCTGGGAAAATCTATAGAGGTTGTGCCTCATAGCTTTGTTGAAACCCTTTTTCAGGGGTTGTTGTCCGATAATGCGGAACTATCGGCATCGGCGGCACAGGCACTGGTCAAGTGCCAAAATGGGGTGGCCAAGCGATTGGCAAAATTGGTGACCGACAGCACAGAAACCACGACCCACAGGTTGGCAGGCATAAGTGCACTGGAGCTGATCTGCGGGCGGGAACCGGTGTTGATCCTGGCGGGGCTGTTAAAGGATGCGGATCCGCAGGTGCGCGGGCGTGCGGGCAAGGCTTTGTCGGAAATGCTGAACCTGCCGGAGCCGCTGGTGGAAGAAGAATTTCTTAAAAAAGTACTGCCCCAACTGGAAAAGATGGATAAACAGTCGTTTCTGCTGTGGCTGAATGAGAGGAAAAGGCAGCGCATCCACGATATTTTGCAGAACCTGGAACAGGAACAAAACCTCTCGGCCACGTGGCAGGGGCGTTATCTCAAGGGACAAACAGCAATATTCAACCTCTTGACCAAGCCGGAAGAGAAGCTGGCCTTTCTGAAAGAAAATCTGGCGGATCAGCAGGAAGTAATACTGCGGATTTGGGTGCTGGAGAGGATCCAGGAATGGAGCAAGACGGCGACGGCTCGGCCGGAAACCATTACCCAACAGTTGGTGGAGATGTTGTCGGGTTTGGTTGCCGATCCCAATGCCCAGGTACGTGAGCTTAGCGCTCTTTCCCTGGGTCAACTTGATTTCAACCAGGCGCGTTCAACGGCCGGGATTCTGTTGGAACAATTAAAAAAGGAAGCGGATCCGGGGGCGCAGGCGGCACAATTAGGGGCGCTGGGTCGGTTTGAATTTGTGCCTTCGGCGGAAGAAGCCTTAAAGCTATTGGATACCTCGCAAGAGGCGGAAGTGATCAGCCAGGCGGTCTGGTCCCTGGGGGCTATATGTGCGGGAGAGCCGGAAACGATTACCGCCGAGCAGATTGAGACAATAACTGACCATCTGGCCCAGAGCTATGACCGCTTTAAGACGAACATCAAACTGAGAACCGAGTTTATCCGCTCGATGAGGAGAATATCCGAGCAGGAAAAATATCAGAAGCCGGCATTACAACGCTTTCAGAAGATACTGGTCGAGGCGCTGCAGGACAGCGAGGCGACGATACGGGGGCAAGGGGTGTATGCCTTAACAAAACTGCTGAAAGGTCAAGTTTTACCGTTACTTCTGAAAGAGCCGCTGAATCTGCTTAATGATCCGGATAATACGGTACGGTTTCATGTAATAACGGCGATTGAAAACTACGGTGGTAAAGAACAGCTGCCTTTGCTGCGTCAGTATTTAGGCAAAGAAACCGATTCCGATGTTACCCAGCAAATTGTGGGAGCATTTGTGAAGATTTTGAGCGCTCAGAGTCTGGATGATGTTTATAGCTGGGCCGGACAGTTCGACGGCACAGAAGAAAAAGAACAAACCCTGCAAAGCGAGATTTTGCGGGTTCTTTTGGAGAAAATCGCCAAAGCCCGGACAAACGGCAATAATCCGGACCTGTTGAAATATGAGACGTTAGCATTGGGTCAACAGGCTCAGTTGGCCAGGCAGAGAAAACAGCCTGATCAGGCTTTGGTGTGGTATCAGAAATTGTTGGATCTGACACTGCCGGCAAAGACAAAAGATATCTACCGAGAAGACATTGTGAGACTGTCTTTAGAGTATCCCACTGAGGAAATACTCAAAGCGGGACAACTGCAACTGGCGCAGCTTTTACCGGGTAGAGCGGATTTGTTGAATCAGATTGCCCTGGCCTGTGACAAACTGACTGATAATGATGATGAGCAGATATTACAACGGGGGAAGATTATCGCCGGGATGGTTGTGGCGCTGGCGCAGGAGAAGTATCCGACCCCACAGGCTGCGCAAGAGTGGCGCAAACGCGCCGACGAAACAGCCCTGGTGTTGATCGAGAAACAAGAGAAACTCCTGGCCGATACCGGTAAGGCAAATGCCGAAGTGATAGAACTGTTGTCCCGGCTGAATCCCAAGCTTAAGGATTATCCCAAACCGGAGGCGCCGCTGCAACAACGGCAAGGGGCCTTACAAGAGTTTCGAAAACTGCTGCAAGTTTCACCGGCCGCACCGGCAGCATCTCAACCGAAACCAGCGAAGACACCGGCGGCCCCGGCGGCAAACGGGAAATAATTTAGGCCGATACTTCTATTTGCCAAAATTCACTTTTAAAGAGCCGTGCACAGCGGCAGGGGAAATATTCTTATAAAGACAACGTGGTGATTTTGCTGTGAAAATGTGTATGATATCTGCTATAACGATGTCTATTAGGATAAGCAGGTGGGATTGACAGAGTGAAGAAAACGGGGATAAGAAGCAGTGGTTGGCGATCATAAGTGGTTGAAATATAAGAATTTATTTATGGAAGGATGAGTGGGATGGCAATTGATGTGAAACAGATTGAAGGGCGCGTGGCAGAGAAAAGTGCGTTTGTACGGTCCTTAACAGGGCAACTCGAGAAGGTGATTGTAGGCCAGAAGTATATGTTAGAGCGGCTGCTGGTGGGGCTATTGAGCAACGGGCATATTCTGATCGAAGGGGTGCCGGGGCTGGCCAAGACGCTGACGGTAACGACGCTGGCGCAGGCGGTCAAGGCGAGTTTTCGCAGGCTACAGTTTACGCCGGATTTGCTGCCGGCGGACTTGATCGGAACACAGATCTATCAACCGCAAAACGGATCGTTTGTACCGAAAAAAGGACCGATCTTCGCCAACATTATTTTGGCAGACGAGATTAACCGGGCGCCGGCGAAGGTACAAAGCGCGCTACTCGAAGCGATGCAGGAACATCAGGTAACGATCGGAGATGTAACCTTTCGTCTGCCGGAGCCGTTTCTGGTGTTGGCGACGCAGAATCCGATCGAACAGGAAGGAACATATCCGCTGCCGGAGGCGCAGGTGGACAGGTTCATGTTGAAATTAAAGATTACCTATCCGAATAAAAAAGAGGAACGGAAAATTCTGGATAGGATGGCTGAGACGAATAAACAATTTGAGGTTGAACCGGTAATCTCGCCGGAGGAAATCCTGGAAGTGCGGGAGGTGGTAAACGACATATATATTGACGACAAGATCAAGGATTACATTGTGGATATTGTCGATGCGACACGGAAGCCCCAGGAGTATGGGCTGGAGCTGGGTAATCTGATTTCTTACGGGGCAAGTCCGAGGGCGACGATTTATCTGACGGTGGCGGCCAAGGCGTATGCGTTCATTCAAGGGCGGGGATATGTAACGCCGCAGGATGTCAAGAGTATCGGAATGGATGTGTTGCGGCATAGGGTAATAGTCAGTTATGAGGCCGAGGCAGAAGAGAAAGCGTCCGAAGATATAATTAAGGAACTTTTCGATAATATCCAAGTTCCGTAATAAAGGGGTAGATAGTTAAAGCGAAATGATACCGCAGGAAATATTAAAGCAGATACGTCGGATACAGATTTTCACGAACCGGGCGGTGAATGAAGTTTTTGCCGGCGAGTATGAAAGCACGTTCAAGGGGAGGGGGATGCAGTTCGATGAGGTGCGGGAGTATATGCCCGGGGATGACGTGCGGACGATCGACTGGAACGTGACGGCGCGGATGAATAAGCCGTACATCAAGCGGTTTGTGGAAGAGCGGGAACTGACGGTGATGCTGCTGGTGGACTTGAGTGCGTCGGGGGCGTTCGGGACGATCGGAAAATTAAAAAATGAACTGGCGGCGGAGCTGTGTGCGGTGCTGGCGTTTTCGGCAACTAAGAACAATGATAAAATTGGCCTGATTACTTTTACAGATCGGATTGAAAGATTTATTCCGCCCAAAAAAGGCACGCAGCATGTGCTGCGGGTGATACGAGAGTTACTTTATCAGGGTAATGGAAAGGCTGTGTCGCGGCAACAGACGGATATCCCCATGGCCCTGGAATATCTGAGCAAGGTAGTAAAGAAAAAGGCGACGGTATTTTTGGTGTCGGATTTTATGGCGGGGGATATTTCGCATCCGCTGCGGCTGATCAACAAACGTCATGATTTGATAGCGGTGGCGGTGCGGGACAGGCGTGAGGTGGCGCTGCCGGCGGTGGGGCTGATTGAACTGGAAGATGCCGAGACGGGAGAGTTGGTGCTGATCGATACGTCCAGCCTGTCGGTGCGAAGTGAATATGAAGGCAGGACGGGCGCCCGGGATGAAAAGCTACACAAGATGCTGCGGTCGGTGGGGGTGGATTGCATAAACATCTCCAGCGATACGGCGTATATACAAGAGCTGGTAAGATTTTTCCGTATGCGGGAGAAGCGGCGTTAGGCGGTTTGTCATACAGGTTTCCCATAGAAGCAGATAAAAAAATCAAGGAGCAAGAAATATGGCGGATGAATTGGATTTTTCAGTGCCTCAGGCAAAGAGACGAAAGGGGCCGGGGAACTCTATAATTATCATTTTGCTTTTGGCGGTGCTGGCGGTGGGGGTGGCAGATTTATGGCAGAGTAAAAAAGGTGGTAATAAGTCGGCAACAAAGGAGAGTCTGACGGTGGGGCAGTTGAAGGAGTTGGCGAGTAAGCTGGCAAGTCGGAATTTTTACGCAGAAGCGGTGGAGACGTGGAAGCAATATTTCGAAACAGCCAAGTTGAGTAGTGAGGAGGAAGCTAGAACTTTATTTACGATGGGGGATCTGCTGCTGAAGGCGGACAAGCCGGAAGAAGCATTGGGGTATTTTTATCGCAGTGAGATGGTCAAGCAGGTGCCGGAGCTGAAGGGGCAGATAAATGAGAAGATCAAGGAGTGTTTTGAAAAGGCAGGACAATTTGCAGCATTGCGGTATGAAATTATGGAACGGACGAGCTATAAGCCTAACGAGGAAGATTCCGGTAGTGAGGTAGTGGCGCAGATCGGAGCAGAGAAAATAACCGCGGCCCAGTTGGGGGCGATGCTGGAAGATCAATTGGATGTGCAGTTGAGGCAGTATAAGGAACTGTTGCCACCCGAGAAGTTCAACGCTCAAAAAGAGGCGCTGCGTAGTCAGTTTGATAATCCACAGGTGCAGTTGCAATTTCTGGGTCAGATGATGGCAGAGGAGGCGCTGCAGCGAGAGGCGCTGGCGGAAAAGCTGGATGAGGATACTACGATCAAACAGCAGTTGCAGCGGATGAGGCGGCAGTTTTTGGCGCAGCAATATATGGAGGAGCAGTTAGCCGGCAAGACACACGTGGACGAGATAGATGTGCAGACCTATTATCAGGCACATGAAGACGAATATAAGACGGAGGATGGAAAAAAATCACTGGAAGAAGTAAAAGACGAGATATACCAGAAGCTCTCGAATAGAAAAAGGCAGGAATTGCAGCAGGAGCTGATACAACAGCTAATGGACAAATACAATATAGTGATACATCAGGATGCCATAATGGGAAAGAAAGCCGAAACCAATGAGAATTAAGGAGCCAGGAGTTAGAAGCTAGGAGCTAGGAGTTAAGAGTTGGAAGCTGGTAGATAGGATAGAAGATAGGAGCTAGAATGGCGACGAAGACGTTTACAGAGCTAATTGTCTGGAAAAAGGCGCATGAGTTTGTTCTGAGTGTCTATAAATTAACAAATACATTTCCTAAAAGCGAGCTTTATGGTCTTACTTCGCAATTTCGAAAGTCAGCGGTCTCCATTTGTGCAAATATAGCCGAAGGATATATCAAATCGGGCAAAGCAGATAAAATACGATTCTTTAATATATCTCAAGGGTCGCTAGAAGAATGTAGATACTATTGTATTCTCGCAAAAGATTTGGGTATGGGAGAAACCAAAGTATTGTCATCTATAATTGATGAGGTGGGTAAATTGCTCAATAGTTATATCAGGTCCATAAAAAATTCACGACAAGAAGATATCTAGGAAACGAGAGTAAGAATTTACAGATTAGATTTTACTATGAAGAATACAAACAATAGTAAAAATATATATCTCAGGAAACACAGCAAGCCGGTTTTAATATTAATGGGTTTTCTGCTGTTGGGTGCGTTGGGGTGTGAGAAGAAGGACCGGGCCGGCGATGATGGTAAGAAATATGCTGTGGATAAGGAATTTGCACGGGGTCCTTTGACAGTACATGTAATGATAGATAAGGATAAGATCAGTATTGCCGATACGCTGCGGGTAAGACTGGAAGCGACGATCGATCAGGGGTATGAGGTGACGATGCCGACGGTGCGGGAATTTTTGCAAGAAGAGCAGCGGTTCGGGATTCTGGACTATGAGGAATTGCCGAACAAGCTGGGCAAGGATAATCAAACTGTAGTGCAGCGGGAATATCGGCTGGAGCCGCTGCTGTCGGGTGAATATGCGATACCGGGGCTGAAATTTGTATTTCGTAAGAAGGAGAAAGTAGAGGAAGGAAACGAGCAGACACAAACAACGGCGGTAAAGGATACCGAAGCAAAGAGCCAGGGGCAAGAAGAGGAAGGGAAACAGTATGAATTGATGACCGATGAGATTCCGGTGGAAGTTACAAGTCTGCTGGATGAAGATAGAGCGGGTCTGACTATCAAGGATATAAAGTCGGTGGTGGGTCCGCAGAGCAAGAAGACCTGGTGGTGGGTCTGGGTGCTGTCGGGTTTGGTAGTAGCAGCGGGTGGGGCGGCGGTCGGGATAGTATTGTGGCGGCGGCGGAAGGTGAAACCGCTGCGGATACTCAAGGCGGCGCATGAATTGGCGTACGAAAGATTGCGGAAGCTGGCGGAGGAAGATCTGATAAAACAGGGGAAAATAAAAGAATTTTACGAAGGGATCAGTAATATTCTGCGGTGGTACATTGAACATCGTTTTGATCTGAAAGCGCCGGAACGTACCACAGAGGAGTTTTTAAACGAAGTAAAGGCTACCGAAGTTCTAAGCAATGAGCAGAAAGAGATGCTGCGGGAATTTTTAACGCACTGTGATCTGGTGAAGTTTGCCCGGTATGGACCGACGAAGGCGGAGATTCAGCAAACGTTCGATCTGACCAGAAAATTTATCGAAGCAACCCGAATCACAGAAAAGCAGGTGGATGTTACCGAGCAGGTGCGGCAAGCACAAAGTGAGATGGCGAGGAGCGCGTAAGTGGATTTTTATTCAAAATGGCTGTTGGTGCTGCTGGTATTGGCGCCAGTGATGTGGGCGTTATTGCGTCGGGGTGGTGCGCGGGCGCCGCTGCGTTTTTCCACATTGCGTGAGGCGAAAGCGGTACACCGGTCATGGCGGGTGCATTTGCGGTGGCTGTTAAAGGCGGCGCGAATTGCATGTATCGTGCTGTTAGTAGTGGCGCTGGCGCGGCCGCGGGAAGGGAGTAAGTTTGAGAAACGCTCGACAAAAGGGGTGGCATTGGAAATCGTGGTGGACCGCTCGGGCAGTATGGGGCGGGAAATGAAATACGGCCAGGACGAGATGACGCGGCTGGAGGTGGTGAAAAAGGTATTAAGTGATTTTATCCGGGGCAAGGATGAGCTGGGAGGAAGGCCGAATGATCTGCTGGGACTGATAACCTTTGCCCGGTATGCCGATACGGTGTGTCCGCTGGTGCATGCCCATGATGCCCTGCTGGGATTTCTAAAGCAAACGGAAGTGGTGCCGGAGCAAAGTGAAGAAAATGCCACGGCTATCGGTGATGCGATTGCGCTGGCGGCGGCACGGTTGAAAAAGGCGGAAGAACAAATTGCCCGACGCAATGCCAGATTGCAGGCGTCTTTGGGCGAAGAGCAGGATGAAAAAGAGGTAAAGCCGGATTTTGAGATTCAAAGCAAGGCTATTATTCTGCTTACCGACGGGCAGCAAAATGCAGGGCAAGATAGCCCGATGGAGGCAGCGCAACTGGCGAAAGAGTGGGGGATCACCATATATACAATCGGAATCGGGGGGCAATCCTACACGCGCGGAAGAGGACTGTTTGGTGATTTTCTGATACCGATGGGGAATGAGCTGGATGAAAGACTGCTCAAAGCGATAGCCCAGCAGACGGGAGGGTTCTACGGACGGGCCGGTGATGCAGAATCGTTGCGCGAGATTGTGCACAAGATCGACGAGAAGGAAAAAACCGAAATTGAATCCATCGAATACAGCCGCTATGAAGAGCGATTTGGGCCCTGGGCGCTAGCGGCGCTGATAGCGTTGGGGCTGGAAATGCTGATGGGCTGCACGATTTTCAGAAAGATACCTTGATATAGAAGCTAGACGTTAGAAGGAAGAAGTAGATAGTAGAATGAGATTAGGTAATTACGAGGCATTATGGTTGTTGTGGCTGCTGCCGCTGATGGCGGGAGTGTATGGATGGAGTTTCTATCGGAAGCGCCAGGGGCTGAAGGCCTTTGCAGATAGTGAATTGCTGAAGCGAATCAATGTCAATGTAAGTGTGAAGCGTCAGATAGTCAAGGCGGCGTTGATGCTGGGGGCGGCACTGGCGATAATCGTGGCTTTGACGCAGCCGGGCTGGAACCCGCGGCCGGAAAAAATACAGCGCAAGGGCAGGGATATTGTAATTCTGCTGGATGTGTCGCGGAGTATGCTGGCGGAAGACATATATCCCAACCGACTAGAGAGGGCCAAACTGGAGATCAATGAGCTTATCAGTGTGCTGGATGGAGATCGAATTGGTATTGTGGCGTTTGCGGGCAAGCCGGTGGTGAAATGTCCGCTGACCCAGGATTATGGCTTTGTGAGGTTGGCGTTGGCGGATATTGGGCCTGAAAGTGTGAGCCGGGGCGGGACGCTGATCGGGGATGCGATTCGAGTAGCACTAAATGAGGTGTTTGATAAACAGGTTCGTGACTATAAAGATATTATCCTGATAACCGACGGCGATGACCATGAAAGCTTTCCGGAAAAGGCCGCGGAAAAGGCGGCTCAGGAGGGGGTGCGGATTTTTGCGATAGGACTGGGTGATGAAACCGAAGGGAAGCGAATTCCCATAACAGGTCCTGACGGTAAAAAAACATTTCTTAAATATAAAGGGGAGGAGGTGTGGTCCAAGCTGGACGCGGATACGCTGAGGAAGATTGCCTTTGCCACCAATGGGGGGAAGTATTTGCCGGCAGGAACGGGTAATTTCAGTCTGATGGAATTTTATAAGGATGTAATCGAACCGTCCCAAAAACGGGAAGTGGAATCGGCAACGATTATCAGATATGATGAACGCTTTCAGATATTTGTGGCTTTGGCATTGTTACTGTTAGTTATCGAGGCATTGGTAAGTGAGCGTAAGAAAGTATAAAATTGTAATCCTGATTCTGCTGGGTATGGCGGCGGCCTTGAGCGGGGCCGAAACGATGGATGAATTGATCCGCGGCGGTAATCAGTTGTATCAACAGGAAGACTATACTAAAGCTCTGGCTCAATACGATCAGGCCCAGAGTGAAGCGGGTGAAAACGAGGTCCTGCATTATGACCGGGCTAATTGTTTTTATAAACTGGAAGATTATACGCAGGCAATCAATCTGTATAAGCAGGTCTCAGCCGAGGCGAAGGATATGAAACTGGTGGCGCGGGCGAAATATAACCTGGGCAACTGTTATTATCAGGAGGGGATAAAACAACGAGACAGCGATTTGCAAAAGGCACTGGAGGCATTTACCAACAGCGTGAGATATTACCGCGAAGCACTGGATATGAATCCGCAGGATACGGAGGCCAAACATAATATTGCGGTGGTGCGACTGGTGATCAAGGACATCCTGGATCAACTGCAAAAGCAGAAAGAAGAAAAGGAAAAGAATAAATCCTTGCCGGAAAAGATCAAGGATTTGCTAGGCAGGCAGAAGGAACTACAAGACAAGGCTTCGGCTCTACAAAAGTCGCTGGAAGATCCTAATACTGCGAAGGCAGAGGCGAGCGAACATTGTCAGAATCAGGCCCAGGAGCAGAAGCAGCTAAAAGAGGATACCAGTTCCGTGCGGGATGAAGCGCAGCAGATGCAACAACAAATGCAACAGCAGCAACAGCAACCGACACCACAGCAATCCACTCCGCAACAGGGAACGCCGCAACCCAGTGCCGAACAAATTGAAAAAACGAAGCAGGCGCTGGAAACAGCTGCCAAAGAGTTGAGCCAAGCGCTGGATCAGCAGGAGTCGGCTGCCAACAATCTGCAAAAACAGCAGGTCGATAACGCAATAAAAGATGAAACACAAGCGGCGCAGAGTCTGGAAAATGCTTTGAAGGCTTTTGGTGGGCAGGATCAACAACAGCAGCAACAACAACAGCAGCATGATGAACAACAGCAACAGAATCAACAAGAGATTAAGCAGCAGCAGGCACCGGATGCGACGGCCCAGGCAATTTTGGATAGAGAGAAGGAACTAAAAGAGCACCGCAGAAGACAAATGCAACGGGGGGGATATCGAGCGGTAGAAAAGGACTGGTAGAAAATAACCACAGATAGTATAAGCAGAAAAATGTTTTTGTTAAAATCAAGATTACTATTTTTTCTGATGATTGTCAGCGGAATGTTCGCAGCCGGGGCGCAGGGGCAAGCTGTCCGGGTGGGGGCAGGTGTGCAGAAGGAAATCTATGTCAATGAGCCGTTTCAGTATTACATTGTCCTGGAGGGGTGTGATAAAGCTGGTGAGGTAAATGTAGAGCCTCTGCAAAAGTGGTCACCCCGGTATGCGGGTGGTCAGGACCGGTCGAGTCATAGTGTAACGATAATTAATAATAAAAGGACTGAGAAGGTCGAAAAGCGTTACATTATGGTGTATCAGCTTACGAGCAGCCAAGCGGGAGCGGCGACCATACCGCCGGTTACGGTGGAATTCGAGGGGCAAACCTATAGAACGAATCCGGTAAACATTAATGCGCTTAAGCCGATGACAAACGAAGGGCTGCGTCTGGAAATGAGCCTTTCCCAGACGGATTGTTACTTGGGCCAGCCGATTATAATGACGATAAGATGGTATATCGCGGTGGAGGTGGGAGATTTTTCGTTTTCTATTCCTTATTTACGGGATACGGATAACTTTATCGTCGAAGATACGGCTGAACCACCGGGCAGCGGGGGCAAGTTGGTCCGTTTTGAACTGGAAGATAATTCGGTGATTGCCCGGCAGCAGCAGGGAAACAATAACCTGCTGGTAACGTTTAGTAAGATTCTCATTCCCCAGCGGGCGGGGACAATTCAATTAGCGGCACCGAGTGTGATATGTCAGGTGGCGATGCGCAGTTCGCGGAACCAGCGTGATCCGTTTAATTTTTTCGATGACAGTTTTTTTGGACGGAAGGAATATAAGCGTTATTCAGCCCACGCTCAGGGGGCGATACTGAATGTCAAAGAATTGCCGCAGGAAGGGCGTCCGAGTGATTTCAACGGGTTGGTGGGAAGCTATAAAATAACCACATCGGCGGTGCCCACAGAGGTAAATGTTGGCGATCCGATTACGCTGACGATTGCAGTAAAAGGTGAGCTGCTCAAAGCGGTGCAAATGCCGAATCTGAAGGCGATACCCGGTTTTACGGACAATTTCAAGATTGCCACGGAGCAATCCTCACCCAGAGTAGTAGCGGGGCAAAAAGAATTTACGCAGACGGTGCGGGCCAAAAATAATCAGGTAAAAGAAATTCCAGCGATTCCGTTGAGTTATTTCGATGTGACTAAAGGCAAATATGATACGGCGTTCAGCGAACCGATTGCTCTGGAAGTGGCGGCCACCAAAAAAGTGACGGCCCAGCAGGCGGAAGGTTGGGAGCGGATAAAACCCACCAGCGAGATTGAAGCCCTGCGGCAGGGAATTGCGGCGAATATAACCGATCAACAGATTCTCTTGAAAAATGCCGAGTTCTCTTTGGGGGCGGCGTTTAGGCATCCGGGATATATGGTGCTCTGGGCGGTGCCGCTGCTGATATTTGCCGGCTCGGCGGTATTTCGTTTGGTAAATCGGGACGATCCTAAGCGCAGACAAGCCCGACGGCGCAGCCAGGCCCGGCGCAAAGCAGTACGCGGTCTGGGACAAATTGATGCGCAAAAGGAAACGGCTCCGGAAGAAACGGCCGAAATATTGAGGGAGTATGTGGGTGATCGTTTCGATCGAACGGCTCAATCTTTGACGGCGCGTGATTGCAGAGAAATACTCGGTCCGGCTTGTAAGGATAGCAGGGTGGTAGAACAGTTCTGCCGAGTGTTGGAACAGTGTGAGCAAAGCAGATTTGCCGGGGCGGGGGCCGGTAATGCTGCGATTGAACCGCGTGATACGGTAAAAATAATAAACCAGTTGGATAAAAATATAAAATGAATGGTTCGCGTATTCTTATGGCAATTGCCTTTCTGAGCCTGGTGATATCCAGTCAGTCGATGGGCAAATTATCAAGTCAGGAGTTGGCTGATTTGGCCGATGAGGCCGGTAGTCTGTTCCGCCGGGCAAATGAACTGGCTCAGACTGATGCCGGTAAGGCGCAGGAGCTATATGAGCAGACGATTCTGCGTTATAAAAAAATTATCGATGAAGGCCGGATAGCCAACGCCGGCTTATATTACAATATCGGCAATGCCTATTTGCTCAAGGGAGATGTGGGTCGGGCAATATTGAATTACCGCCGAGCCCAGCAGTTTCCGATCAGTGATACGACGCTGGCGGGCAATTTGAAAAAAAATTTACAGAGTGCTCTGGAAAAACGACGGGATCAGGTTACGCTGCGCACCCGAAGGCGGGTTTTACATACGCTGTTCTTCTGGCATTATGATTTCGGGGTAAAGACGAGGTTTATTCTGGCTTGCTGCGGTTGGGCGCTGGCACTGGGGGCTGGAAGTTACCGGCTGTGGCGGCGGCGGGGAGTAATGTGGTTATGGCTGGTGGTAGTGGGATTGGTTCTGTTATTAGGTATGGGTGGTTCGGTGGCGGTTGATTTGCATCGGGCAAAAACGCAGAGGCAGGGGGTTATAGTAGTAGATGAGGTGGTCGCTCGACAGGGGGATGGTGATAATTATCCGGTGAGCTTTAAGGAACCGCTGCACAGCGGAACGGAATTCGAGCTGAAGGAACAACGTCTGCGGTGGCTGCGGATTGAACTGGCCAGCGGTGATGAAGCCTGGATACCCGCAGCGGCGGCGGAGATGATCTAACCAGCCGATACCGATGATTCGGAGCATGAATGCAAAACGAAAACGCTTCCAGCGAACAAAACTGCAGCAAACATAATTCCATTAAAGATTATTCCCATTTACAGGAGGCAATTGATAATCTTCCCTACCTGTTGATGATGACTTTGGGGGCGTGGATCTTTATTGAAGGGATGCAACGGTCAACATGGGGCTGGATAATCGCGGCGGGATATTTTAGCTATGGTATAGTGGGCGCCTTTTGGATTATTGTTTTTGTGTGCCCCTATTGCAATTTTTACGGGACGCGGCTGTGTCCCTGTGGTTACGGTCAAATATCCGCGAAAATAGTGCCACGTGGTAACGAAGAGTGCTTTACGGAGAAATTCAGAAAGCATATACCGGTGATTGTGCCCTTGTGGTTTCTGCCGTTACTTGGAGGGGGGTATTTAATTTGGCGAGATTTTTCGTGGGTGCTTTTGCTATTACTGTTGGCGTTTTGTCTGAACTCATTTGTAGTTTTACCATTGGTCTCTCGCGCCTATGGCTGCGCGCACTGCAGCCAGAAAGAGACTTGTCCCTGGATGAAGAAAAAAGTACAGAGAGTATAGGATAATGCAGCAATTGCATTTGATTTCAGTATTTTACCCTTTGATTTTACATCAGGGGCTATTCAGAGGCTATCGCAAGGGGATTAAGCACCAAGATTTTCAGGTTTCTTCGATAACTGTTACGCCGGCGACGATTTTGCAGAGGTGGACGGCGAATTTATCAGTGTATTGGGGGTGGCTGCGGGGATAGGCGTTGCGGACGGCTTGTTGGAGTTGATCAGCGCCGTCGGCCCAGAGAAGGGCACCGGCGGCGCCTTTGTCGCCACCGCCGAGCATACGTTCGCCTAACACGGCGGGGACGGTGCGGGCGATGTCGCACATGGTCTCAAGTTCGGGGCCGGAGATTTGATAGGCATCGCGCAGGCCGATGCCGTCCTGGCGGAAGATGCGGCCGACGGTTTCCATGTCGCCGATCTTCCAGGATTGGAGCATCTGGTAAAATCGTTCCTGGGCGTGAAAGATGTAATGCAAGCGGGCACACAAGTGGGGTTTGGTATCCTGAAATTCAGCCATGATACGCTGATAGGTGTTTTTGTCTTTGACGTCGGCCAGGCAGGAAATATCGTAGCCGGAGTTTTTCAGTAAGGCGGCGAATTCGTCGCACTCGTTACGGCGGATTTTATAGGTTGATTTTTCCAGGCCGGGTCGGTCGGTGCCGGTGTCCATGACAACAATCCGAAACTGGGCGGCGCTGGGGCCCAGGGGAATATAATTAATAGTGCGATTTTGGGGATTGTAATGGGTGCCCATGTTTTCGCGAGCGAAGAGGATCATTGTCTGGTCAAGTATGCCGCAGGGGGAACCGATGTAAGTGTTTTCGACGGCCTGGGCCATATCGACGATTTTAAATTTATCCTCTATTTCAATTTCGTTGGCATCCAGTAAAGAAAGGATCAGGTTCAGGGTCAGCGAGGCGGAACGTGACATGCCGCCGCCGGGGATGTTGCCATACAAGACAGCGTCGATGCCCTGATTAATTTTATAGCCGTTTTGGCGGAGTATGTAATCCACCCCGTAAGGGAAACGGGCCCAGGTTTGGGTGATCTGGTTTGATTGGGGTGCGGGGACAGAGCCGATTTGAAAGTCGATTATGCCGTCATCGGGGAAATTTACACTGTAAAGACGGATACGGTTGGTGCCGTTGGGGCGATAGGTGTGCCAAATAAAACGATCCGTGCCGACACCAAACAGCTCGGTACCGTTATAATCACCATGTTCGACACCCAAGCAAAACCGTGATGAGGTTCTACGGGTTTTCGCGCCGATGAGATTTAAATCTTTTTCCCGGGCATTAGTGTGGATGATTTCCAGGGCCGCCTTGTCTTGCTGAGTTAGGGTCATGAGTTCTTATCCTGTCTTAAAGTTATGTTCCTTATAATTTTTCAGATTTTTGTTCGGAGAGAGTATTTCTTTCCCAGAAGAGGCCGTTGTGGTAGCCCTGGATGGAAGAATCGGTGCGGGCAATTTCCAGGCGTTTCTCGGCGAGGCAGCAGTAAGTTTCATCGCGTTCGATGCCGATATAATGCCGGCCGAGTTTTCGGGCCACTACAGAAGTTGTGCCGGAGCCCAGAAACGGATCCAGAACGACAGAGCCGGGGTTGGAACTTGCCAGAATGATCCGGGCGAGGAGCTTTTCAGGTTTTTGAGTAGGGTGGTCGGTATTTTCGGGCATGGACCAGAAGGGTACGGTCAGGTCAGTCCAGAGATTGGGTGGATGGGTCAGGCGGAAACGGCCGGCGGTGCTTTGCTGCCAATCCTTGGGATTTTTGGTTGCATCGGTGTAAGGGGCGAGGACTTTTCGTTTTAATTTGATAGCGTCCAGGTTGAAGACATAATCATTGCTGACGGTGCAAAACCAGATGTCCTCGGAGGCGTTCTTCCAATTTTTTTTGGCGCCGCGGCCCTTTTCGCGTTCCCAGGTTATGCGGTTTCTGATGATAAAAAGCCTGGCGGCTATATTCTGCAGGGCGGATGAAGAGCGCCAATCGCCGCAGATATAAACAGAGGCGGTGGGTTTCAAGGTGCGGGTGAGGGAGGGCAGCCAGGTTTCCAGCCATTGTTCGTACTGAGAAAGTGAACGCTGAGAAAATTTCAACTCGTTAAAGTTTTTGGTGAGATTATAAGGCGGGTCGAGAAAGAGCAGATCAACAGATTTTTCCGGCAGTAAGGGGAGGATTTCAAAAAGATCCCGGCAAATGGTACGGTCGAGCAGACTGGCCAAGGTAACTTTTTGATCCAGAAGCAGGAGGCGCCTTTTATATTTATTGTATTCACGCTCACTAAGAGTAAGGGTACGGTTGCGCGGGGCCCTGCTTTTAGAATTTTTTTTGGCTGTCTGGGTCATGGGCATTGGATCTCTACAATGCCGTAATAGTATGTTTTTTTTGCTGATTTTTCAATGTAAATCGTACATTTACGGGAAGGAAAAATCTCTGTTATGGAACAGATGTTATTGTTATATTTGGAATGTATGACAATGGAGTTGACATTTTTAGGGACAGGTACAAGTCAGGGGATACCACTAATTGGGTGTGAGTGCGAAGTTTGTCAGAGTCAGGACCGGCGGGATAAGAGAATGCGGACCAGCGCGATGGTGAGTCTGGATGGTCATAACCTGCTGATTGACGCGACACCGGAGCTGCGTCTGCAATGCCTGGCGAACGACATAAAGCGGGTGGATGCGTGCCTGATTACCCATGCCCACGCGGACCACATTTTTGGGCTGGACGATTTACGGAGATTCAATCAACTGCAAGGGGAGCCGATTCCGGTCTATGTCTCGAAGGAGCACCGGCCCAGGCTGGAAACAATGTTCGCTTATGCGCTGGCAGAAAAAGCCAGAGGGAATCCAGATCTGCCGCAACTTATGTTTCGTACGTTTGAGCCAAACGAGTCTTTTGCACTTTTTGATAAAGAGATTCAGCCTTTGTGGCTGCCGCACGGAGATGAAATGGTGGTAGGGTATCGAATAGGAGGGATGGCATATTGTACGGATGTGAGCGGTATGCCGGAGGAAATGATGGGCAGATTGGAGGGTCTGGATGTGCTGGTGCTGGGGGCGCTTCGACCAAAAGCACATCCCAAACATCTCTCGCTTGATCAGGCGATTGAGCTGGCGGAGCGGATCGGGGCCCGACAAACCTACTTTGTGCACATGGGTCATCAGATAGGCCATCAGAAGCAGGGGAAATTGCTGCCGGAAGGGATAAAGTTAGCCTGCGACGGGCTAAAGATCACCATACCTGAGCCGAATCAGCGAGCAAATTTAGCTTGATTTTAGGGTAGTTTTTGATTAGTATATAAATTCCAAAGGCAGGAGGGCAGTTTTTAGAATTTTGAACCGGATTTAATTAAACTGCTTGAGGAGAGAGAGAACCTTGAGAGGGATATTCCTGGCCGGAATAATCGCAGTGTACGTATTGGGAGGGAGCGGTGCATCTTCACTACCGGCAGAAGAGCTGGTATTTAGTGGGGAATTTCAACAACGTATTCCAGCAATGGGAGACGGCCAAGCCTGGATGGAACCGGTGCAACTGTCAGTCGATCAGCATCTCATAATTGAGGATATCGACGTATATTTTGATATAAATCATACCCAGGTTGGCGATCTGCGTATTTTTCTCGACGGGCCCGGTGGAGAGAGTTTGATGCTGAAAGAACTGTGGCTGCCCTGGCAGGAAAAACAACCTAATATGTACGGCACCATTTTTGACGACGAGGCCACCTTATATATTTATGAAGGCAGTCCTGCTTATACCGGTCGATTTTTGCCAGATGGAGGGGCACTATCTATATTTGATGACACAGATGCTCACGGGCTATGGACCTTAAGGATATGGGATGGCTACCTCGATGATTTCGGTACGCTGAATAAGTGGGAGCTGCACATCACTACGGTACCGGAACCTGTCAGCCTGGTTTATTTGCTGGTTCCCCTGTGCCGGCGTTTAAGAAAAGATAGAAGGGCTTATTCCCTTCTCAATTAATCTTCAAGCAATTCATTTTGAACAAATATTTTGCAACGGGGTAATCTCACTGCTAATCTACAGACTATGAGAATCAGAGTTCTGCATTTGATAACTGATCTTGAGATAGGCGGGGCTCCCTTGTTTGTTAGGAATCTGGTCTGCGGCCTGGATCGCTCGGATTTCGAGGTACAGGTTGCCTGCCTGGGGACACAAGGGCCACTTGTACAAGATCTGCGCGACAAATTGATACCTACTCATGTCTTAGGCGCCAAGGGGCCATGGGACCTGAGAGTTATGTATCGTTTGGCGCGTGTTATTAGCGAATTTAGTCCTCATATTCTCCACTGCACCTTGGTGCATGCCAATGTGGCGGGCAGGATTGTCGGCAATTTATGTAATGTTCCGCATATCGTGGGTACTATTCAAACCGCTGAGCAGGGGAAAAAGTGGCACCTGACGGCCGAGAATTTTACCTGTCGATGGGGCGATATGACTATTTGTGTTTCCCAGTCAGTTTATCGACACACACGCCGCTTCAGTCATGTCCCTCCTTCTCGACTATGCGTAATCCCCAATGCCATTGATTGTGACCGTTTTGCCCAAGCTAAGCCCGTAGAGTCCAATGAAAGTTACATATTACCCGGGAAAACCAACATTATATTTGTCGGCCGGCTTGATCCGGTCAAAAACATCGATATTCTTATTCGAGCCATAGCGCCCCTAACCCAATCTTATGATGTTCAGCTTCTAATATTAGGGGATGGCCCGGAAAAAGTGTACCTGGAAAAACTCACTGCTGATTTGAATCTGGTCGATCATGTCAAATTTATGGGACCCAGGCGAGATGTGGAGAGATGGCTTAAAGGAGCGGATATATTCGTCCTACCTAGCAAATGGGAGGGGTTGAGTATTTCGACTCTGGAGGCTATGGCCGCTGGATTGCCCATAATCGCCAGCCGCACTACCGGGCTGGTGGATATGATAATAGATGGTAAAACGGGTCTTCTGGTCCGTCCTGGGGACGTATCTGATATTACCTCATCTATAAAAAAATATCTTAATAATTCTGAATACGCAGCTCAACTGGCCAAAGCGGCCCAGATCCATGTATGCCGTCATTATTCCCTGACAGCCATTATGGAGGCCCATGAGAGTCTTTACAAGGAATTCATGACTGGTTAAGTGATTCAAGTCTTAATGGTAAAATATTTTTACATTTTACCATAATCTTGCCAAATCCCCATCAAGTCCACATTGTTTATAAGTCTTTGTTATCAAGGCATATACGTTAATTTGCCAGGGGTTTTTATATAAATATAAATGTGAAAATAGATAAAATAGGTCAAATAGTAAAGATTTTTTGGCTGCAAAGACGATTGAGATAATGTTACCTATTTTAACATCAAATGATATCAAAGAGTTAAAATGGAAAGATGTGGGAAAGATGTTAATTTTTGTTAACTAGTCTTGGCAAACGCGATAAAGGATGCTCGCTTGGGAAACAGCTTATACGGTTGGACAAGGAAGTCATTCTATAAGCATAAAATATGGGATAAATCTATGAACCTCGAACAATTTTTACCAAAATATCTGGAAAAGTTACTTGATGGAGATCGTATAGGGTGTCGGGAGATATTAGGAGAGGCACTGCAGACCGGAACCCCCGCGAATATAATCTTTACAGATCTGTTTTGGCCGGTGATAACTGAAGTCGAAAGGCTATATCGGGCCAACCAAATTGATATGATAACCGAGCATATGGCGACCCGCATCAACCGTACCTTGGTCGATCAATTGCAAAGCAAGCTGCCCCGTCGCGATGCACGTAATCAGAAGATGATTATCACCTGTGCCGGAGATGAGCCGGAAGAGCTGGGTGCGCAAATGTGTGCGGATCTGTTCGAATCGGACGGCTGGGAGGTAAAATTCATAGGCGGTGGTGTGCCCAATGATGAAATAATGGCATTGGTAGGTATTTTCCAGCCCGATATCCTGTTTATATATGGTACGAAGGCCTCGGGGGCCCCGGATGTGCGGCATTTGATTGATGATGTTCGCGAGGTGGGAGCCTGCCCGCATATGCGTTTTATGCTATCCGGGGGAGTTTTCAACCGAGCGGAAGGGCTTTGGGAGGAAATAGGGGCGGATTTGTTTGCCCCCACAGCCAAAGAGGCCCTGGAAGTGGCTTTAACGGACCAAAGGGCAGATTTGAGTAAACGGGGAAATCGGCGTAGTACGGCATCTAACAATAAGATAAACCTTTCCCTGATCAATAATCCGGTAAATTCCCTTTGACATGTTCTTTGTGATTATGGTATATTCCCGACCGATGGTATTGCAGTCACTGGGATTGTTACATGTTTTTAACCATGCTACGTTAAGGAGTTGGCTATGAGATATCTGATGTGTTTCATGCTGGTATTCGGCTGTATGTTAATGGTTGGTTGCGAAAACAAAGAGATGAAAAAATGCCTGGATGATAATGAGAGGCTTACGACGGAAAACACAAACCTCAATGAAACGATTACGGGCATGCTGGATAAGTTGAGCGAGGAAGCAAAACAACGGCACGCGCAGGAAACGCAACTTAACAACGTAACCAAGGAAAAAACTCAACTCCAAGCTGCTAATGCGGCGCTGAAAAAGAATGTGGCGGATCTTACCAGTAAGGCTGAGAGTTTTGAGGCGCAGGTAAAATCTTTGCAAGCCCAGGTTCTAAAATTAACCAACGAGGCGGAATCCCTTATCAAGAAAGCTCAGGCTGCCGAGGCGGCTCAAGCAAAGATAGCGCAAATATTGGATGCCACCACCAAACAAAAGGAACAGCTTCAGAAACGCGTTGCAGAATTGGAAAAGCCTAAATAAGTATCATTGGCTTTAGAGATAACGAAAGCATACTTTATAGGGCTTATATAATTTGCAGGTTGCAAAAACCTGCGATTTTAAGCAGGAGTTCTATTAAGCCCCCAGGCGAATCAGGAGCAAAGCAAGACTAAGATGTCGTAACATTTTGAAATATATCAGCTTATGAGATCAAAAGGGTTGGATCCCATATATACGGGATTCAATCCTTTTTTTTCTCATATCTGTGACCGATATGCTATAATATAGAGAAGTTCAATTGACGATAAAGGAGGAGTGTAAAATAGCAAATTATAATCTAAAATCCGCTATTTTCCTTCTGTTGGGAATTTTATCGGTAATCGGTCAGGCCGATGAGCTTCATTGTGGCCCCGGGCAGAGCTATAGCCAAATCCAGGCCGCTATAGAAGACGCTGATCATGGGGATACGGTCATTGTTCACCCTGCTACCTACTACGAGAATATCGATTTTCTCGGCAAGGCGATTACCGTAACCAGTCTTGACCCTAATGATCCCTGTACGGTCGCAGAGACGATTATCGACGGGAGTATGCCGGCAGATCCGAATTACGCATCGGTGGTAACCTTCAAGTCGGGAGAGAATAACGATTCTGTTTTAACGGGCTTTACCATTACCGGCGGGACAGGGTCATGGCTGGTAGTGAGCTGGGAATTCAAAGGGATGCGCTGGAACCTTTGTGGGGGGGGAGTGGTCTGCTATAACATGTCGGAACCGACTATAAGTAAAAATATATTTCGGAACAATCTGGCCGGCCAGGGAGGCGGGGTATATATATATGGCGATCCGGTAGATCCCTGCTATCCGAGCAATCCGCCCAATCATCTTGCCCCAGTGATATCAGAAAACCTATTTGAATACAATCAAGCGATTACGGATCATGGATTTGATCCACCGGATGAGCATTATATCTGTAACGATCACGGCGACGGGGGGGCGATCGTGGCGTTTCAGGGTGTTGATGCGATAATTAACAACAATGCTATTCTTAGTAACCACGCGGATCACTACGGAGGCGGGGTGCATATAAGGCAGTGGTCTAACGGACAGATCGAGAATAATCAGGTGGCAGGTAACGATTCGGAGCTGGGGGCGGGCATACATATAACTTATACATCGAGTCCGACGGTATGCGATAACCTGATTGAGTCCAATGAGGCCGGCGGCCTGGGCGGGGGGTGTATATATGTGTATTATTACTCCGATCCGTTAATTGAAAGAAACACTATAACCATGAATGATTCTACAAACGGTTCGGGAATTGGTGTTTTTTGGAACAGCACTGCTACTATTGTTAATAATTTGATTTACAGTAACAAATCTGGGGCAGCAATCCGGATGGTCGACAGTGCGCCCCTAATTAGAAGGAATACCATAACTAAAAACGGGGGAGGCGGAATAATATGTTACAACAGCACACCCTCTATTAAGAATAATATCCTGAGTTCCAATGGTACAGGCTGGGGCATAGTCGCTCAAAGTGGCAGTGCACCAATAGTCTGTTATAATAATGTATGGGATCATTCAGCGGGGAATTATGGATATGAAATTACTGATCAAACGGGAATAAACGGCAATATATCTGTCTCACCTGATTTTGTTGATGCCATCAATGACAATTACCACTTAAATTATAACAGCGAGTGTATCAATGCGGGCGATCCTTGTTATGTATTGCAAGAAGGTGAGACAGATTATTACGGGGAGAGCCGTTTTTTGGGCCAATATGTCGATATGGGTGCCGATGAAGTCTGGCCGGTTTGGAATATTACGGCAGGTTGGCAATATCTTACCATTCAGGATGCCATCGACGATGCCGACCCGTGCGAGGCTGCTACGGTAATACTAACCAAAGGAAGGCACACGGGTGATGGTAACCGCGATATAAGTTTCGCAGGTAAAGCTATTTGTCTTACAAGTATTGACCCAAACGATCCTGGAATTGTCGCGGCTACTATTATTGACAGTCAGGGTACTGCGATGGAGCGACATAGAGCCTTTGTTTTTAATAATACTGGCGAGGAACCCGATACGATAATAGACGGTTTTACTATTACTAATGGTACTGGCTATAGGGGTGGTGGGATATATTGTTTCGGCAGTAGTCCTACCATAAAAAACTGTAATTTCATCGGCAATGTTTCCAGGGATCAAGGCGGCGGGATATATTGTGGCTATTATAGTAATCCGGTAATAACTAATTGCTTATTTAGCGAAAATAGTTTTGATCCTACTGGTTACGGCGGCGGGATATACTGTTACGAAAGTAGTCCAACAGTTGTAGATTGCATGTTTCTAAATAATTCGGCCATTGGTTCCGGTCGTCATGGAGGGGGAATTTGCTGCTGGGGAAGTGCCAGCGGGGGTAGTAACGCGCTGGTGGTTAATTGTGTTTTTGCAGGTAATACGGCTGATCATCGAGGTGGGGCCTTGTATGCCTATTGGAGCAGTCCTGTATTTATTAACTGTACGGTTATCGGCAATTGGGCCCTGGAAGGGGGCGGTATCGGTTCCTTCAGCCGTGATTACATTCCCGAACTTACGGCTAATCCCGTACTGATAAATTGTATCTTGCGCAACAACAGATCTTATTACGGCCCGGAAGGGGCGCTGATAAATACCAGGAGTGTATGGGAATGGGGGGAACATGCGGAGATGACCATTTCATACTGCAATATAGAAGGGGGGCAGGATGCGATATTTGTTGATGAACGATACACGCCGCCCTGGCCTGCCTGTGTGCTGCACTGGGAGGCAGGCAATATCGATGTTGATCCCTGCTTTGTGGATCCGGGTTATTGGGACAGCAACGGTACGCCGAGTGATCCCTGTGATGATTATTTTGTGCCGGGAGACTATCATATCAAACCAGGTTCGTTATGTGCCGAGGTGGGCGATAACAGCGCCGTTCCGGGAGATATCACCACGGATATTGACGGAGAGGATCGCATAGTCGGCGGGATTGTCGATATGGGTGCGGATGAGTTATTTGATCCGAATGCCGATATTAATTCCGATGGTCGAGTTGATATGGTTGATCTGGGGCTACTATTGGATGATTGGCTGGCCGAGGGCCAGGGGTGGGATCTGGCACCGCCGGAAGATTTTATCGATCTGAGGGATTTGGCGGTTTTGAGCCAGTGGTGGCTGTGGCAGGGACATTGGTAGAGACACTGAAGAACTATTTATCTTCTTGGTAATTCTGCCACTTTCTCGAATTTCAAGGGTACACCTTCAATATCATCTTTTGATTGCGGGAAACGTGGGCCATAATCGAAGATATTTATCCAGGTTGTATTCCAAGTTTTACCGTCTTTTGATACAGGTCCGAAAAAATTATCTTCGTTGCTCCCTACAATACAATCATTAGCAATCTTTATATCCATATCAGAAATAAAAATTGTAACAGAAAGCTCTCGTGTTTCCGGATCGTAATCGACCGGACATTCTCCGGCAATAACTGTGCTTATTTGACCATCGATCATCTCGAAATGGGTGGTTTGATTCGGTGTTATTTTCATCTGGCCTAGAGAAGTAATTGCCCAAGACACCTTTCCTTGGGGGGTAAGGGTAATTGTACAGGGGAGGTGACCTTCACTTTTCCAGGTACCGGCGACTTCCGGAGGCAGAGGTGTTAAATCGTCATTATTAGAACTGTGTTTAGAGAAATTATGGCAGCCGGGCAAGGCATATACCAGTATTATCAGCCCTAAAAACCTTTTCATTGCTATTCTCCTGAAGATACATTATCAGTGTCAAAAGATTCTTTTATTTTCAGACGCAGATCCGTCTTCGCATAAAGCTTCCGCCTTCGCCTAAGGCTACGGCGGATAAAACGGCGGACAAGTTTCACGGATTGCACAGATAATTTATAGTTTATCTCAGCGTTAATCTGAGTAATCAGCGTCAAAAGATTCTTTTATTTCCAGACGCAGATTACGCTGATTTCGCAGATAATTATCAAAGCCAATGATTACCTTTATCGTACTGTTTCAAATATTTTTCTTTTTACTTCCAGTGATTTTCCAAAATTAAGCAGTAACCCCACTTCAATGCCGGTGGCTTTGAGGTAATTGACCAATTGGACTTCATGCGCGGAATTTATTGTCTTAACGGCCTTAATTTCTAATATGACCTTTTGATCTACAACGATGTCAGCGCAATACTCGCCGACTAACTGCCCCTGATAATACACACAAATCGACTTTTCTGATTCCACCTCAAAACCAAACTTCTTTAATTCCAGAAGCAGGGCATTGTGATAGACTTTTTCCAGGAATCCAAAGCCCAAAGCATTATGAATATTTTGGGCGCATTTGATGATTTTGCCGGTAAGGTCTGAGTGCTTATACATATTTGTTTAATGCCGTAAATTATTTATATCTTATTACCGCGTAATCTGAGTAATCAGTGTCCAAGAATTCTTTTATTTTAGACGCAGATTTCACTGATTTCATAGATTATTTATATTTTATTTCAGTGTAATCTGAGTAATCAGCGTCAAAGGATTCTTTTATTTTCAGACACAGATTACGCTGATTTCACTGATAATCGATAGTAACAACGTAGGTATTCTGGCAGATTCCTGCTGCTGTGTCAACGGAGGTTTTTAAAAAGAAAAGCCAGACGGATTTTGCGACCCGTCTGGCTTTGGGTACCCATTAAAATAAGGTGTTAATTACAATACTGTATGGCTCAGGC
>Ga0272441_10003312_pt1 | contig 30789 bp, 23 predicted proteins | sample SSMProp6N_FD_193582 | JGI IMG/M metagenome (GOLD analysis project Ga0272441, IMG submission 193582) | Marine sediment archaeal communities from Little Sippewissett salt marsh, Falmouth, MA, United States - SSM-Prop-6N | ecosystem: Environmental > Aquatic > Marine > Wetlands > Sediment ... | reverse complement strand
ATTATAAATATATTATGATTGTCTCACTCTGATGCCTTTTCCAATATCCCCTAAAAAAGCCTCTTGAATTTCAAGAGGCTTTTTTCTTGCCTTTTATTGGAAAATGTTACACATTTGTGCAAACCTTATTCCGCAAATTTCTGTCCAATTAATATGAAGAATGAAGAAGAAGATGAGACAACAAATGGATGATCTGATCCGGAAAGCACAGGAAGGCGACCACCTGTCTTTTCAGCGACTGGTTCAAGAACACGATCGGCAGGTACTGGGATTGGCCTTTCGAATGCTTGGCAATTCACAGGATGCCGAAGACGTATACCAGGAAGTGTTTATGAAAGTATATAAAAAAATTCACACATTTCGATTCCAGAGTACTTTTAAGACCTGGCTCTACCGCATTGTGGTGAATACAGTCATCAATTACCGCAAATCGAGGAATAAATACCTGAATGTCACATGGATTCCTGAAAATGTCGGGGAAGATATTTCCTGGACACCGGCGGATGAGAATCCGCTCCCGGATGAACTGGCAATCAATCAGGAAATCCAAAAGAAAATTCAAGAGGCGGTGGACACATTGACTTTAATTCAACGGACGATATTTGTTTTAAGATTCTACCAGGATTTTAAAATTAAGGACATTGCCGAGATTGTCAGTTGTTCCGAAGGTACAGTAAAAAATACACTGTTTCGAAGTACACAAAAGGTGCGCCGGTCTCTAATCAAATATCTGCATGAATGAACAAAGGGCAGAACCATGGAAAAAAACCATATCACACAAGAGAAAATATTCCTCTATTTAACCAATGAGCTATCAGTGCAGGAAATGGCGAATATTGAAGATCATCTTGAAGTGTGTGAACCATGCCGGAATCGAAGTTTACAGATGACACAATGGATCCAAATTTTTAATCAGGAATCCTTATACAACACAGAAGATGAGCCTCTGATCCGGGCAAGAAACCGGCTGAAATCCCAGCTCCAAAAAAATGCGGTGCAAAAACGGCGGGCTGGGTTTTTAGAAACCCTGTTTTTACGCATCCCTTCTTATATTGAAACCAGATGGCTTGTAACAGCCGCATGCTTTATGATCGGAGGTGTATTGATCGGACATTATTTCTGGCCGAAATGGCAGGGGACTTCAAATGAGGCTCTGATAACTGAGCTTGCATCCGCGAAAGCCGGATCGATCCGGATTATTCCTTCCGAAACCCATCCGGACCATATCGAGATTCGGTTTCTGAACCAAAATGAAAATAAAGTCAGGGGTGAAGTTCAAGATCCTGATATTCAAACACTTTTGGCCTATACGTTAATGACAGACGAGCGGGATCATCTGCGTCTTCGTTTGATGGATATGATTCAAACAGTGTCTCACAATGAGACAGTCGAAGAGGCGTTGCTGCATACGCTTGTGAATGATCCGAATCCGGGATTACGATACAGGGCAATAAAATTATTAAAGCAATTTCCAATTAATGATAAAATGAAACAGCTGCTTATTCGTGTTCTGTTTCAGGATGCCAATCCGGGAGTTCGGATTCAGGTCACTGAAAAACTGATCCAGTGCAGCGATCCGAAAATACAATCGATTTTGAAGAAACGGGCGGAAAAAGATGAATATGTCCAGTACATACTGGATTCGCAGAAATCAAAGCAGACTTTAAATGTGAGCCGGGAATAAATTTAATTATTATAGGAGATTTGACCATGAAAAACAAACGATTTTTCCAGTATGCCATGGTACTGTTTGTGATGTCTTGCCTGACCTTAAAAGCACAGGATTTGATTGACAAAGGGAATCGCTGGGAATGGAAATCCGACAAAGAATTTGTTGTAAAATCGGGCGGTAAGTTGCAGATGAGTGATATCCATGGCGATGTCTCTATCTGCTCATGGGATCAGAACAAGGTGGGCATTCATGCAGTCCATGCAATTCAAGTATTGACGAAAACCGAGGCCGAAGCCGTCATTCAGAAATATGATGTCACATATAAACAGGAATCCAATACGGTTATCGTTGAAGGCATCGAAATCGATCAACCTGTTGGAAGTGATTATAAAATTCATATTCCAAAACAGTTTCATTGTGACATCTCGATGTCGGCAGGTGATCTTGAAGTTGAGAAAATCGAAGGCAACATTGATGCACATGTCGGAGGTGGAGATGTGAAAATTTCAGGGATTCTGGGTCCGGTAACTCTGGATGTGGGCGGCGGGGATATCCAGATCGAATTTTGTCAAAAAGACATGGATATTCATTTGGGTGGGGGGGATCTGGAAATCGAAAACGCTGGTGGTCCTATTCAGATTCAGATGGGAGGAGGAGATGCAACCATTGAAAAATGCGCCGGTCCTGTCGTTCTGGAACTGGGTGGCGGAGATCTGGAAATCGATCAGCTTGAAAAGGATGTCCAGTTACAAGTCGGTGGCGGTGATGTTGAAATAACCAACATTCAGGGAAACGCCCAATGCGAACTCGGTGGCGGCAGCATTGAAATCAAGGATGTTGCGGGATCATTGAGTGTGAAAACGGGTGGCGGTGATATTGAGGCGCTGCTCACAAATGCTGCTACATTTAAAAATCCGATGCATCTGGAGACAAGCATTGGAGAGATCGATCTGACGTTGCCAGCCTCTATTAAAGCGGATATTCTTATAGAGATTCAAAAAATTCATGATTTCTCCGAAGAACAGGTATACTCGGACTTTCCTTTGAAAATATCAGGGAATGTAGATGGAATGGATGGTAAGATTCGAGCGACCGGCACCATTCATGGAGGCGGACCTGTCATTGATTTAAAAACACGGGGGGGCGATATATCCATAAATGAAGAGGAAATTTAATAGAAATCGATAAAACATTTACAGAATTTAAAAAGGCTCCGGTTCACAGGAGCCTTTTTATTAACTTAAATCATGAAACGGCATTGCGTTTGTATGAGGCGTAGAAACCTGGTAATGTGTTTCAAATTGATACATTTTTCCATTTTGAAACACTTCGCTTGAACAACCGATCACAACATGCTCCCATAAAGTCGAATCAATTGTTTACAAGTTCAATCGACAGGGAAAATGTTCTTTGTTCTTATAGCATTCAGTGCTTTGATTTTAATCGTCTTAGATTTTATTATTGATTACTGTTATTACATTTTTGTAAAAAGAAATAAAAAATTTTTCTTCTTTGATATCTGGCATAACTTTTGTAAATTTAATTTGTGCAAATTTGAATTTCCCCCTAAGGCGCCCCCGATAGGATGTGGCACAACGCAATGACCTGTCGGGGGATTTTTTTGCCTCCTGTTTCTTTTTAAATCTGCAGGAATACAATATTCTGTTTGCTTTTTACATGTTCGAAAGAGATCAGGTAGGATGGGCTTTGGCCCATCATTTCTATTTTATCGAGAAGAATTAAGGAAGAAAAATTCCTGCTTTCTTTCAAAAGAAAGTAGGCAAAGAAACGATTGCTTTTTGCATGCTCATGGTATCTTAAGGTTCGTGCTGCAAATGACAGGTTCGTTTGTCCTCAAAGAGATTACCTGAAGCCTGCTTTCCGCGCAAAAAGCGATTCTCCTCCCAACCCAATTATCTTTTTTATAACTATTGACGTTAAAAGTTGATGGTGCTACGTCACAATAGCATGATTAATCTTCTGATCGCTTGCTCTATCCTAATTTTAACAAAGATTTTCTGAATGCGAGAAGCACTTCACAACAAAAAAGCGTTGCAGCCAGAAATGATAGTTGATAAAAAATGAAAAGCGCACCTTTTAGGGCAAATATTACAAGCCATCACCTCTGGCGGTGGTATTTGACTTTTATGGATTCTGATTGATATCGCTGATCATCGAAAGGCAGGATTTCTGAAGCCAGAAAATAATCCATCCGCCGATCACAGATCCGATTAGGTAATGAGGAAGATCCCACCATGTGAAGGTGGTTCCCAGCAGAACCTGTCCAATGCATGTGTTTCGGATGGTTTCAAGAAATAGCGGATGCCAGAGCTGGAGGAACTCCAAACAACAGGTCATCAGAAAAATCCACAAAGCGACAAGGAAAGGCCTGGCCTTCGGCCAACCCCAGGCAACAACCAAACACCAGAATATTTCATACAGGACACCGCCCAAAGAGTGATTTACCCATAATTGCACCGGTCCCCTATACAGCTTTGTAAAAAAACCGATGGGAATCACAACAAGCAATATTCCAGCCAATTGCCATCGGAGTTTTTGGTGTGGTTTCATGAAAAAATTTTCACTGTCTGTTTCTGATTCCCGGAGCAGCCCGATTCAAGCACTACTTCATTAAAAGCATTTTCCGTGTGATAACTCCAGAATCTGTTGCCAGTTGGCAAACATAGACACCCGAGTGCAAATGTGAAGCATCCAGCCGAACCATATATGATCCGGAGTGCTTAACACCCTGATCCAGAACGGTTACGACTTTCCCTTGAATTGTAAAAATCGTTAAGCGTACTTGAGATTTCTCATTCAAATAATATCGAATCAATGTCAATGCGTTGAATGGATTCGGATAATTCTGGCACAATAAAAATGATGAGATGTCAGTGTTGTCATATGCCACGGCAGCAGGCGAAGGGGGAGGAGGGGGAACCGGGAATAATGCGGCTGTGCCAAACAGACTTGCATTCAGGTTGACCAGTTTATCATTGCCCCACCATTGCAGGATGTGCTCACGAGCTTCGTGATCCCGGTCAATGACTTGGACTTCAAAACCGATTTTTTTATTATAGACCGGATAAAATGTCAGATCAGCCACAGGAATCATTAATTCAAATGTGTAGCCAAGTTGCCTGTCCATCTCTCCCCATGCGATTTCCTCATTTCCATTGGGTATCCCGGGTTCTTCACTTCCATACACCCAGCTGAATCGTTGGTCGTCGTCATCATATGGCACACCTGCCGAGTAATTATTTTTACTGTTGTCTCCGTCAAAATAGAGGACAATGCTGTCGTTTTCCCTGGGATTTTTACCGGATGTGCTGATTTCATCATCAATCATTTCGCACCAGAAATAGAAGGCATCAGCATAAACCATCGCACGAAAGCACATTTGAGCGTCATCCCAGGTGTCAGTTTCAATATATTCGTTCCAAGGGAAACCATTATTCTGAGTAACATGATCTCCCTGATATATTTCAGCAGAACCGTCCACCCAAAGTTTCTCCAAAACGCCATCAATCACGGGAGCGCCCAGGTAATTGCCGAAAATGTTGAATGTTGTGTCGGCTGTATAGTCCGCCAATTCTGCTTCTCCCCAAAGATGCGCCCAATGCCAGGCGTGACTGCTTGTTCCCCACCACCGAATGATATTCTCACAGGTTCCAATGTCACTGTCATTGACCTGAATTTCAAGACCGAAAATAACGCCTGCTTCAGAATCAATGTTCAGACTTTTTAGCGGAAAAGCCGCTTCAACCGTATATCCTGAAGCGCTACCAACCGGATTTTCCCAATCAGCAACAGCGAATTCGATTTCATCGGGGGGATTATCAACGTCATCAACGCTGTCATCCTGATATTCAATGCGAATCAGCATATCATCCATATCCCGGTCTTGAAATAATTTACTGTTGTTTCCGTCCACCAAATACTCCACACAGTCATTTTCATATGATTGGCCGGAATCTGAATGGATTTTATCATCCACAACTTTTATAAACACATAGAGTTTTTCATTATCCCACAGCAGCCGCGCGTGAGCGGACAGATCGCTATAGCTTTCCGGGGGAGCGGTATCGTCCTGATTTAATTTCACAAGGCGTTCTGAGGAAGCGGTTTTATAGAGGTCGTCCATCTTGCCGTCAATCACAGGAGGGAAGGCGGCCCTGTGTACCTGCCACACTTCGTTTTTAACATGCGCAAACAGGCTAAAACAGATCAACCACCAGAAAATAATTGGATAGCGGTATGCTCTTTTCACGCTTCCTTGCCTTTCATAGAATCGAAATGAACATGGAATGGTTTACTAACTCATTGAAAATATATGGAATGAATTAAAAAAAAGCAACGGAAACCCTAAGATGTCTTGTTCATAGAATAAGCAGGTATTTTCTGGTGTTATCATTATCATAAATTGTATATTCAATGCATAATGGATGACATCGGTAATCCATTAAATCAATGACAATTTTAATTATTAATCTGATGTCTCCTCAATCAGTGAAAACTTGGCCAGCATCTGCTGTTCACTATGGGCCATCGACTCCAGTGCCTGGGCGAGTTCAGCCACATTTTCTAATTGAGCGGTCATTCCTTTGGTCAGTGTATTGACCCCTTCAACAGAGGCCATATTTTTTTCACTTTCTGAAGCCACATTTTCCATGGCCGTGCCTACTGAATGGGATGTTGTCTGCATTTTTTCCAATGATTTTGCAATGTTTAATATCCGTTTTTTGTCTCTTTGAATCATCCTTTGAATATCACTCAAGGCAGTTACTGCGTGATCTGTTGACGAGGCGGATTGTTTCATTCTGTCTAATCCATCGTGCATGACCTTTTCGACTTTTAATATATCGGATTGAACTGTGTGAATCAAGTTCGATACTTCTCTCGTGGCATCCGAAGTATTTTTTGCCAGTTTTCGGACGGCTTGAGCCACAACCATAAATCCTTTTCCAAATTCTCCGGCTTTTGTGGCTTCAATGCTCGCATTCAGGGCCAGCACATTGACTCGCGAGGCAATATCATTGATTAATTCAACCACACTTCCAATTTTTTCAGAATGGGTTCCCAACTCCTCCACAATGCTCCAAGCCCCAGTCACGGATTTCTCAATATTCTTTATGGTTTTCAGGGATTGGTTCATGGCATCGGTCCCCCTATTCACAGCAGTTGCTGTATTTTCTGTGGCTTCGGCGCTCTTCTCGGCTTCGCGATTAACGGATTCAATTGTGCTTAACAGATGATGCAATGCTTCGTCTGTTTTTGAAATATGATTATTTTGAGACACTGTTCCACGGGCCACCTCCTCCATGGCTGTTTTTATTTGTGCTGTTGCCTGACTGGTTTGAGATGTGTTACTTGCCAGATTTTCACTTAATTTCATCAAGTGGTGGGCTTGATTGGTAATTGTAAGAATCAATGCTCTTAAGCTGCTGGGATCGCTGTTATAAAGACCGACGGGGATTCCGGCCTCGACTGCACGATTAATATAGGGAATAAATGATTTCAATGGTGCAATTGTGATCAGGCCATCATACTGCTCTTGAATGATTCGATCGATTAACGGCCCGTAAATTTCAATTGTGAAATCGTGCACTTGATGCACTTCTTTCGGAGCAAAGCAGTCCACGGTAACATTGTGTTCCTGAAGTATTTTTTTGGCTTCTTTGGATCCTGTCATGATCGACATCCAGAAAGCAGTATCGTCTCTTCCCAGTACAGCAATTCGAAGCGGCTTTGGAGCCTTTTCAATCATGGGTCTGGCCATGCGTTCTCTTGCTTGATCCGATAATATCATGCCCTGGTCTTCATGCCAGTAATCCCGGAAGTTGTCCTGATTAACCTCCTGAAGTTCCGTCAGCAGAAACGGCATTGGGGGATTCCATCCCGCAGCCAGATGATTGAACATATGAATCACAGGATTGTATCCCTGAGCAAAAGAGTCCTGACTTAATGTGGCTGTAATGACGCCTTCTTTCACCCAGCGCATTGTATCTTGCATTAAATCATGACAGACGATTTTTATCTGTCCGGCCTTCTGCATTTCAGAAAGTGCTTTGGCAAATTGAGCGGGAGGCGAGCCGCAGGCAATGTAAATTCCTGAAAGTTTGGGAAATTTTTTTATTGTCTCCTTGGCTGCAAGGTAAGCCATGCCACCTCCGGCTGAAGCTTCAACATAATCGATGACCTCAATCCCGGGATATTTTTTCTGGATGACACTTAAAAATCCTCTTCTGCGTAGATCCAAATTCGTCGCACTGAAAGACTCAGACGATACGACAACCTGTCCCTTGCCTTTTAATATTCTGCCCATGATTTCGCCGCAATATCTTCCCTCCAGGAATGAATCGGCGCCTACATAAAAAAGCCGTTTGCAGGGAGTGCCGGTGATATTGTTGAATGCTTGAGCCGCATCTTTTAAATTTTGGATCATCAAGTTAAAAATATCGATGATGTCATTAACACGGGCTGATTGATTTGTTGATATATGTTCGATATCAAATATCAGTTGACGGGAAAGATTTCCCTGGGATAATTCTGTAATAGCACTGGATAAAACGGTCATGTTGTCTGATGATATTTTTCTGCCGACTTGTATGGCTTTTTGATGGGGATTCATCCGGATCCGATATATCCAGAGAACCATGCCCAGCATAATACATCCGTATCCGATGTATAAAAAATAGATCCGTTGGGATAAATTCCAAAGGTTAGTATTTTCTGTGCCTATTTTTTCCTGTAAAACAGATATTGCATGATGACCCGACAGCATGAACAATAAAAAAAACAGAATACTCAGATACTGTATCTTATTTTGATGCAGATGCTGAATCCATTTTTGACTCATATTAACTCCCGGAGTGAGTACCTTTTGATGTCAATTATTTCCTTATGCCTTCACTTGGTCAAAATACATAATAATTCCATTAAAATGAAATGAATTTATTGGATAAAAAAAATATATCCGCAGGAGGAATAATTAAAAAAGAAACGTCTGTTATTATCGAAAAATATAAGTGGGATATATATTGATACATAAAATGGCACTGAATTTCGGGTGATTCAGATAGAAACTGATCTATAAGGTGAGAACTGTTATTGAGCCTGTTTTAAAACCTTCGGGAGGTTCCATAAGTTTCATATTTTCAATATACGATTTTGTGAGTACAACCTTCCGGAGGTTTATTTTACGATTTTTTAAGACAGGCGCGTTAGCTTCCGGTTGCAATTATAAACATGAGGCTGATTCATAACGACCGGAAGACAGATCAATATCACCGAATCAACAGATAGATAGCATAAGTCTGACCGGGAACAGACATCTGATATCGGCTGTCCTGAATTTTTATTGTAATCTCTGTACCGGCCAGCAACCGGTATTTATAAAAAACAGGATTCAGTGTAAAATCAGCGTTTGCAATTTTTGATGACGGATTTAATATAACAAGAATCGCTTCATCCCCATTGGCGCGCGCATAGATAAATGGATATTCATTTTTCTTTGCATAAACCGGAACAAATTCCGCATAAGACCGCAGAGCTTGATGTCCCTTTCTCAACCGGATGAGCCTGCAGACCCGGTTTAACAGAGAGTTGGGATCCTTTTTCTGATTCTCTACATTGGGTGCGTCGTCGGCGGTATCCACAGGCAAATACAGATTGTCAGGATCAGCCGTTGAAAATCCCCTGTTTTTGCCACCTGTCCATTGCATGGGTGTACGCGCTCCGGCCCTCGGCTTATAAGCACCCTCTACAAAAGGATTTTCGTAAAGCTGTCTTATGCCAATTTCATTGCCGTTGAAAATAAAAGGGATCCCCGGCATGGTCAGTGAAAAAGCAAAAATAATTTCCAGGTCATCCAAGGACCGTTTGATATTTAATCGTGACAAATCATGATTGCCAAGGGGCAGATTAATATAGCCTTTTCCCAGGGTTTTATGATATTGATCCAGGTAACTTTCCAGAAAATGGGTAATATTGCCCTTGCCCGCCTGATCAAAATAGCTGTGGCCTTCGGAATAACCATTTAAGATGCGCCAGCTTTCTTTTTGGAGCAAATCGTTATATCCCTGAAACCAGTGATAAAAATCTGCATGAAAACCGCCTCCGCACAATGCCGATTCCGGGTGGGACCATTCTGCCACCATAATCGATCCGGGATATTCCGTATCCATAATCGTCCGGATTTGATTCCAGAAACGCTTGGTGCCTTCATCCCGGGTGCTGAAAAATTGATCATTTCCGGTTATATTGGCATTTTTTACCAGGGCTCCGGCCATATCGGCCCGAAAGCCATCCGCTCCCATATCCATCCAAAAACGAAGCATGCGTTTTAATTCTTTTTGCAGTGCGAGAATATCCGGATGATCGATCGGAAGCATCCAGGGAGCTTCCGGTTTGGCAAAACCGTAATTCAGTGCAGGCTGGCTCCAGTAAAAATTTCGCATAAACTGACCATTTCGCCTGCTGTATCCCTTAATAAATGTATCTTTATACGCATCCGGGGGATTGAGCCAGGTGTTGTCGGTCCAGATGTACCAGTTGGAATACTTATTTGTTTCCTGTTTGGCCGAAGCTTGAAACCAGGGATGCTCGATGCTGGTATAGCTGATGACATAATCAAATAATATCTTCAGTTCCCGCTTTTCGGCTTCATCGAACAATCGCTTTGCGTCTTCATTGGTACCGTATCGCGGCGCCACCTGGTAATAATCAGACACATCATACCCGGCATCATAAAAAGGGGATTTAAAAAACGGATTGATCCAAAAACCATCCACACCCAGACTTTTTATATAATCCAATTTTTGAATAATGCCCTCGAGGTCTCCGATGCCGTCTCCATTGGTATCATAAAACGTCTGAGGATAGATTTGATAAAATACTGCATTATGCAGATATTCTGGTCCAGGCGGAACGATGACCTCCCCGGTAATTTTCGCAGAGTCGATGTTGAACTCATCTGAAGCCTGCAGAATGAAAGCGCCTGTTAAGGCGAAAAGAACAAAGGCAGATATCACATTGCGTTTCATAAATAATCCTCCATCGATAATGTGTCTTTTAGTTATGATGGTCATGGGTCATGAAATTTCAAGTATCTATTTTATTTATAATAGAAAAAATAGAGGTATTAATATAAAATGATCAAGTCGTAATTCTGGTAATTATGTTACATAAATTGATAAAATAAATATAGAGGAGAGATTGAAAGCGTTATGATTTCTCTTTGGCAAAACTTGTTTTGACCGAAAGCGATTCCAACTGACCGAGTTTTCCTGTAAATGCTCCGATTTCATCGGTTGTGCCGTGAATAATCAAAGCAATGATTGAAAGTCCGCGATCACGATAAGGAATCCCCATCCGGCCGATGATCAAAGTGCTGTATTCATGCAAAATCTGATTCAGTTTCTGATAAACAGAGTCCGGTTCATACACAATGATGCTGATCACTCCGATTCTTCTTGCTTCAAGCATATTCATAAGGATTCTATGATAAAAGTTGCCGTTTTGAATATTTAAATTTTGTTGATAAAACAATTTTATTCAAATGTTTCATCGCAATCGTCATTTCTCTCATATTCAGATTTAATATACCTGAGAAAATCAATAATGTCAATGGTTTATTGTTCAGGTGAAAAAAGCCTTGACATATTGTATGCTTTACTATATATTATGTATAGTATACTATATATAATATATAGTATACTATGCTTTCATTGGACAGGAGGAGATGTTTTGAAGTTAGGCAATCATCTGAGACGATGTCGTTTTGAACACGATGAGATCTCGCAGCAGGCTTTGGCCAACGCTGTGGGAGTCACACGATTGACCATTCACTCCATTGAAAAAGGAAAATTTGTGCCATCAGCACTGCTGGTGTTTAAACTGGCACGGTTTTTTAAAAAAAATGTTGAAGAGATCTTCTATCTCATTGATATCGAACAAGAAAATTCGGGGGAAGCATGAATAAGAGATTTCTGATTACAAATATTATCGCCGCTTTTTTTACAGTGGTTTCAGCCGGATGGCTTGTTTATGATTTTATCGCTTATCACATCCTTCGGGGAAAAATGATTCATCTTGAGCCCCTGACCTCACTGGATGAAAAACTCGGACTGTTTGTCTGGCTGGGGATCCTGGTCTTTCTGATCTCGCATGTATCATCTTTAATTGCCATTACCGCTCAATTCCAGGTTTATAAAAAAGCAAGCATGCTGCGTGTGACTGCACTCATCCTCGCTGTCATCTCATGCGTCTTCATTCTTAATGATATTGCCTGTCTTTCAGATATCGGAAAAGAATATCAAGAGGGATTGGAAGTAGAGTTTGAATGGAGATCCCTGTACAGGACTTCAGTGCTGCATGGTTTTTTCTTTCTGATTATGATACTGAATTTGACGGAAGCATTACTTCGGAAAGGTGCGTTGAAATTCAGTGAATCGGCAGTCCGGGATGAAACCATTTTTACACTGGTTCATGCGGTTGGGGTATTCTGTGCAGGCATCGGTTTGTTCGGAGTGTCGGCAGCGATAATCGAGCGGCGTGCCCATCCTCTGCTTCATATCACATTTCCCTTTCTTTTTGTGCTTTCGCTTATTCCGTATTGTCTGCTTGCAGGCTACTGGTTATTCATGAAATTGAAAGAGAAACCTGAGGACTGGTATGATGAGAAACAATTTCATGATATTTCACGCGCGGGTCTTATCACCATGCTTACGACAATTCCACTCATGGCTCTCATCTATGTTTTAACGTACAATGCGTTAACAAGTCCTATGGTTATTCTCTGGTTTCCGATTTTTCTCTATTGGGTCATTTTCAGTTTTTCGCTGGCATCTCTCTATTTCAGCTTGAAAACATAGGAGAAAAAAATGTGGTGCTTATATACTACTGCTGGATGTATCTTTGTCCTTTGCATTGCAGGCATCGGGGGGAGGAGTTCAAAAGAATCCGGATTATTCTCTCAATGATTATTTATCTTTAAGATTAAGTTTTATAGCAATCGATTCAAATCTTGCCATAATTCAGCGAATAATAATAACCTGGTGATTTTGAGCCATTTTTCCGATTACATTTTTTGACATCTTTTGACTTCCCATTGACAACCCTGTCGAAATTCTTTAGTATATAAGAAATGTGAAAGCAATTGATTTTTTTTGAATTAAATTTTAATTTCATACTACAGGAGGACCTCCGATGAAATCCCAGCTGATTGTTTTATCCATGATTATTATAAACCAGGTACTTTTTGCGGATTCGCCAAAACGGGAAGTTAATCTGCGGGGAAGATGGTATTTTGAATTGGGAGATACCCCTGCCTATGCAGAATCAGACTTTGATCATTCGCACTGGGAAAAAATTCGGGTGCCCGACTCCTGGGAAGATCAGGGATTTCCAGGTTATGACGGATATGCATGGTACCGGAAATCCTTCTTTATTCCGAAAAAATTGAAAAACAAAATGCTCACTTTATATCTGGGATATATCGACGATGTGGATCAGGTTTATATCAATGGGCAATACCTGAACGGCCGGGGAAGTGACTCGCCCCATTATGTATCTGCATATAATCAGCGAAGACAGTATCAGATTCCCGGAAGCATGCTCAATTACGGCGATGAGAATCTGATTGCCATCCGGGTCTATGACGAATGGGGCGATGGCGGTATAGTTTCAGGAAAATTGGGCATTTATTCGCAAAAATTTATTGGAACAACCATTGATATGGCGGGTAAATGGAAATTCCACAGCGGAGACAATCCTGATTGGTCAAGCGCAGATCTGGATGACAGCAGCTGGAATGCTTTAATTGTTCCGGGATTCTGGGAAGACCAGGGATATGCGGATCTGGATGGTTATGCATGGTACAGGACTGAAATTACAATGCCGAAAACAATGGAAAATGAAAGGCTCATCTTATACATTGGCGCCATTGACGACGCAGATGAAGTGTATATTAACGGTGAGAAAATCAGTTTTAAAGGTAAATTCCCGGGTGAAAATTTCAGAGAGTATAACCGTCGATTTTACAATCATGAGCGTTTTTATTATATTCCTGGTCATGTATTTCGCTGGGGCAAAAATAACATCATTGCCATTCGGGTCTGGGATTCAGGAGGAGAGGGCGGCATATACCGTGGGCCTGTCGGTATTACCACCCGTGAGGAGTATCGCAAATTCAGAAAATCCCATCGGCGCGGTTATTTTGATTTTTCGGATTTTCTGGATGATATTTTTGATTGAAATTGCTATTTTAATGAGCAGTTAAACAATGCTTGTGATCCAGATCCAGCCATTTTCTTCATGGATTGGCTGCCCAATGGATAATTTGTTCTTGATTATTAATTTTGGAACCGATACAGTAAAAAAATATAAATAAAAAAATAGTCTCAACAATATGAAACGTCCGCATTTGACATTTTCCATTTTAGGTGGCTTGGCCCTGCTTCTTCCCCTTCTGAGTTACACCATTTATCAATGGTCAGAACGCAATAAAGATGAAGCACTCATTCAGCAGATTTATGACCGGCAGCTCAATACGATTCTTTTTTCTGTCAATCAGTATTGCTGGGATAAGTTTGCTACCTGGACATCCACCTTTAATGAAATCTCAGGATCAGCGGATGATAGCAGCCATCGTATCGATTTTCTCCTAAAACAGAACCGATCGCTTCTCGGTGTATGTCTGATAGACAGCAATGAGAATGTGATTGTCAATCAGGGATACTTTTTACGGTTTTTTGAAAAGCAGGATGAGGCGTGCAAGGTTGTGCTACATCAGATCGAGTCACATCGGGAACAGTTAAAACGAATGAGACGGCGGGCGAGAGAAGGATATATGCAGCCGCTGAGTCTGGTTATGGAGCAGATCGATCCTGTTTTGGATTTGATTTTGATTCCGGTCATTCCTTTATCTGATTCTGGCTCTACCTGGATGGTCGCGGGCTTGTTTGTGGATACCCATCGGTTCGTACAGGATGTTGTGGTTCGTAAGTTCAATGAAATGAATGACGGCAATCTGGCATTTGCAACGAAATCTCAGGACGGTGAACTGCTGTTTATTTCTGACGCGGAAACGAGTGCCACATTTGAAAAAAGCGAATCTATGTGGATTTTGCCGGATCTTCACCTTATGGTCAAATTGAAAGGAACGACGCTTCAGAATCTTTCTCATAAACGGATTCGGACCCATTTGCTGTTTCTGTTGATTATTAATTTACTGCTGGGAGCTGGTATCGTGATTCTTATGCACAACGTCTCAAAAGCTGTAATGCTTGCCCGAATGAAAAGTGACTTTGTGGCCAATGTGTCCCATGAATTGCGAACGCCTCTGGCTCTGATACGCATGTATGCTGAAACCCTTGAAATGGGACGTATTCAATCCAAAAAAAAACAACAGCGATACTACAAAACCATTATGAATGAATGTTCGCGACTAACCAAACTGATTAACAATATTCTGGATTTCTCCAAAATAGAATCCCATAAAAAGGAATACGCGATTCAAACCATCCAGCCGGATCTCTGGCTTCAGGAATCCCTGAATATGTATCAGTTTCATCTGGATCAAAAAGGATTTGAGATGGAGGCTCACATTCAAAAATGTCCAAAGATACATGCGGACCGTGAAGCCATCACTCAGGCTTTGACCAATTTGCTGGACAATGCAGTTAAATTCAGCAATGAAAGCAAGAAAATAGAGGTCAATCTTAAGCCGGTAAATAATAAAATATGCCTTGCTGTCACTGACTTCGGCATCGGCATTGCTTCCTCTGATCAAAAGCATATCTTTGATAAATTCTTTCGTGTCGGTTCCAGTTTGATACACGATGTCAAGGGTACGGGTCTTGGATTAAGTTTGGTGAAACATATCATGCAGGTGCATGGCGGTCATGTGGAAGTGAAAAGTGAACCCGGGCAGGGAAGTACATTTTATCTTTACTTTCCTGCCGGTGAATCTTGACGATTTTTCCACGCAAAGGAAAAGTGCATTTTGAATTTTTAATGGAAAAGGGAGGATATGATGCCCCGCATTCTCATTATTGAAGATGAGCCGGACATGGCCGATGGACTCAAGGATAATTTTGAGTTTGAAGGGTATAATGTCATTGTTACCCATGACGGGGAAAGCGGTCTGGCCATGGCGCTTTCGCATACGCCGGATCTCATTCTTCTGGATATTATGTTGCCAAAAAAATCCGGCCTGGATGTCTGCCGTGAGTTGCGTATGCGTAAGAGTAAAATTCCTATAATTATGCTGACAGCGAAGGGTCAGGAGATCGATAAAGTATTAGGGCTGGAATTGGGAGCTGATGATTATATCACAAAGCCGTTCAGTGTCCGGGAGTTGTTAGCCCGGGTCAAGGCAGTATTAAGGCGGGTGCCGAACAGCGATGAGGAGACCTCGGAGTCTGTTACAATGGGGCGCCTGACTCTGAATTTTCGTTGCTATGAAGCCACGGAAGGCAATCAGCCGGTTGAAATGACACATCGTCAATTCGAGTTATTGAAATATTTTTTCGAGCACACAGGAAAAACAGTATCGAGAGACGAATTGCTCAATCATGTATGGGGTTATGAATCCTATCCGACATCACGTACGGTCGACAACCATATTTTAAACATCAGAAAGAAAATAGAAGCCAATCCAGCCCATCCAAAACACCTTCTCACCGTTCACGGCGTTGGATATAAATATATTAATTAGAGGAGAATTGCAATTATGAATAAATGGATTGTTTTTTTCATTCCTCTGCTTTGTACAACAGGCATGGCCCGGAGCCTGCATCGTGAAATATCACTACGCACCGGCTGGAGATTTGAAATCGGCGATAATCTTGATTTTGCAAAGCCTGAATATAACGATGCCGATTGGGAACGTGTCCATGTACCGAGCACCTGGGAATCGGAAGGATTCCCGGGCTATGACGGATATGCCTGGTACCGGATACATCTGAAAATCCCCATACATCTGAATGAGAAATCGTTGTATATCAAGCTCGGTTATATTGATGATGTGGATGAAGTGTATCTGAACGGCAAGTATTTAAACGGAAGCGGAAGCTTCCCTCCCGAGTATCAATCTGCTTATAATCATGAGCGCGTGTATCATTTGCCCCACGAGTTATTAAAATTCGGGCAGGAAAATGTCATTGCCGTCCGTGTGTATGATGAGTATTTGGAAGGCGGAATAAAAAACGGAAGCGTCGGTATCTATTCGCATCCGAGAATTACGATGAAAATGGATCTTGCCGGAGAGTGGCGGTTCAGCCCTGGTGATGCGCCTGGCTGGGCGAAACCAGACTATGATGACTCGGATTGGGATATCATGCGGATTCCGAGCAATTGGGAAAATCAAGACTACCCCTATCATAATGGTTACGGCTGGTATCGAAAACATTTTACTATGCCCAATGAGTTAAACGGAGACCGACTGATACTCGCATTGGGATTAATCGATGATGCGGATGAAACCTATTTCAACGGTACCAGAATTGGCAGAACCGGCTCTTTTCCAGGTGAAAGCTCAGGTAACTATTTTGGTAATTCCTGGCAAAAAGACCGGTTTTATATGATTCCGCCCCATCTTATCCGGTGGGGGGAAGCAAATACCATTGCTGTACGTGTCTATGATTATCAGGGTCCAGGGGGGATCTATGATGGCCCAATCGGGCTAACCACCAAAGAATCTTTTTTGAAATACAGGCGCAATAATAAATCATTAGATCACTGGCTGAAACAGATTTTCGATTTTTGGGATTGATTCAATTTTTATGGAGCGAGGTGAACTATCATGAAATATCAAATTGTTATTTTATCATGCTGCCTGTCCGTTCATGTTTTAGCCGTGGAAGCCTTGAGGGAAATTGATATTCGGGGCTCATGGAAATTCACAACCGGTGACAATATGGATTATGCGCAAAAAAACTGGGATGATTCTGGTTGGAGCAACATCCGCGTTCCTGGGAAATGGGAAGATCAGGGATTCCGCGATCATGATGGTTATGCATGGTATCGATATAATGTCAATATTCCAGAATCGTTAAAGAATCAGGGAATTATGCTTCGTCTTGGAAAGATTGATGATGTGGACAGAGTCTATATCAATGGACATTATCTGCAGGGACAGGGGGGATTTCCGCCGGATTATATATCCGCTTTTAATTGGGACCGGCAATATCTTATTCCAGCCGATTTGATTGAATTTAATCAACGAAATGTGATTGCTGTCCGTGTTTATGATGAATGGGGAGATGGCGGTATTGTTTCGGGTCCGGTGGGTATTTATAGTCAGAAAATTATTCAGCTTGACATTGATTTATCCGGATTTTGGCGGTTTATGCCGGAAGATCATCCGGAATACGCTAATTTTGATTACAAGGATAACCACTGGGAAAAAATCCGGGTTCCATGTGCCTGGGAAGGCCAATCTCATCCAGATCTGGATGGAATTGCATGGTACCGTAAAAAGGTGGAGATACCGAAATCACTAAAAAAAGATAAAGTGATTTTGGTATTGGGCAGGATTAATGACTGTGATGAAGTCTATGTGAACGGGATTCGAATTGCACGCCATCCCAATTTTGGCAATCGCGACGAAACTGTATACAGCAATGCCTGGCAGCAGGAACGTTTTTATTATATCCCTTTGCATATTATTCGATGGAATGCGTCCAATGTGATTGCCGTGCGTGTCTATGATGCATTAAACGAAGGCGGCATTTATGAAGGACCTGTGGGGCTGACCACCCAAAAATCCTTGATTCAATATCGGAGTCAATAGAAAGAACGTTGAAAAGCAACAATCGGGGATTTATGAAATTTACAGTTACTCTGATACCGGCAATACTATTCGCCGGAGTCTGTATCCAGGCATCAGATGAATTGAATCGCGAAGTCGAACTGCGGGGACACTGGTATTTCGAAATCGGTAATCTGGAGTCTTATGCGAACCCTGCATTTGATGATTCAGAATGGGAAACCATTCCCGTTCCAGGCAATTGGGAAGATCATGGATTCCCCGGCTATGATGGATATGCATGGTATCGAAAACATTTTCAAATAGCTTCCGGACTTTCAGATGATATATTATATCTTCAATTAGGCCATGTTGATGATGTGGACCGTGTCTATTTAAACGGGCATTTCCTGAACGGCTCAGGCAGTATGCCGCCGAATTTTCTGACGGCCTGGGACCGGAAGCGGTTATATTTAATTCCCAATTCGTTTCTCAATTTTGAAGGCGATAATTGTCTTGCCGTACAGGTTTATGACAATGAAGCAGAGGGTGGTATTCGAAAAGGCCCGGTGGGTATTTATTCAAAATGGCAGCCGTTTCATCTCACGTATGATCTGTCAGGGCTCTGGAAATTTAATCCGGGAGATAATCCGAATTGGGATCAGCCAGGCTACTTAGATCAAGCCTGGCAAACCATAACTGTGCCTGGTAAATGGGAGCATCACGGTTTTCCTGATCTGGATGGTTATGCATGGTACCGCAAGTCATTTGTATTGCCTGAGTTTATGAAAGAGAACCACTGGATTTTTTTGTTAGGCAGAATCGATGATATTGATGAGGTTTTTTTTAATGGTATCCGAATCGGGCAAACCGGCAGATTCCCGGAGCATCCGGATCTGTCCGCTGAAACGGGATATGGAAAAATGCGACTCTATTCCATTCCCCGATCCATATTATATGCCAATCGGATCAATGTTATTGCTGTGCGCATTTACGACAAAGGTGGCGAGGGAGGCATTTATGAAGGTCCGGTGGGTTTTGTCAGCCGGAAGATTTACATGAAAAGAAGACGATATTTTCATTGAGTCTGGATGATTGGTAACTGCTTTAAGCCATATTCAAATCGCAGTTATCGGTGCCCCGATTATTCATTTTCTATTATGATCTGACCCCCCCTGTTTTTTTCAGTCAGCCATTATTCAAATTCATCATATTCCCTGTGTTACGAGCGGCAGCATAACTTCTGTGGGTTCTTCTTCAAATTCGATATCCGGCCGGTCTTTCAGCAGAAAAACAAATTCGCATTGAGGCGCTCCGTATCCCAGCGTATTGGCCCAGTTTCCGTTGCGGTTGAAATGATATTCGGGAAAAATTTTCTGATAAATGACCCGGTCGATGTTGCAGAAGTATCGGGTCAATTCAGGCAAGCCCACTTCCGTAAAGAAATCATGAAACAGGCATCGGGTCTGCAGATAATGGATTTCATGGGGTTCCCTGGAGTAAAATATCAGGTGATTGAATTTTCCGGAACCTTCCTGGCTGAGATGCTTGTTGAACTGCTGAAAGCGCCGAAAAGGATCCACAGTGTCCAGCAGTCCGCATTGACGGCTTGCGATCATATCATCGTTTAATACAGCGGTCTCCATGATTTCCCGCTGAATTCGCCGGGCTTTTTCTTCCGGAAATTTCATCAGAAGATCCAGATAAAGCGCGGCAAAAACGGCGATCAGCTTCAGATACTCGGCCTCTTCCGATGGATCCTCTTTCCAGCGTGTCTGATCGATCAGTTTTCCCGAGTTTGCAAACGCTTTAAGCAGCATAGCCGGCCACCGGAATCCCAGATGTTTCCACAGGACACGCTGAAGCCCCAGAATGGCAAACAAAACTGTTTTCAGATGATTCATCGGATGCGTCTCCATGATATTCTGCTGAATATTATCACATAGAGATATGAAAAGATACAGCATACCAATAAATTAAAGTCTGAAATACTGAAAATCAATATCTTTATCAATTATTTTTATATAAACATATTTTTGCTCTGGTCCACTTTTAAATTTGATACAGTATAACCGATAATTAAAATCTCGCTTTAAAAGCGGGATCTTTGATTAGGAATAAAACCACAACTTCGGGTTGTGGTCTGATTAAGAGTTATACTGACTGAGTCATTGTTAAATAGAGATTCAACATATATTGAAATGATAATCAGGGGATTTTGTGATCATAGAAGCATTTTATTGCTTGATAATTCTGGTGAATGATTAAAAAGAATCGCACTTTTCTTTCAAAAGAAAAGTGCCCAAAGAAACTTTTGCTTTTTGCATGCTCATGGCACGAATATAGTATGTGCAGAGACTGACGGATTCGGATTTCCTCTGCGAGATTACCGGAAGCCTGCTTTCCGCGCAAAAAGCGATTCTCCGCCCCGTCCGATTATCTTTATTGTGACGATTGACAATAAAAGTTGAGGGGGTTGCTTCGCAATACTGTGATTATATTTATAATCGTTCGCTTTATCGGGATTTTTTTACGGAGATTTTCCGAATGCCAGGTCACCCAGCCCTGCCAAGGAGAAAAAGTGATAAGCTGGAGAAGTGATGTATAAAACATCGCACCTTTTAGGGCAATTATTACAAGCCACTGCCTCTGGTGGTGTTTACAATGTTTATTATTTCATCAGGATAAGTTTTTTTGTCATGCAAAACGATCCTGAATGCAAATGAACGATATAAACGCCTGAGCTGAGCGGGATATCGTTGTTGTCCAGACCCTTCCAGTGAACAGTATGGATTCCTGCCGGTTGAATTTCATTGACAAGAGATCGTAGAGTTTGTCCGTTCGTATTCAGTATCATGAGACAGGTGTGCGATTTTCTGCAAAGTGCATATGAGATGTTTGTTACATGATTGAACGGATTCGGATAGTTCTGATTCAATGCATATGCTTCCGGAATGACCTGAGAAAGATCCTCCACCTCTGTTGACGAACCAATCGTTATTTTATAATCCTCGACTTCGCCGGGCAGACTTGTTCCGTAACTGTTGACGACAGGTGGCGTATCCATGCTTGCAATCACATATCTGAACCGGGCGTAGGTGTCACCCGGTATCGCATCTGCAGGCACATCAATCGTATAATCGGTCGTCTCCCATTCCTTCCTGTCACCAGAGATGATGTTTTCATCGGAATCTTCAAAGTCTCCGTCCTGATTAAAATCGATCCAGGCATAAAGGTAACCCGGCCCGTTTGCAAGAATGGTCATAATTGTTGTTACACCCGGATTCATTTCGGAGAATGTAACGCCTTCTTCATCATTCAAAGAGTTGTTCGTATCGTCTCCGTCGGCATTCACACTCGGCAGTCCGACGGGTTCCGAATCGACCTCGACACCCAGAACAATACCCCTGTTCATCGGATGACGCGCCGCGTCGTCACCCGTTGTATTGTAGCAATCCGGCGCATCACCATAATCATAAAAATGTTCAAAGATTTCAAGCGCCTGATCTTCGACTTCACCAAATCCTCCCAGACCTCCCGGTGTAAAAGGCGCGGGATCCGTACAGTATCGAAAACGGACATAGGTTCGGCCCGGAACTGCTGTGACTGGTGTGTCGAGGTCAAAGAGTCTGGTTTCCTCATAAGGCAAGGCTGTATTATCAAATTGTAAAAAATACTCTCCACTGTCATGAAAGTCCCCGTTGCAGTTAAAATCGATCCAACCATGCAGATAGGCTGCACCTTTCATATAGGCCTGAATGGTTGTTGTTTCTCCCGGTGATAAAACACTATGGAATATAACGCCATTTTCTTCAAGAGTACCCCCATCCCAGTCAGCAGAACGATCCGGTTGTCCGTCCGGTTCCACACTTGGTGCAGTGCTGTTCGCAAGGTAGGTGATTCCATCAACCGGATGACGGGCTCCGTTATGTTCAAAAAGGGTCTCATAAAAATGGGTGTCATCATCCGGTGCATCTCCGTAATCGTAAGGACTTCTGATGGTTATTAGGTAATCTTCAACTTCACCATCCGGGGCCTCCCCGAAATGAGAAAAGCTGGAATCTGTGCTGAAACGAATCCGCATCCAGTAATCTCCCGCTTCGAGAAATTTTGATGTGCTCACTTTAACTGTCGCTTTTCCGCCTTTAAATAATTTTACCTTCACATTTTCAGAATCCTGATATTCAAAATCTTCCTCTACTGTAAGTTCACCAAGATGTTCCGATGATGCATACCATATCCTGATATAGCCGTCCACGGAGGCTGTTATTTCAAATCTGGCTGTGTCGCCCAGAACCCAGTCGTTCAGGAAAGTCACCCCATCGTCATCATCCCCGGAAGCCAGAGAGTCGAGCTGGCCGTCTGCATCGGTGCTGACGCCGGATCCGAGATAGACATCCGGATCGATGATGTGCCGCGCGCCGTTATCCTGCAGCATTGTTTTAAAAGGCAGTGGTGCGTCTCCGAAGTCAAAACATCGGGAGGCGTTGACAATACTGTTTTTCGATTCCGCATCCTGGCCATACTGATTGTAAACCGTCAGTGTTGCACTGTACGACCCCGGATCTGTATAAGTCACCAGATGCGGGCCCTGTGTTTGTGCTGCCGAAGGCCAACCTCCGGGAAAGGACCAGTTCCAGGTGGTCGCATCGACCGATTGATCTGTGTATGTGACTGTAAGCGGACTGCAACCGCTGGAAGGGCTTACAGAAAAATTGGCAGTCGGGGAACAGTCATTGACGGTAATGTAATCGGTTTCATATTTTTTATCCGAGCGGTTGTTGCCTTCAATTTTAAGACTCACATCAAACGAGCCGATGTTCGAATAGGTGACCTGATGCGGACCCTGGGTCTGGGCACTCAAGGGATTTCCCCCCGGAAAGCTCCATGACCAGGAATCGGCATTTTTGGACTGATCTGTAAATATCACCACCATATCGGGACATCCGGATGTCTGATCCGCAGTAAAATCAGCAATGGGATCTTGTGAGAACATCGGCATTGAAAAAAATATAGTCAGAAAACAAATCATGCAAATAATGAACGGTTTCCTGTCCGGATAAAACTGTAAAACCTTCATTTTTTACCTCCAAACAGTCGATTTTAATCACTTAATTTTACAGATTGGTGTTTTTATTGGATCTTTCCTCAACTATATATTCAATATAAAGTAATAAATATTGAAAAAAAATCAATTTTTTATTGATTATATCGACCTTTATTTTTACACTGTGTTTATGCTTGAAGCAAGAGATAAAAATCTCGTGGACAGAATACGGGCCGGAGAAATCGAAGCGGAAACCGAGTTAATACAAAAATTTGGCCCTGTGATCGCCAGAAAAGTGTCTTTCGATCTGGGAGCGGGAAATTCGGACTGGCGGGATGTGGCTGCCGATGCACAGCTTGCGCTGCTGATCAGCCTCCGCCAGGACAAGTTTGATGTGAACCGGGGGACATCTCTGGGTTCGTATGTCTATGGTATTACAGTCAATAAAATCCGTGATTATTACAAAACTCAAAAGAAACGTCCGCTTTTAAAAGAATCATTGCCCGAATGCATTGTCAGTGCAGCCGAAGCCTATGATATAGAAAGAAAGGAAATCCGGTCTCAGTTGAGAACCCTGCTGGGAAAACTGAAACTGAAATATAAAGAGGTGCTCTATCTTCGGTATTACCAGGAGTTGTCTGTCACTGAGATCAGTCAGAAAATCAATCTGCCACCCAGGAGGGTCAGTGAACGGATTCATTATGCTATAAAACTGCTCAGAAAAGAATGTCACCCTAAAAAAGATTTTTCAATATTTTTAAATGTCATTCTAATATTAAAATAGAGAGTCAGATAAAGAGGTCCCATTCATGGCGTGTGAACTGAAAAACAGAGCTGAAATCATAGATAAATATGTGCACGGGAAGCTTTCTGAAAAAGAGAGAGAAGTGTTTGATAAACATTGCTTTAGCTGCGAACACTGTTTCCGTGAATCCGTGTATTATAAAGAAACAGCTGACTTGATTAAACAGGAAGGGAAAACACTTTTTTCTGATTATCTTCAAGAAACACGCCTTAAAAAGAGCGATAAAGAAAAAATGAGTCTTGAAACGTTTTTACGTTTCCTGACCGTTAAACCATGGCGAACGGCGATCGCAGGCGCCGGTCTCGCCGCTGTTATTATCATTGTCATAATGACCAAACCTGTTCCTGATACTTCAACAAATTTTGAAATTTTGCCCTATCTCGAAGGAATGCTTTCCGATGTGTCCCGTTCCGAATCAGTTGATGTCCTGTCACCTGAAACGGGCGAAGTGGTTCACGGCAAGCCTGTTTTCAGTTGGGAGGGGATGCAAGGCGAAAAGGTTTATCTGATTATTCTGGATAATCTGGGGAATGAACGGTTTGCCTTTACAACCGATGACAATCAGTTTACACTGCCGAAAAAGCTGGATCCCGGTCTCTATTACTGGAAACTGGAAACTAAAGACGATTTGCTGTTTTTGGGGAAGTTTTTGGTGATGTGAGATGGTAATTGTGTAATAAGGTAATATGGTAACAGGGTAATAAATGATAATAAAAATTGGTAGTGCAATGATGGAATAATTAATGAATGAAGAAGCAATAAATTATTTTTGGATTCTTCGTATGTTTTATACACACTCTTTTCTTCTTCTATTTTATATTTAAGGTTTTTTTCATCCTCATTCTTCAATGGCAATTAATCCCTCTTTCAATATTTTATTACCATATTATCCAATTACCAATTATTCCATTTTTTAGATCATTCCCCAATCAGAACAAAAGAAGCCCATGATTTTGGAAATGCGGTTTTTGGATTGTTTAACAGGGTCAGCTTGGCTTCACGCAGTGAACTGGAGAAATGATTCCCCTTTAAAATATTTTTATAAAGCGCTATCATCAGCTCCGATGTGTGCTTATCGGATACTTTCCAGAGTGAGACAATCAGGTTGTTGGCGCCGGCATAGAGAAATCCCCGGGTCAGTGCCATTAATCCTTCCCCTTTCACCAGTTTACCGATACCGCTTTCACAGCTGCTCAGCACAACCAGATCAGCATTTAAATTTAAATTGTAAATTTCTCCTGAATAAAGAATGCCGTCATCGCTGTTCGTTGAATTGCCGGATTGTGAGAAAATGATCCCCGAAAGCTGCGGATAAGCTTCATTGATGATGCCATGAGACGCGATATGAATATATTGGTAATTGCCTGCGGTTTTTTTAAAGTTATTTTCCGAAGCATCCTTTTTGTAATATCCAGTCGCTGTTTTATTTTTCGTTCTGAAACGAAGAACAATGTCCTGAATTTCTTTTTCAGAGTATATTAATTCTTTGAACCGTTTTCCATCCACATGGATGGCGCGGTAATCGGATTCCGAATAATCCAGATCAGTAAAAACGGATCGTTCAGCAAGAACCACATTGTTATCCGCATTATCGCTGAATACCGGAGCAAAGCCTGCGAAGAGGCTTAATACGGAACGATCCTTTTTGTTCTTTAATTGCTTTGCATAAAGCGTTGCTGAATAATGATATGAAATGTTGTACGAACGGATCAGGTAATTCATTTGGGTGAGTTCAGTCTGATTCGATGGATCGGGCAATCCTGGCATGAGCGCCTCAAACGGGACTTTAGCCAGAATACCGTGAGGAATGATGATGATTTTTTTCTTGCCGTTCAATTGATGCTGAACTGGTGCAATGAGTCTTTTGTACAGCTGCACACTTGTATCATTAAAATTCTTGAAATTGACTTTTTTAATGGATCTGATCAAAGAACCTGCCATTTGATCAAATGATGAATCAATTTCTGTTTGATAAACATCCAGTTTATTTTTGGTAAGTGTGAAAATGGTTAGGATATTTTCTCCGGTGAAATATTCAATCAGAACGGTTTGATCATCCAGTAATTTTTTCAGATTTTCAAAGGATATCGTCTGTTTTCGATACTTCAGATCGTAGTATCTTGGGTATTTTTTTTCGAATGTATTGATCAGTTCCTGATATTGGTTATGGAGTGCGAAGAGCTTGTTCTCATAAGTAGTAATTTTTTGACTGCTACCTGCTTCCTTTTTTAACAGTTCCTTCTGATGTTGCGTGTCATAATAGGCGAGATCCGCTTTGATTGCCTTCTCCTGTTCAAGTGATTCTTCTGGAATGCCGGCAAATTGCTTGGCCTTTAAATCCTGTAATACAAGTGCAAGTGTCCCGAATTTACTTTTTTCTGCCAGTTGAAATGTATCTTCCTTGTATACCGGATCTTTTGTCGCGTTATAAAGTGTGACAGCGGTCTGTATGGCTTTATCATAGATGTCGGATACTTTTTCTCCAAGAAATAATCTCGATCCTTCAGCCTTATAACCGCTTCGTATGTCATCGATCAAATTGACCGCAAGCTGAAATGTCTGATGAGACATCGTCAGATCTTTCATGTCTCCGGACTCGTTCAGATAAAGCATATAAAGTGTTTCCGCTTTTAAGTGCAAAGCATCCAGCAGATTTTTATCGGAAAGGCTGTTTTCTATAGCGGGATTTTGATACAAATCCATGATCGAAAATTCGGGTGACAGAATAACAAGGGATTTTTGAAAATGGGTAATAGCCTTGGCATAATCCTTCTGTTGTTGATGAATTTTCCCAATCAGATTATTGAATTCAGCCACGCAGGGATGGTTTTCCCCTGTAACCTGAAGCTGGATTGTCAATGCCTTCTTATAACATTCAATGGCTTTCCTGTTCTTATGCATACTGGCATAAATCCGGCCGATGCTCGCATGATCAACCGCAACAGACGGATGCACTTCACCCAGACGTTCAGTTCGAATACGCAGCGACCGGCTATAATACTCAAGTGCTTTTTGATAATTTCCTTCGTCAGAATAAATCGCGCCAATGTTTGCAACCGTATTCGCCACAGAGGGATGATTCTTACCGAATATCTGAATCTTTGTTTCAAGTGCCTTCCTGAAATATTGGAGTGCTTCGTCATTCATTCCTTTCGCTTTACAGGTAGATCCTATGTTATTATTGCCGTACGCGACGGCCGGATGCTGATCACCAAAACACTCGGTAAAAACCGAAACCGATTTTTTAAAATACTCCGTTGCCTGATCCAGATCCCAGATCCGCCGATAATAAAAACCAAGCGCATCATAGGCTTCAGCCACCAGCGGATGTGTTTCTCCGAATTCCTCGAGCCGCATTCCCAATGCTTTAGACAGATACTCATAGGCCTGATCATAATGCCCCTTGAATAGATACGCGTATCCCATCCCATAGTAAGCTCCTGCAAGAGATTGTTGATTGGGTAAATCCAGCTTAAGATAGATATCCCTTACCTTCTCGGAATACGCCAAAGCGCCGTCAAAGTCCCCCATATCCCGGCAGGAAAGCGACAGATTATAGTATCCGTCTGCCACATCTTTATGAAACAGTCCCACATTTTGAATGACAATGTCCAGGTATTTCTTGTCATACTCAAAGGTTTTCTCCAGATCGGATTGTCTGTAATATAATCCGGCGAGTTCTCTGTAAACAAAAGCCACCCTGATATGATTTTCTCCCAGTTTTTCTATACCCAAATCCAGTGCTTTATGCAGAGTTTTATAAGCCGGTTGAAATTTCATCTGCCTGACTAGATTTTTCCCCGTATAACCGAGACAATGAATATAATCCTCCCAGAGTCGCTGGTCTTCGGTCCGTTTGAGTGCTTCTTCATATATTGTCATGGCTTTGCTGAAACACTGCATGGCGCTGTCATACTCGGCCGTGTCCAATAACATGATTCCTTCGGCGCAATAGCCTCCCGCGAGTGAAGTATCCGGACGGACCGCAGCCAAATCCGGCTGACAGAATCCGTCTTCCGCGCTGACTGCGCAGATGAATACAATCATAATCATGTGAATCAGATGTTTCATCACATTCCCCCTGCTTTTCATACTGTCAGATGCACAATTTGAGATTAGTGAATGTTCATGATGTGTGATTTTAACAATAATCGATTATATTTAATAATTCAATAAAAATAAATAGTTATAATATGTCTCTCATGGCCAGATTTTCAGTGACGCTGAACTTCATTTAATCAATCCTGTCTTCCCTTTATCATTTTTCGTGACCGAACGCTGCCAGAGTTCCGGTTCTCTGATGCATCCTATATGGATTGACGGCAATCGAGATATTCAAATGACCAGATTCGCAAAAAATACAAACCAGAAATAATGATGCAGATCAGAATCCTTTCAGACCAGTCTTTACAAATCAACTCATGGTTGAAGACCTTGATTTCATTGACTAAGCCGGTCTCTTTAACAGAAAGAACGTCAATACAACAATTCATCCGCATCTATAAAATCGATTGTTTATGCCGGATCTGCATTCAGAGATCCCAATGCAGGATTCCGATAGCACTGATCATTAAATCGCGCGCTTCAGAACCATTTTCCTCTATAATTGATTGATAAATTTCTGCAGACGGACCAGCTCTGAAGGTCTTGAATACATCGGTTCCTGTGAGTCGCGGTAAACATTCAGTTTGGCCTCGAATGTGTTTCTTTCCGACCGCCTGTAGAAAATACCGAGCGAAAGTTTGTCCGTTTCAAAGACACGTTGAATCGCCGAGGACCGGTCTTCAGGATTATAGGTCTCTTCGAGAGGAACTGTATTATTTTTTATCCATTGAAAGGTATTGATCTTGTTGAATGAGACACAGGGGTGAAGCACATCGACCAGAGCATATCCTTTATGCAGAATGGCTTTTTTTAGAATCTTGTTCATTTGATCTTCATCTGTCGTACTTACCCTGGCAACAAAAGATGCGTTGAGTGCAATGGCCAGGGCGATCGGATTCAGGGGTTCAAGAATGACACCATTGACCTGTACAGGCGTCGTAAATCCGATCTGACTGGTTGGGGAGGCTTGACCTTTTGTCAGTCCGTAGACCATGTTGTTGTGGACAATGTTTGTGATATCGGGATTTCTACGGATTGTATGCATGAAATGATTGCCTCCCTCGCCGTACATATCTCCGTCTCCGCTTTCCGCAATCACTGTGAGTCCCGGATTGACAGCTTTGATTCCCGTCGCTGGCGGCAGAGCCCTTCCGTGAAGCCCGTTAAAAGTATGGCACTTCAGGTAATGGGGCATCTTGGCCGCCTGCCCGATACCCGACACAATAACCACATCGCGGGGTTCCATATCGAGTTCATCCAGTGTTTTTTTCAATATTTTCCATATAACAAAATTGCCGCATCCGGGACACCAGGCAATATCGATATCTTTCATATCATAACGGTTTTGATCCATGACAACCTCCTAAGCCATAATATCTTGCAGCTGGCGAGTGATTTCTTCGACTGAGAAAGCCAGGCCGCTGTATTTCAGTATTTTTTTCGGAATCTCCAGGTTACATTCGCTCTTTAATATCCGGCCAAACTGAGCGGTTGCGTTATTTTCTACCAGAATCAGCTGTTTCGGTTTTTTAAAATAATCCTGGACCTCAAGAGATATCGGATAAACCTGCCTGAAATAAAGTACAGCCATCTTTTCGGGACTTACATGACGAACAGCTTCGGTGACGATATGAACTGTAGATCCCCAGCAGACAACCAATGTTTCACAATCCCTGGGTCCAATCCACTCCGGAGGCAGTGCTTCTTTGGCAAGTGCTTTCATTTTCTTCAGTCGTTTTTCGACCATATTTATCCGGACAATGCTGCTTTCCGTAATGTGTCCCGCCTCATCGTGTTCATCGCTGTCCACTTCCACAAATCCGTTTCCGTATCCCGGAATGCCGCGAGGAGATATTCCGTTTTTTGATAGTGCAAAACGCTTATATTGCCGGCCGGTCTTCACAAAAGTTGCCTGGTTTTTACTTATTTCAGTCTGCAGTCTGCACAGGTTGTAATAGGAATCAATGTAATACTGATCCGTCAGAACCAATACGGGAATCTGATAGTCATCGGCCAGCTCAAATGCTTTCCGGGTGAGTGAGAAACCGTCTTCGAGGCTTCCGGGAGCCAGTATGACACGGGGAAATTCTCCATGGCCGCCATAAAGGGCAAACAGCAGATCGCCCTGCTCGGTTCTTGTGGGCAGACCAGTAGCCGGTCCGGGTCTCTGAGCCAGATGAATCACAATCGGAGTTTCGATCATACCGGCGAGGCTCAGGCCCTCCGTCATCAGGGCAAATCCGCCTCCGGAAGTGGTAACCATACTGCGGGCCCCAGCATAAGATGCCCCGAGGGCCATGTTGATAGCGGCAATCTCATCCTCTGCCTGTTCTGCGATAATATGAAAATGCTCCGCATGACGCGCCAAAAAAGTCAGTACCGGTGTGGAAGGCGTCATAGGATAGGACGCA
>Ga0272441_10003310_pt1 | contig 30790 bp, 36 predicted proteins | sample SSMProp6N_FD_193582 | JGI IMG/M metagenome (GOLD analysis project Ga0272441, IMG submission 193582) | Marine sediment archaeal communities from Little Sippewissett salt marsh, Falmouth, MA, United States - SSM-Prop-6N | ecosystem: Environmental > Aquatic > Marine > Wetlands > Sediment ... | reverse complement strand
TCCAATCCTTATTTTGAGGCTGGACAGATTGTAACTGTTCGTATAGATAATTCCGATATTAGCGGTAAAGACTCTCTAGGAGGGAAAACTGTAGGTGCTCAGATAGGAACTACCGGAGCCATCATTGTTGGAGATATGGATGATGTTACCTTAAAAACGTATGACGATGTGGGGCTTGCCTTCCAGGACTTAATGAACGGGCAAATTGATGCTATCGTTGCCGACAATCCACTGGCCCTGGAATATGTCAATAAGAACTCCAATAAACTCAAGACAGCCGGTGAAGTGTTTACAGAGGAATACTACGGGATAGCGATTTGTAAAGATAATACGGAGTTGCAGGCAAAAATTAATGCCGGACTGAAAGCTGTTAAAGCAGAAGGACTGATCGAAGAACTAATCCAGAAGTGGATTTAAAAAGAATAGCTATAAATAATGCACTCCCGTACTTGTTATACTGCTAAAGTGTAGGACGGGAGCATTGCAAAAAATGTAATAGCTGATGAATAAACAGCCGAAGACTGGTTTCAGCAGAGGCAAAATCCTCGGTAGCCTGAATTTTAAATGGAGACAGGGTACCGATCCCTGGTGGGCACTGGTAGCTCTCGTGGTACTACTCCTTGTAGCACTTATTACCACGAGGTCTGATCCCTTCTTAAATATATTATTATTCGTCCGGGATGGTATCTGGATTACTATCTTCATTACTATTTCGGCATTTGTTTTAACCCTGGTAGTAGGGCTGATTGGCGCTCTGGGTCGACTCTCGCGAAATCCTGTTATCTATGCAATCTCCACACTCTACGTTGAGCTTATTCGCGGTATTCCACTACTGGTACAGCTGATATGGTGGTATTTTGCCTTCCCTGTTGTTTTGCAGGGCATTGGTCGCTGGTTAGATATAGCTTCCCTGGCTGACTACCGTGCAAATGCTGTCTTTACCGCCATTATAGGACTGGTCGTCTGTTATGGGGCATATATGGCCGAGATTTATAGGGCAGGTATCCAGAGTATTTCCAGAGGACAAATGGAGGCTGCCCGAAGCCTGGGGATGACCTATGCCCAAGCGATGCGCCATGTTATTTTACCTCAAGCTATGCGGGTAGTTTTACCACCAGTATGTAATGAATTTATTGCCTTGTTGAAAGACTCTTCTCTGGTCAGTGTGGTAGCAGTGGCTGATTTAACCCGCCGTGGACGTGAGTTCATGTCGGTACATTTTAATCCTATTGAGGTCTGGACAATGATTGCCTTAATATATCTGATAATGACCCTGCTGTCAGGCAGATTAGCAACCTGGATAGAGAAAAAGTACCGACTGGAAAAGTAAAGAGTATGGAAGAACCAATTATCCGGATAAAGGATGTCCACAAACACTTCGGCACGGTGCATGCACTGAGAGGTATAAGCCTTAATATAAATAGAGGAGAGGTCGTTGTCATAATAGGTCCCTCCGGCTCTGGAAAATCAACGCTGCTTCGCTGCATTAACCGCCTCGAAGAATATAACACAGGCGAAATACTGGTCGATGGAATTTCTCTGGACAGTGCGGAGAATATCAATACAGTTCGCCGTGAAGTTGGAATGGTATTTCAATCATTTAATCTTTTTCCACACCTTACAGCTATTGACAACCTTATGCTGGCACAACGTATCGTTCGAAAGCGTCCTGAAGCTGAATCAGAGGAGATCGCTCATGACCTTCTGGCAAAGGTAGGTATTTCAGAGAAGGTAGATGTTTACCCGGCACAGCTTTCCGGCGGCCAAAAGCAGCGTGTTGCTATTGCTCGAGCCCTGGCAATGAATCCAAAGATTATGCTGTTCGATGAGCCAACAAGTGCGCTGGATCCTGAGATGATAACTGAGGTTTTAAATGTAATGATGACGCTGGCCAAAGAAGGAATGACCATGGTTGTAGTATCCCACGAGATGGGATTTGCCCGTGCTGCCGCAAACAGGATTATTTTTATAGATGAAGGAAAAATTATAGAAGAAACAACACCTGAAGACATGTTTGCATCATCCGATAACGAAAGAACCAGACTATTCCTTAGCAAAGTTCTCAATCTATAAAAAATGAACATAGTGTTGCTATTTAAAAAGGAAAGACAGATATCTGTATATTGACGGGAATGAATTGACGACATTGTTAAGCGAAAATAATCGGTATATAATTATTTCTGGTTATACTGTATAGAAAGTGCTTTATTTGTAGTACTCGGTTTTTACAATTAATTAAAGGAGGATTATCAATGGCATCAAAAGTATATTACATGGACGCTCGCAGTAATTCCCCGCAGACCAGTATAGTCTCTAAAATGATTACTGTTTTCGAAGCCGCAGGCTTTGAAAAGCTTATCAAGCCTGGTGATGTGGTAGCTATTAAACTTCACTGTGGAGAATGGAACAACACCGCATACCTCCGTCCTGTCTATGCCCGTGCGCTTGCAGATAAAATCAAGTCTCTGGGAGGAAGACCTTTTGTCTGTGACACTACTACACAACCGTACAATCCGTATGCAACACGCTGTACTGCATTAGATTTAATAACCACAGCAGAGCGGAATGGCTATAACTCAGCTTCTTTGGGCTGTCCATTTATTAGTGCAGATGGCTTCCTCGGCATGGACGACTACCGGGTGGACCTGCCCGAGGGTTTTATTCTTAAGGAAGCATATATCGCTCAGGCAATAGCCGCAGCTGATGTATTAATAGCACTCACTCATTTTAAGGGCCATTCCCTCGGTGTTATTGGCGGCTCTCTTAAGAACCTGGGGATAGGCGCCCAATCGAAGCGTGGCAAGTTCAATGTTCACATGGGCTGCCATCCCACATATGGACTCGGCGCCAGTGCTAAATTTCATCCTGAAAACTGCAAGGGACGTAAGGGTGAAACGGACTGGCAGATCCTTGAGGATTGCTGTCCTTATGGATTAATACATGTTACCGAAGATTCGATTACATGGGAGAGAGAGAAATGTGTCAATTGTCTATCATGTCTTCGTCCCATGCTCAGTCGCGGTATTCTTGAAGTAGCTGAAGAAAACTTCAATGCTACCAACGCTGCAATTGCTGATGCCTGTCTGGCTACCGTCAAGGCGGTAGGTAAAGATAAAGTTGCTTTTATCAATATGGCTATCGATGTCTCCCGCTGGTGTGATTGTGTAAGCTTTGCTGATGTTCCGCTCGTTCCTCACCTTGGAGTATTTGCCAGTTACGACCCGGTAGCTGTGGACAAAGCATGTCTGGATAAGGTGATTGAGACGGAAGGTATTCATGGTAGCACGGCTGAAGATATGGAGGTAATGGGGGCGGGTGAACGGAAATTCGAAATTTGCTCACCGTTGATGGCTGGTCTGAGCGAAGAAGCCCAGATCAATACCGGCGAAGTAAATGGCTTGGGCACAAGGAACTATCAACTTGTACCGGTTGAAGAGAAAGAAATGATAGATGTAGCCTTCCCTCCGGATCCACGACCAGTGGGAGTACGCTTCCGCCGCTTGTTTAATAAGCTACAACCGTTTCCCTATGAGCGGTATAATGGTAAGGGATTCCAGAGAGAAGAAAAGGTTGACCTGGATCGTGTAAACACTCATCTTGATGATAAATAATTGTTTATCAGGAATAAATAGGAAGGAGAAAATATGATTCCTAAAGGTATTGAGAATGCGGATGCAATTATTGCATCCTGCAAGTTGATAATAAAAGGCCTGGACTCACAGGAACCTGAAGGAAAAGAAGTACTGCAGAGTGTAATAGATATCCTGGAGGATATGAAGAAAAAATTCTTTTTAAAGACCAACCTGGCGATTCCTACTAGCAATGCCTGTAAAAGAGATATCATTGAACTTCAATCCATAGTGGAAGGAGCAGACCTCTCGCGCTTTTCAGAGGTAATGTCCAGATTCAGAGGGAACCTTGAAAAACTTCTGAAGAATGCCAAGATGGATGGAGTAATAATTACCTGATGTCTCTTATACTGGTGACCGGTGGGGCTGGTAGCGCCGGAAAACTTGTTGTAAAACAGCTTCGTGAGAATGGTCATTCTGTCCGGGTATTCGACCTTCCCACTATGGACTATAGCGATCTTGAAGGGAAGGAAGGGATTGATATACAACATGGAGATATTACAAAGTTAGCATCTGTGCAGCAGGCAGTGGCAGGAGTGCATGCCGTAGTACATCTTGCAGCTCTTCTCCCTCCATCGAGCGAACGTAATAGGGAGTTAACCTTTGCTATTAATGTGGAAGGGACAACCCGACTTGCTGAAGTACTAAAGCAGGCTAATCCTGACGCCGCGCTGGTGTTTACCTCGTCGGTTAGTACCTATGGCGACACTACGAGGGAAAATTCACCTGTTACAATAGACCATTCACAGCAGGCTTTGGATATATATGCTGAAAGCAAGATTGTTGCCGAGAAATCCATCCGTGATGTTTATCCGGCTACCGTAATACTACGTATTTCCGGTATTTCAGTGCCCTCGATTCAATCTCCTCCTGATACATGGCCTTTTATGGCTGACCAGAGGATTGAATTCGTTCACCGGAATGATGTGGTAACAGCAATCTGCAATTCAGTTACCGTGAAAAGTGCCAGGGGACACATTTTCAATATCGCAGGTGGTGCTTCCTGGCGTACAACAGGCAGAGAATATGTCAATGATTACTTTGAGCTGCTGGGCGTACCAATCGAGGAAGCACAATTTCAGAGTGAACCAGGCTGGTGCGACTGGTATGATACCAATGAATCTCAGCGAGTTTTACAGTACCAGAATAATTCATATCAGGCATATCTACAACAGCTGGATAGCGAAATACAACAGATGATGTCGGAGTGATTTAACCACCGGCAACAGGAGGGAATACGGCGATAACATCGCTGTTTTTCAGTTCGATTTTATCCTTTATGTCTTTTATGTTCCTGCCGTTAATTGCGAAGATAAGATCTTCTCTCACTTTATCCCTACGGATGTCATAAACACTTGTCAGGAAGCTCTGACCGAGCTTCCTGGCAGCGTTCTCAATCAGATTACGAACTGTTCCATCACACTCAACGACCAGTCTTCTTCTGCCATACTTATCACGCAAAGTAGCGAACAGTATAATTTCAACTGTTATCATCTCTTTTGCTACTGAGTTACTATTATGTGAGCTGGCAGCTATCGACATGTAAGTTGCCCTATAATACAATCTCCAGTTCTTTCAGTTTAGCAGCCGTTGGTACTCCGTCGACCCATCCACGCAATTTGTAGTATTCTCCTATCATTTTATCAAGATTGGCTACTTGTCCTTTGGCGGGGCCTTCAGGTAGAGGATCATTTAACAATCTGGCAGGCAATGTGTCGTCCTTTCCATCTATACCCAACCTGTTCATCACCACCCTCTCCAGGTTGTAGATTCGCTCGCCAATTTTCAATATCTCAGCATCGCTTATATCCCAGCCGGTAACAGCCGAGAGGAGTTCAGCATAGTCTGCAGTGCTTATGGCAAAGGTGGTGAACAGGCAGTTGACTGTAGAGTTAACCATGCTGGCAACATCCTGAAATATTTTAACCCATTGTGCTTTGCCTTCGGTTACCAGTGGGTCTATCTTTTCCGGTATGCCGACAATTTCAGGAGCAATAGTATAGCCAGTGACGTGGCATCCACCCCGGTTGGACGTTGCGTAGTTTAGCCCGATGCCTTTAATCCCTCTGGGGTCGTATGCCGGCATTTCCAGCCCTTTTACGCTCATGGATAGTTCCGGGTGCCCGTAGAATTCACATAATTTTCTCGAACCGGGAGCCATATATTTACCAAAGCCGGTTTTATGGGCGATTCGCCATACCGATTCGACCATTGCTGCAGCATTGCCAAAGCTTAAGTCCAGTCCCTGCAAGTCATCTTCAGGAATATACTTCTTCTCATGCAGCTCCATAGCTGCTGCAATGGTGGAACCAACACTAATCGGATCCAGCCCAAATTCATCACAGTAATGATTTGCTTTAGTTATTGCATCGAGGTCTTTCACTGCGGTTGCGCTTCCCAGAGACCAGATGCTCTCGTACTCCGGCCCCTCTGAAGCAAGTATCTGGTAGGGACCTGATTTTACACTGGTTATTCTCCCACAGGCTATATTACAGCCCCAGCAGGCTCCTTTTTTAGTGAGATATTTTTCAGCCAGAGCCTCGCCGCTTATTTTTTCGGCATCAGGATTTACGGATGTCTGCCAGTTTTTATACGGTAAAGAACCAGCAGTATTTATTACATTTACCAGTACCGCTGTTCCATAAGCAGGTAATCCTTCGCCGGTGACTGCATTCTTCTCTATTGCCTCCAGGCATCGCTTTGAGATAGGTACAAATTCAGCCATCTTAGCATAAGGAACCTTTTCATTTCCGGCAACAACGACAGCCTTTAATCCTTTTGATCCCATAATAGCTCCAACACCTGCTCTGCCAAGGGCCCTGTGATCATCATTCATGATCACAGCCATAGGGACTAGGTTTTCTCCGGCAGTGCCGATACACATCACACTGGCCTGTTTTCGACCGACCACCGTCTTGAGAATCCTGGTGGTGTCGAAAGTGTTCTTTCCCCACAGGTCTCCGGCATCTCTTAGCTGTGCCTTTCCATCTACTATTGATAAATACACAGGCACATCAGATGCACCCTCAACTATGATTCCATCAAAGCCGGCAAACTTGAGCGTTGCTCCCCAGGTACCCCCGCTATTACTACTGGCGATAGAGCCCGTCAGCGGTGATTTTAACGCCATTAAGTGATGTCGACCAGAGGACGGAAATCCGGCGATCCCTGTACCCGGTCCGGTCATAAATATCAACGGGTTATCGGAACCTAGCGGGTCCATATCTTTTGCAGAAATACCCCTCGTAGCAAATTCTTTAATATACTGGTAGAGAAGATAGACACCATATCCTTTTCCCCCAAGGTATTTTCTGGCGATCTTCTCGTCAACTTCTTCGGTGATAATGGACTTTGCAGTTAAATCAACTCTAAGGATTTTCCCCATAAAACCTCTTGCCATTTTCCCTCCTTATTTGTTCCCTTGAGTTTATTTGAATTTATTATTCCAACGAATAAATAGTTACTCTACTATATATTTCTATTAGCTTTTCTGGTTTACTTGCTGCTGAAAAGCTGGGACAAATAAAATTTAACCATAGGCACTACTCCTCCTTTGGTTAAAGACTAATAAGAGTTATTTCAAACAGTTGACACAATCTACAATAATAAATTAGCCCTCATCGGGCATGTTGTCAATATCTCCTGTTATGAAAATACTGATATTCTACTGCTTACTTATCAATATCTTGATAGAGCTGGTTTTCATTACAGATTTCATCATGTATATATTCTACAACGGTCTGATATCGGCCGGTGAATTCCCATTCAGTATGGTGTAGATATGGCAGCTTTTAAGTCCGGGCATTTTCAAACTTGTGATGATGAACTGGTGGAATGGGAAGAAGCTATTAGTGTATCCTTTATCATTATCGGAGAAGCAGGCAAGATGAAATCTTCAAAATACGTGCACAGGCAAGCGATCAGGAATTCATATAAGATTTTGCTCTTTGAGCTTGCCAGACGATCACATAAGTTCATGGAATTGGTCCCGCCATGTCCTATAAGAGCTGTCGTGAAGGTGACCCAGAACTGTAACTCTCGATGCATAACCTGTTGCTCCTGGAAAGAAGACTCACAGGATGAGTTAACCACCAGTGAGTTGTGTGACACCCTGTGCCAGATTAGGGCGTATGGCATATCCGACCTATGTCTATTTGGAGGGGAACCCTTGCTTAGAGACGACCTTTCATCTGTAGTTCGTAAGGCAAATGAGCTGAAGTTTGACAGGATAAATATGATTACAAATGGCCTTCTGTTGACAAGGGAAAGAAGTATAGAACTTATTGATAGTGGTATCACTTCGATATATATATCATTAAACGGAACCGAAAATGTGCACGATAAAACGCGGGGAATAAAGGGCGCATATGCTAGAACTATGGAGGCTATTCAGTCACTTGTTGAATTGAGAGACACCAGGTTCCCTCATCTGGAGATAACGGTAATAGCTATAGTCATGGGAATTACTGTTGATAGTATCCTTGAGGTAGCAGATATGTGTCGCCGGTGGAGTATTGGATTTTCACTGGCACCCCTTGATACCAGCCCACCCTGGCAGGGTGTCGTTCCTATCGATCTTATGACAATTAATCAGCGACAACTCAATACTGTGATTGACGAGATGCATAGGATGAAGAGGATGGCATCTTCATTAATCCACGATTCTCATGCCTCTCTCGAGTATGTAAGAAACTGTTTTATTACACGTAAGAGAACAGATATCCCCTGTTATCTTGGCTATCTGTTAGTGTTTGTGGGAGCTCACGGTGAAGTGTATCCAGGGTGTTGGGTACTTTCTCCTGTTGGCGATCTAAGGCAGTCATCGCTGAAACAGATAATAGGCTCAGAAAAATATATAAAGAGAGTACAGGATATGTTTCTGAAAAAATGCCCCGGATGTGTCTGCGATTATATTGTGAATCTCTATGCTCATGTTCCAGCTGTTATAGAAGAGGTGCAGTGGAGGCTTAAACTGCAGTCTACAACAAGAAAGTAAAGCTAGTGCAAACTCTGTACATTGGCAAAAGGGAAAGAGAATGATTCAAAACAACGGTTATATTGAAGAATAACTTCGAATAGCTAAATTCTCAGCAGTCGTTTGACTTTAGGAGTTGCAGCTTTGTGCCAGGTTTCTTCCCTGACAGGTCGCCTTTTCTTAAGGATTTCAGGCATACCTGTAAAGGCATTCAGAATACCTTTGAGGCAGGACCACAGACATCTGTACCTGAGTGCTCTGATTAATTGGTATGGAATGCTGCAAAAGGAGACAGTAATTGCTACCCAAACGGGATAGTACTTCCAGTAATACCAGATTGCATTTCTCGTATTGTAGTACATACTCCTCTTATTTCTCATGGTATTTTGGCTGGAGGAAATTTTATGGTAGGCAACCAGATCGGGACAATATAATATCTTATAACCTGAATCAATCATCCGGATAGAAAGATCGTCCTCGTCCCAGTAAATGAATAGTTCTTCAGAAAATAAACCGGTTTTCTCCAGGGCGGTTTTTCTTATCGCCGCAGCACAAGCTACAAAGTCGAATATCTCAAATTGCTTGTCGGCAAATATGTTGACATCGACTCCATAAACCCACCCCCATATTTTCCCGGAGTAATAATTCAATACCTTACTCGCCAGTACACCGAGGGAAGGCTCTTCGCGAAAATGCCGGACTGCATTCTCTATCCAGTCTTTTTGAAGTACTGCATCGTCATCCATTAGCACGATGAACTCTCCACGAGATATATCAATCCCTCGATTACGTGCAGCTATACCGATGTTATACGGTAGTTCTAGCAGTTTTACCTCTGTAAATTGTTCTTCAATTAACTGCTGTGAACCGTCTTGTGAGTTATTATCTACTACAATAACTTCAAAATCCTGATACTGTTGTTTTTGAAGTTCATGTAACGCTTCTCTTAGTTTATCTATGCGGTTATAGCTGATGATAACAACACTGACTACAGGAACTGATTTTAATGTTTCTATGCAAGAAATCTGTTGATTGGGCTGAATCTGATACATATTCGACCTGTTCTACCTTTTTCTCAGTAATTATTATTACGATTATTCTATTCCCGGAAGTTATTTATAGTATGGACTTTAGCACTTCATCTGCTGTTTTGCGACCGTTTAAGATAGCCTTATCCATATTCAAATATGCCCAGCTTCCAAATCTGCCACAGGGGTATATTCCCCTGGAATTCAGAAAATTATGTATCAGTTCGATGTTTCTTTCACGATCAGGCGTGTAAATAACATAGGCTGGGTTCAGACATTTTATATCTCTAAACAGAATCTTATCGCTCTTATTGAGTATTCCGGACTCCAGTAAGCCGGCTATAACAGTTTCTATTATTTCATTATGTGTCATTTTTAATGGCTTATGCATAGGAACAGATAGCTCAGCTGATACTGAACTTTTCCCGTCTGGGACCATAGAAGCAGACAGGTTCATGGGAAAACTTACCCGGTGGAAAATATACTTATTCTCAGGGAAGTAAATCCAGTGATAGTCTGAAATGTTACTTCTATCTACCGCAAGACTCACAATATAAACGATGTTGTATTTAAGACTTCTTGCTGCGTGTCCCACTTGAAAGGGGATATGGTCGCATATTAATGAAATGGCTTCAGGCAACGGTACAGTTGAGATGAGCTTGTTGTATCTGATTCTGTTACCGTTTACTTCAACTTCTCTGTTTGTTATGGAGATCTTAGATACCTTTGAACTAAGATTGACGTTTCTTACCGCTGGTAAGAACCCGTTTGATAGAGCTCCGATCCCACCTGTCAGTGGGTACCAGAAATTAGAGTTTGGTCCGTAGCTTCTATGCAGTGGTTTCAGTGCACCCTCCACTGCCTCTTCTATTTCAGGAACCGGGACCCTTTCAGAGATCCAATCATGGCTCATCTTTTGCAGGTTGATTGCCCATAGTTTTCTATTATAGGGAAGCATGAAGTGCTTTGCTATCCCGCTCCCAAAAGTACCGTTGATCCACTCTTCAAAATTTGTTGGATTTAAAGCTTCTTTACAGCGCACGTTAAACAGTCCGAGAAGACACTCCTTAATGACATCCGGTTCTTGTCCGTAGAGATGTCCCTGGAACGGGAACTCGGTATAAACATTCCGATAGTAAACGAAGGCTTTCCTTAGTTGTGAGTAGTAGTTATTTCTTAGAAGAGTCTCTTTAATAAGCTCCTCAGCGTAGCTGTCCTCTGTATAAAGAATATGTGAAGCGTAATCAAAGGTGAAATCATGTATAAGAAAAGATTTGCATAGACCTCCGACTTCGGAGTCTTTCTCAAGTATCTGGTAGTCTGTGAATCCATGGTGCTCGAGCTGATAGGCGGCTGACAATCCAGCCACGCCGGCGCCAATAATTACCAGCCTATTCATTTTTCCATTTACTCGTATTCTTATACCAATCGAGCGTTAGCGCTATACCGTCGTTAATAAAAACCTCAGGCTCATAATTCAGGAGCTCTCTGGCTTTGGATATGTCAGCAATAAATTGCATAATCTCGCCGGTCCTTATTTCCTGTACAATCAACTTGCTGCTCGATCCGATAGTAATCCGCATGGTCTCCGCCAACTCCAGGATGGTTATCCCTTTGCCGCTAGCTATGTTAAATACATTGCCTCTTACGTTGTTAAACTTATTTATAGATTTCGTTATTCCCTTGATGCAATCTGAGATATAAGTGAAATCCAGCAATTTCTCTCTTCCAAATATCACGATATCCTCGTTTTTTCTCATACGCTCAATAATAAGGGGTATCAGCCTGTCACTGTCATCATATTTACCGTAAACGTTTGAAAATCTGAGTACTATAAATTCTATCCCATAGCAGTAATGATAAGCACTTACCAGGGCTTCCACTCCCATTTTTGTTGCTGTATAAGGACTCTCACTGTTACTGACGGCAATTTCATCCTCTCTTAAATAAACTTTATCTGAGTTGCCATAGACTTCTCTGCTGCTGCTAAATATAAATCTCCTGATATTATTAATTCTGCAAAATTCGAGAACATTGAATGAAATATCATAATTGTCTTTTGCTAATTGCGGAGTAATCACCGTATTAAATACCCTGGCGTTTGCCGCTAGATGCACCACCATATCGAAATCCTTCGTTAATTTTTCGAATAAGGAACTGTTCCTGAGGTCACAAAGTACTGTGACACTATCGACATCCGTTCTCCACTGATTGTGCTTTATATCAACTCCAATTACCTCATAGCCACCCTGCAGGAGTGCCTTACAGAGCGCTGTTCCAATCATTCCACTGCTGCCGGTAACCAGTATTTTATTAATATCCTTATTCAATTATATCTCCCTATTTACTATCGGGTAATTAATAACTCCGCTGTTTATTACTGGAATAGTGGCTCTTCAACCTTTTTTATTCGAATGAGCCTATATACGTTTAGTAGTTTCAATGCAGAGATCCTTTAAACCGGCTGGCTGTCAGTACGGATATATTATACTTTCCAAACAATCGGGGCAGAGAAAGATTTGAATCATTATTCATCTTTTGGGGATTTGTTCTTTTGGTCAGAATAGTACTTTAAACCGGAGCTTATAATTTCAGCGATAGTCGCACCTCTTTTTTTGGCTTCTTTGTCCTCATTCAATTCCTCTTGTATCTTATCGAGCTTAGCAATTATCTGATTAAGTCTCTTTTCATAGCTATTACCTTCCAGGCTGCGTTTTACTTGTATCAATCCCAGGGAGATAAATCCCAGCCCTATAAGCCCCAGTGCGATTTGTAGCTGTAAAGGGGGATTAATAAGGGCTAGTATGATTATCCCAAGACCGATGGTTATCGCTACTGCCCCAATCGTCCTGTATGAAACTGACTTTAAATATTTGGAAAAACGCATTCTATTACTTTATAGCATATATTACGCTCTGTTGGATATCCATACTACTGACTCAATTTAATGTTTTTCTACCAAAGGCTATAGCGGAGCTTTAAGGAAAATCAGCGCTTAATAGACATTGAGAAGAGAGAGAAAGAATAACCTGGTTTGAATTAGCCGGCTAACATATTTACAATAGATATCTGAATAGAACAGGAGCCGAGACTTATATGAAGCGGAATACTAGACTGATTATTGCGGTGATGCTGGTTGTCATAACACTGGCAGGCAGTATTGCTGGAGCGGTACTTGCTCCTAACAACGGTGAAAATACCAGTTCTTCAATTGAACTTGAGGAATTAACAGGTACGGAATCCACGGGCTGTGTAGAAGAAATAGATGGTGCTATTGAAGATACTGGGTGCGGCAGCAAATACTTCCCTTCGGAATAGCACTTTAAAGCCTCTATCCGCGGTATAAAAGATACAATTTTTCTAAAAAGCTAAGCTCTGTTTCTATCATTGTATGCAATAAAAACTAAAACAGCTATCACTTTGTCTGGACAGGTTGTTATAAAGTATGATGTCGGATATTAATACCAATCTGCTTTAGTACTACCTTAATGAGTGATATACTAGCCAAGATATGTCACCTGTCTATTCTCAAGAATAACGGGATAAAATTCCGGGCTAGATACTATTGGAGGTTTAAAAATGGAAGTGTATACTCACGTACTCCTTGGTGGTCTTGTTTCATCCGCTCCTTCCCTGGTAGGGTGGATAGTGGCTGTGGTCCTGGTGACGATAATGTTGAGACGTGGAGGAAGCAGGGCAGAACGTTTTCTCCTCATCGGTGCCTCATTAATGCTGGTGCAGTCTCTTGCTGCCGTTCCGACATCGGCTCTTGGCAACTGGCTTATGATTGATAAGGGAATGCCCAGTGTGAAAGCTGCTTTTGTCTTATCGATATATGGGCTTATCAGAGGTTGTATCGGCCTGGGTGGCATTATCTGCCTTGTTTATGCGTATTGGGTAAGGTTTAAGAAGAAGCCAGATTCAATTCTAAAGGTATAATGAAAAGGTTCATACGTATGTAATTCAATTTACCTATCTGCTACTATGTGAGAATATAGAAATCAATCATGATGAGGAGGTAACAGCAAGTGATTTACATAGAAGCATCATTTCGAGTGGTACCGGGTAAAATGGGTGAATTTATGGAGGTATTTGAGAAGGAATTTCTGCCAGCTTCTGATAAAGTAGGAATGAAACTGGTTGCTCAATGGCGTACTACTATTGGCACGCTGGATGAAGTTACCAACCTATGGGGCTACGATGACCTGCTGCATATGCAGCGGGTACAGGATGCCAGGACGCAAAACCCTGAATTCAGAAAGGCTTCGAGTCATATCAGGACTCTTATCGCGTATGAGGCAACCAGGCTCATGACTCCAACAGCATTCTCATCGATAAAGTAATATAGAACCATGTAATAGTTTGATAGTTATATTGGGGCTAATAGAATCGGTAAGTAAATATAGCTTGTTTTTTCACTAAATATATGTAGCTAAAGGAGGTAAACGTGAAAGTATCCAAGGTAAGTCAGGTTGTAAAAGAGCAGCGGACAAGTGCACTGTTCACAGAACCGGTAACCATGCAGGCGATAGTAGGGACAGACCTGAGTAAGAGATTTCGCATAGCGCAGGTCAACTTCGATAAGGGGGTTAGGAATAAGTTTCATAGTCATACCATCGAACAAATACTCATTGTTACCGAAGGCAAAGGCATTGTAGCCACGGAGAATGAAGAAGTAACGGTCGTTCCCGGCGATATTATCTTCATTCCGGCAGGAGAAAAACACTGGCACGGAGCTACCAAAGATTCCAGCTTCTCTCATCTCTATGTTATGTCGCCGGATAGCGAAACGACACAGCTCGAGGATTAGAATTTAGCTCAGTGTCATCAGGTAGAGATGGCGTAGAACACACCAACTACTAAATAATTTAATAATAGCTCTCCGGCTTACATATTGTGTTACCGGATATGTCAGCTTCCATCCAAACCGGTAGTCGATTTGTTATTCAGGCCGACGAATTGAAGACGATGCTCCAAACAAGGGATTGCCATCCCCAAAAGCATCGATAGCTGTGCCTGTTATAGCTTTGCTTTCATCAGATGCAAGGAAGACTGCTATATCTGCAATATCTTTCGGGGGCATAGCATGTTTTGGAATTTCACCACCGGTTATTTCCCGGATCATATCTGTTAATACAGTACCGGGGCAGATAGTATTAACATCGATGCCGAACTCTTTAACCTCTGCAGCCAGACAACTGTTAAAATTAATAACAGCCGCTTTAGAAGACCTGTAAGGAGTTCTACCTGCTGCTCCAATACGACCTCCGATTGAAGCGAAGTTTATTATTTTACCGGACTTCTGTGCAATCATATGTGGTAATACTGCACGGCAGCAAAGAAAAGTACCGGTTAAATTAACACCAATAACCCAGTTCCATTCAGCGAGTGATAATTCGGTAACCGCCCGGTACGGCAGGTTCACTGCGGCGTTATTTACCAGTATATCGATATGTTGGTACCTGTCTTTAGTCTGCTCAACCATGGTGATAACATCTATTTCACTGGCAACATCTGCCTGAATACTGATGGCCTTTCCCCCGTCTCTAATGATTTGTTTTACTACGTCATCGCAGCTATTTTTGTTTCTGCTGGCAACGACGACACTGGCTCCTTCCTGTGCAAAAGATAAAGAAATTGCCCGTCCTATACCACGGCTTCCTCCGGTTACTATGGCGACTTTATTGGCTAATCTCATTATTGGCTCCTTTTCTGCTGTGAGTGTATCTATCCTGCCCTGAGCAAACATAGGATAAAACCATAGCCAGAATAATACAAGGGGTTTTCTTGTTTTCAACGTTATACCGATCCCCCATTTTTATCTATTTTTCTGGGTGGTTAAGGCTGCAGTAGTACTACTTATCTTTGTCTTTTTGTTCAGTAGCCTGTTCATACTGCTGTACAGTTATGTATATACCATAGTCGAATAGAAGTATTACCCTGTTAATGCTATCTACTGCCTGGTGCATATCAAAAACGTTCATAAACAGAGACTGTATTTCTGCGGCCAGCCAGATTTGTCTTCTCATTAGAATCATACAATAAATGGCCTCACATAGTGGTATACCGTCGGTGTACATAGTTTTAGCGAAGTCTGAAAAACATGGTCTCGATGCCTCGAACAGGTGCTCGCTGTGATACATGGTTTTTAAACTTTTGTAACAGCAGATTATTACTGGAACATACTTGCCCTCAGGAAGGTTGTGTAATGAAGGCGTCCTTGCGTTTGTGCTTACTGCCTTCTGCCATTGTTCTGCAATTATTTCAGGATGGTGTTCAGTAAAGTCCAGTAATTTGTCTGCAAATATCTGATACATCTATGTTACCTCCTTACCCATTAAATTCCCCGACATTTGCAGGTGAGGTATTTAACCTACCACAAAATAATCGATAGGAGTTATACATTCTCATATTTCTATTTTATTTTCTTCTAGTTACCGCTAACCGGGCTAAAGAGCGCCTTAAAGCTGCCTCGGCAGCAGTCACACTTGCTTTGGATGGTCTCGTTTTGAGGATTTCCTCTGCACGTTTTCGGGCTTGCTCTGCTCGTGCTATGTTAATCTCTTCAGCACGTTCATAAGCATCGGCTAAAATAATTACCTTGTCACGACGCACTTCGAGAAAACCACCCAGTAATGCCAGTATCTGTTCCCCGCCATCCTTTTTTATGACCAGTTTTCCGGGCTGGAGGATAGTCATGAACGGGGCATGATGGGGGAGTATTGTAAACTGTCCTTCTGAACCCGAGGCCGTTATCATAGCCACATCCTCAGAAAAGCCGACCTTTTCTGCTGTAACTATTTCCAGTCTAAAAGTACTCATTATGCCCTCCCCATCTTGCTGGCTTTTTCTAAAACCTCATCGATGGTTCCTACCATATAGAAGTCAGTCTCAGACAGACCATCATGTTTCCCTTCGAGAATCTCTTTGAATCCACGTACTGTCTCCCTGACTGGAACATATTTCCCTTTAATGCCTGTGTAACGTTCGGCTACATGGAAAGGCTGTGAGCAAAATCTCTGGATGCAGCGAGCCCGGTGTACGGTGAGCTTATCCTCATCGTTCAGTTCTGCCATACCTAAAATAGCGATGATGTCTTGTAGCTCTTTATATCTCTCCAGTGTCGCCTGTACTCCACGGGCAACTTTATAATGCTCCTCTCCTACTATAGAGGGATCGAGTATTCTCGATGTTGAAGCCAGGGGATCGACAGCAGGGTAGATGCCAAGTTCAGCGATGGAACGCTCCAAAGCAATACTGGCATCAAGGTGGTTATACGTGGCTACGACACCGGGGTCAGTATAATCATCAGCTGGAACATAAACAGCTTGAAATGAGGTAATTGCGCCTTTATTAGTACTGGTGATCCTCTCTTCGAGTTCACTTATATCGGTACTCAACGTTGGTTGATAGCCAACCGCTGACGGCATTCTTCCCAGAAGAGCAGACAGCTCCATATTAGCGAGGACGTGGCGGTATATATTGTCGATAAATAAAAGAACATCCTGTCCCTCGATATCACGGAAAAATTCTGCAATGGATACCCCGGCAAGTCCGACTCGAGCCCGTACGCCGGGAGTCTCATTCATCTGTCCGAAGAGAAGGACGGTTTTATCTAAAACTTCGGACCTTTTTAATTCCAGCCATAGATCATTACCTTCCCTCGATCGTTCTCCTATGCCTACGAACACAGAAAAGCCGTTGTATTCAATAGCAATATTACGGATAAGCTCCATAATAATAACCGTTTTACCAACACCGGCACCTCCATACGCTCCTGCTGTTCCTCCCCTGCTGAAAGGGCTTATTAAATCTATTACTTTAAGGCCCGTTTCCAGCATTTGAGGAAACACCTTCTGTTCTTCTAGAGTAGGAGGCAGTCGATGGATAGGGTATCTTAGCTTTGTTTTCACCTCACCCAGATTATCAAGTGGTTCGCCAAAGACGTTGAAAATTCTTCCCAGGGTTTCTCTCCCAACCGGTATACTCAATGGTTCTCCTGTGTCGATTGCTTCTGAACCTCTCTGTAATCCTTCAGTTGGAGTGAGGGCTATACCGCGAACCCTGTTATTTCCAATATGCTGTTGAGTTTCAATAATTATTTTACTATCTTTCTGATAAATAATGATGCCATTATTTATCGACGGTAATTCACCCGGAGGAAACTCAATATCAATTACTGTACCCATAATCTGGACTACTTTACCCTTTGCCATTTCCCTCTTCCTGTTCTCAGTCAAAATATTAACTCAGACGTGTAATATCACTAATCTCGTCGGTTATTGTTTCCTGTCTGATTCTATTCATAATCAGCGTTAAATCTTCAATCATCTTTGTCGCGTTATCACTGGCATTTCGCATAGCCACCATCCGTGCAGACTGTTCACTGGCAATAAGCTCGAGAACGGCGTGATATATACGTATATCTATATATCGCGGTAGTAGACCTTCTAACACAGTAGCGGCACCCGGTTCCCAGATATATTCTTCGCTTTCACTTCCAAACGGCAGAGAAGGAGGTTCAATTGGGAGTAACGTATCTATTACGGGTTCCTGAACACTGGTGTTGATAAAGTGAACATAAGCCAGGTATACCATATCGACTTCAGTACTGATATAGTCATCCATCACAATATGGGCTATGGGATGAGTATCGAGTATGGAAAGGTGGTCACCAATACCACTAAATTCAGCATGTATATTTTGTTCAATACGATGCATGAAGTTCCTGCCCTTTTTCCCAACGGTAATCAGGCTAACGGGTATAGTTTGTTGTAGAATAAAATCAGATACCAGATGATTGAGCTTATCATTTAAATCACCGCAGAGCCCGCGGTCGGTAGTAATATGGACTATAGATATTTTTTTAACATCCCTCTTATTGAGTAGAGGGAACTGTCTGCTTTGCAACTGCCGTTGAGTCGCTAAATCAGAAATTACCTGACTTATCTTCTCAATATACGGGCGCCCGACAATAGCCTGGTCCTGAGCTCGTCTCATCTTGACAGTCGCTATCATTTCCATTGCCTTGCAAATCTTAGCCGTGTCTTCAACGGTGTTAATATGTCTATTAATATTTTGATTATGAGCCATAGTTACTCAATCAAGCCAAGGTCTCTTTCAGTTCTTTCATAGCTGCCCGAATGGCCTCTTCTAATTCCGGAGTTATTTCCTTCTCATCATTGATTTTTTGCTCCAGAGCAGGATGATTGGTCTTCATAAACTCGTGAAAACTTTTTTCGTAATCTACGATTTCATCAATCGGGATATTATCGAGGTATCCATTCGTTACCGCATAGAGAATCAGTACCTGTTCCCCGAGGGACATCGGGGAATATTGTGGCTGCTTTAAAACTTCAGCAATACATTTCCCGCGTTCCAATTTGTTTTTTGCAGCTTTATCAAGTTCCTCAGTACCAAATTTTGCAAAAGCTTCGAGCTCACGAAACTGGGTCAATTCCAATCTTAACCTGCCGGCAACACGTCTCATAGCTTTTCCCTGTGCAGAGCGACCGACTCTCGATACCGACAATCCTGCATTCACTGCCGGACGGATACCAGCGTTAAATAATCCGGGTTCCAGATATATCTGTCCGTCGGTGATTGAGATGATATTTGTAGGTATATAAGCTGACAGATCTCCCATTTGAGTTTCGATGATAGGCAGAGCTGTAAGCGAGCCCCCGCCATATTCAGGAGAAAGTTTCGCGGCTCTTTCCAGAAGGCGACTATGCAGATAGAAAATATCCCCGGGGTAGGCTTCTCTTCCCGGTGGCCGACGCAACAAGGAGGATAATTGACGATACGACCATGCATGTCGAAAGAGGTCGTCATAGACAATGAGAGCGTCTTTGCCTTGCTCCATGAATTCTTCAGCCATGGCACAGCCTGCATAAGGGGCAATATATTGTAATGATGCAGGATCAGAGGCGTCGGCAGCTAATACAATGGTGTGTGATAGAGCATCATACTTTTCTAAAGTGTCTACTATCTGAGCTACCTTGGATGTTCTCTGTCCGACAGCTACATAAATACAGATCAGCTTACTATCTTTCTGAGCAATGATAGTATCGATGGCAATAGCTGTTTTTCCGGTAAACCGGTCTCCGATAATAAGTTCACGCTGTCCATAGCCAACAGGTATCATACTATCGATGGTTTTAATTCCAGTCATGAGTGGCGTGTCCACAGGTGCTCTTTGTGCTACATTGGGAGCTACTCTCTCTATTGGTCGATTTTTATTTGTCCTGATTGGCCCTTTACCATCTCGAGGGTTACCCAGAGGGTCAACCACTCTTCCTATAAGCGCATCACCAACCGGGACCTCGATAACTCTACCTGTTACTTGTACCTCATCTCCTTCCTTGATACGGGAGTAGTCACCGAGGATAATGGCACCGACATTATCCTCTTCTAAATTTAAAGCGAGACCTTTAACATCGTCAGGAAACTGTAATAATTCGTTATATCCGACGGTACTCAGTCCCTGAATTCGAGCAATACCATCACTTACTTCCAGTACTGTACCCACATTGTGGATAGTAACCGGAGTGACCTGCTGCTCGATTTGTTTTTTAATTACCGAAATAAAATCTTTCGTCGTCACTTGTACTCCTGAGAAATGTCTACTGTATGTCTTCTAACAGAGTTCTCCTCAATGATTCCAGCTTGTTACGTATACTTCCATCCATCATCGTAGTACCAATCTTGATTTTAATACCTCCAATTATGGTAGGATCCGTATACGCATCGATTATTACCTCGTGATCTCTTACTTTTCTAAGCTGATGAGAAAGCTTCTGCAAATCCTTCTCATTCAGTGGGAAGGCAGTGATTACTTCAGCATGTTCAATACTATTATATGATTCCAGTAATCTGTCATATGAATGTGCAATATCACTGGCTTCTACCAACCCTCCCTTTTCCAGAGCCAGATTTAGAATAGCCTGCGCATATACTTTAGCTTGTATTCGTGACATCCTTCAGTCTTTCCTGAAAATGGTACTTTCTTCCAGTATTTTCTCGATAAGATTACGGTGTTTCTCTTCATTTAAAGTCTCGCTGATAACTTTCTCTGTCGCCAGAATCACTGTATCGACGAATTCCTGGCGTAGTTCACTTATTGCCTTATCTTGTTCTTTTGCCAGTTGAAGATGAGCCTGAGCATAGATATCCTCAGTCTCTTTTTTTGCTGCTTTCCTTGCTTCCTCTTTTATTTTATCTCCGAGCTGTGTTGCTTGAGCGATAATGTCCTGACTTTTTTTGCGTGCCTCTTCGAGCTGCTTTTGAATAGTAGCCTCAGCCTGCTCATATTCTTTCTTTGTAGCTTCAGCCTTATCGATACTCTCCTTTATCCGTTGAGAACGCTCATCAAGCATTTTTCGCATCGGTTTATAACCAAAAAGAGTAAGCAATCCCAATAGAATAAGAAAGCTTATAAGCTGGCCTATAAAGGTTGCTGAATCTATTCCTAGACTTCCCACAGTGTACTACTCCTCCTGGCAGTTATCATGCCACAAAAATAAGTAGAATGCAGATAACAAGGACGTAGATGGCAATAGCTTCAGCAAAGGCAATACTTAAAATCAGATTGGTCATTATAGCTGACCTCGCTTCGGGGTTGCGTCCCAGAGCGTCCATTGCTCCTTTCCCAATCAAGCCAACACCAATTCCAGGGCCGAGTGCCCCGATGCCGGCGGCGATACCTATTGCTATATACCTGGCTGCATCTGTGATGTCCATTACTATTGCCTCCTTTTCTGCTATTGCAGTATGTTTCTATTCAACATTATCCGTAACGGCTGCACTGGCAAATCCCAATGTCAACCCTGCAAATATCAATGCCTGAACAAAACCGACTAATGTTTCCAGACCGTAAAATAGAGAAGGGACTACCCATGGAATAATAAATAGTATTGCTGAGATCAGGATCACTCCTGCTGTCATATTACCAAAGAGTCGGAAAGTAAAACTGATTATTCGGACAAATTCACTTATAATTTCCAGAAACCCGATAAATATAGCTACAATACCTTTGAAAATACCGCCGAATCCGGCTTTAAACTTTCCATCCAATAACTGCGAGAAACCCTGTCTCAGTGGACCAAAATTGAAGAACTTGCCAAGATACTTGACGCCCTTTGCCTTAAAACTCCAGTACTCGATAGCAATACCTGAAATGAGCGCCAGCATAAGAGGTACATTGATATCAGTATTTGCATTACGAAACAAGGGTGTAGCATTTACTGTTATAGATTCGAACCCGGGGATAAGACTTATCCATGAATTAGCCAGCACAAAGAGAAATATGGTTAAGCAAACAGGGAGGAATATCCTTCCCCATTTCTTTCCAGCCAGGCTCGTAGCGAAACTCTCCGCTGTTTCATAGATAAATTCTACAAAGTTCTGAAGGCCATGAGGAATAAGTGTCATTTTACGATTGGCAGTGAGGAATAGCCCTAGCAACCCGAGAATAGTTATCCACGAAGCGATCATTGTATTGGTTATAATAAGGTTTGGAAAAGGTTTCTCTGCTGGTAGCACAGGCTGAGGTTTAGGAACAGTAAAGATATTCAGTGACTCCTTGCCTGTAATCTGTGATCCCACGCTTCCACCTATAAAACTGGCCACTGCTAAAAGCATAAGTAGAAGCCCGACAAGAGCAAATATCTTTGATGAGAGCTTTGGATATTTCCTATCAGTCATTGTCGGACTCTCTATCCTTCGTTTTTTTTACAGAGGTCAATTTTAATAACATTTTAGATGGACCATTAAGATGAGCTTCTTTTCCTTCTCTTTTTGCCTCCTCTAAAAATGGCTGCAGCATACGAAAAACCCCAAAAACCATTGTTACTGTGCCGAGGCCAAGTCCGATGAGCGTGAGTAGAGGGAATTCATGGGAACTTCTATTATCCAGCCATAATCCTATTAGTGTCGGTATCAGTATACTGAATGCGACATAAAAGCCGACAACGAACAACTGCATAGCCGCTGACCAATTTTTCATTTAGACTCCACAATCTAACATCTATATCTTACACCTGTTTATTGTTTTCTGGGTAGTATCCGGTTGAAGCAGTAATTCGAAAAACTCAAGCCGAAAAGGTAGCTATCCAGAAGTAGCTGCTCTGCTTCCTTTTATTGGTAGGTATTACAGTAACTATCTGCCATTGAAGTAGAAAGATATAAGTGTATACTATGCTGGTATGAATAGAAAGGCGGATAAAAGCCCTGTTGATTGGTTATTGGAGCCGGAAGATATCGACGTAAGATATCTCGCTTTACGTGACTTGGTCGATGCTGATGTGAAGGAATTAGCGGTGGCCAGGAAACGGGCTCATGAAAGCGGACGGATTGAGCAAGTTCTGGCAAATATGGAGAAGGAGGGTTATTGGGTAAAACCAGGGGCAGGATACTATCCTAAGTATACAGGAACTGTGTGGTCATTTATTGTATTAGCCCAACTTGGAGCCTCTATCGAAATAGACAGTCGGATAAAAACTGCCTGCTCTTATATACTGGATCATACTCTGACGGATGGTGGACGATTCTCAGTAAATGGTCTTAATTCGGGGACAGCGGATTGTTTGCAGGGTAATCTTTGTGCTTCTCTACTAGAATTAGGGTTTAAAGACTCTCGTTTAGAGAAGGCATTTGAGTGGATGGCAAGAAGTGTAACCGGAGAAGGTGTTGCGCCAAAGACAGATAAAAAGGCTGAGGTACGCTACTATGCAGGGAAATGCGGTCCGAACTTTGCCTGTGGCTCAAATAACAATAAGTCCTGTGCTTGGGGGGCGGCAAAAGTTATGCTTGCTTTCAGCAAACTGCCAGAAGAAAAAATAACGCCTTTAATCCACAAAGCCATTCAGAAAGGAGTGGATTTTCTCTTCAGCACGGACCCGGCAAAGGCTGATTATCCTTGTGGTTATAGCAGTAAACCCAGCGGAAACTGGTGGAAATTTGGATTCCCTGTTTTTTATGTAACGGATTTGTTGCAGATTGTCGAGGTTCTTGTCAGGTTAGGTTATGGCAATGACCCAAGGCTGGCAAACGCTATGAAGCTAATTAAGGATAAACAAGATGACCAGGGGCGCTGGCTATTGGAATATGACTATACAGGTAAAACGCAGGTTGATTTTGGTGTTAAGAAACAGCCGAATAAATGGGTAACATTACGAGCATTACGTGTAATAAAATCAGTGGGATAGCAAGTAAATATTTGTTACTTAATGTGAGTGGTGTTATTTTTCGATACCCAGGACCACCGAGGTCTCAACTTGCCGTTGCGGAATGGTCCAGTATCTCTCTAAAAGCTTATCCTTGTCTGCTAAAAGATTGAACCCATGTCTCTGATAAAAATTAATGGCCCAGCTAGCATCTGCCCAGGTGCCTACAAGTATCTGGCTCGTCTTTGCCATTTGTCTAAGTCGTTTGAGTAGCTTTGTACCGATGCCTTTACTCTGATATTCAGGCAATACATAGGCGTGCCGTATCAGCGTTACATCTGCAACCGGCTGAAAACCCATGATGCCTACAAGCTTTCCTTTTTCAGCCCAACCGAAGAAAGTCATCTTGCTCATCTCATGCTGAAGCTCTTCCCTCGTCATATAAGGTTGGTGGTAGCAATCATCAGGAATCCTGTTTTCATATACACGAGCTGCCAGGTTTATGATCTCAAAGACGGTATCGGCATCTTTTATAGTGAGTTTTCTTATCATATTCGGTCATCAATCATCGAGGCAACTGTAATTATATACGATTTCCTTTGTAATACTCCATTTACTCCTGCGGATAGGGAAAAGTATTGTCGGATTATTGAGAGAGTTTTGTTAGTAGGAAAGCCACGCCTTTGCCAAATTCACGAGCTATGCTTACTCCTTCTTTATCCTTTAACACTTCACCCTTATCCCGACCTATAGCAACACTATTGGACCCCGGGATATAGAAATGTTGACCGGAGAACCAGAGAAGAAACTGGGCATGAGTAAGACTCATCCCGGAACGTCGAGTTACTACTAGTGGCCCGCCAACTTTGCCGGCAAATACTCGTCCATTGTGGTTGGAGATGTAGCCGGTACGCTCGATAAGCGCTCTGACAAGGGCCGAAGGCCCCTGAAAATAAACAGGCGAACCGATGATTATGGCATCAGCCTCCTTCATCTTCAGATAAATGGGAAAGAGTTCATCGTCGATAGAGCATTTCTCCTTCCCCTGACAAGCCATGCAAGCTGTACAGGGGCGTATATCCTTACCGGCCAAACAAAGAAGCTCGGTATCTATGCCCTGCTCGGCAATTGTTTCTAGTACAAGCTTCATTAACAGTTCCGTGTTGCCACTTCTTCTGGGGCTCCCGACTATACCTAATGCTTTCATTTAAACCTCCTTCTACAGTTAAATAGAACTAAATTGCCTGGTACCTGCCAATTATAGTTTTACTACCATCGGTGTAACTATTAGTTCGATTACTTCTGCAGGTAGGCGATAAACCAGGGCACTACTAATTCGGAATTGATTGTACTATCCTTCCGTTCTTCAATCAATATCCACATATTGCTATCATGATGAAGGACAAGCCATATCTGGTTACCTGATACTCTGATTTCCCACATGGCTGGTTCTGGAAACGTTCGGGTACTAACCGGATGAGTGATACAATTATTAAGGGGTATCAAGTTACTATATGCAATGAGGTGATAAATGAAACCTAGGGTATATGATTGTATAGGGACAATAGTGAAATGTAGCGAATGGATAGCGGTTTTCCGAAGCGAGGAGGCTTGTTATGCGATCGATTATTGATCATATTTTGATATGGTGGCTTCGAACCGGTCGATATCAGTGGTCGAGCTTGCATCGCCGGCTGTTTGAGCGTCGATATAGGAATACTGCCCTTCCCGTGGTGAACTCACTGCAAGAAATCCAGGTATGTTTGAAAAAGGTAAAATGGACGATGGACGGACTACTACACCTTTTCGATTGTATCAGTTATCCGGGAGTAACATGGACTAAAAAGAAGGATGATTGTGATGGTTTTGCAATCCTGGCTGCTGAGTTGCTTCATAAATGGAACTCGAATTGTCATCCGGTACTGGTCACGGCTCTGGTGCAGCCGATTAAGTACAGTCATACGATTTGTGCGTTTATCGGCCCGTTAGGCGACATTTGCCTTTTCGACAACTCATTTTTAAGGTGTGAAAACTACCTGACGTATGACGAGATAGTTATAAATATCAGTCAGCGCGCTCAGAGAATAGTATGTTGGGATGTCAGGGATCCTGGCACCTTTGAGATGCTCGAATTTCACAAATCAGGAGAGGACAATTGAGAAAGTCTAATGGCCTTATGGTGTTTTTCATAAGCATGTGGTGAAGATAGATTAGCTACGCCCTGTCGCGGCTTTTCTGCTATAGATCGAATAGAGAGGTACTTAGATGAAAATCAGGAACATAACAATAGACGAAGCAGCTATCGTTCAACAGTTCAGACGCTTACTGGTGTTGTATCCAGAGATAACAGCAGGAACACAACGCGAGATGAACAAGGATTTTTCGGAAGTTGTTTCGTTGAATTACGATTATCACCCCAGGGATATCAGAATCGTACTCGATAACTGCTCACTTCATGGCATCACGATAGAGAATGAAGAAAACCGGGAGCGATGGCGGATGTTTTTGGATGAAATGGAGACTAGCGAATACAAGCGAGATATCCATATCCTGGATGATGTTTCCCGAACAGATAGAGAGGGTTTCTGGAGATGCTACGGTGACATTCATAAGGAGGACTATCCCCGAAAGTGCTACGCACGACTGGTTCGGGGTACTCAGAAGCGTTCGAATCGAATTGTAGTAGAGTACTGGTATCCCTATTTTTACAATGACTTCTGGAATGCCCATGAAATGGACTGGGAGGCTGTCATGATAGTCTTCAAGCTCGAAGGTGAGCGTTTAAGACCATCGGTTTGCGCATGTTCTGCACATCACAGTGGCTTCTGGCGTCCCTGGAGTGAAGTCGGGAAAGCTAATTCTCTGAAGGAATGTGTACCGGACGGGGAACATCCGATAGTATATGTGGCTAACAGGTCGCATGCCAATTATCTGTTTGGCCCGGCCAGCTATACCACTACTAAACCTGCTGCAACGATGGCTGCGGAACTGATTGACGATCGCATACCGATAGACTATGTAACCTCCTATTATAAAGTAAGTAAGTATTTGATGGAGGCCGTTGTTATACCGGAAGCTTCTGATGGTGTGTGGCAGGGAAACTGGCGTTGGCTGAACCAGAGTGGCCGGTGGGGATCACCGGGTGCCTGGCATGACTTTGAGTTCGGAGATGCAGGGCCGTTTGGCCCACCAAAACAGAAGACAAAGTGGGAAACTCCCTTCAGGTGGATTGACACCGTATGCAAAAGGGCACCAGGCCTGGAAGAGCTTGTGCCGCCGACACTGCTTGAACCCTAGCCCGTTTGCCAATATGAATGCGGGCTTCTATAGAATCTCACGGCATTCTATTCCAGTAACGACACCGGTTCCCCCAACGACTATAAGGTAGACTAAGAAAGAATTCCCTATAGTTACTAAGGCTTTCTGCATTTTTTGATGAATTAGTGTTGGGTACTCAGGTTGAGAAGCAAATGCAAAGGCCACTACCACTAAAAAAGAGAAGCATAAAGGACAAATCTCCATCTGTGAACCGGGTAATCCCATACGTTTGACAACGGTCCACATGGCACCTACCAGAAAAGCTGCCCCGCTCAGAGAACCTAAGGTGGCCCATGTATAGAACCGTTTTCCGATATTAGCTACAGGCCTTGATGATTTAACAAAGTCATCATCTCTTTCGAATGGTTGTGAAATAGTATTACTACTCATAATCTCATTTTTGTAGCGCTATTTCCCTTTGATATAAGTAGGTGAACTCGATCTGATATCCAGTCCAGCCCCAGTTTTCAATTCCGCACAAATTGCTGCATTGTATGTGGAAATTCAAAACAGAGTAAAAGGGAGGAGCATTTAATCTCAAGCAGCTTAGAAGTGAGCTTGCTAAAGCTAAATGCTCCTCTTGAAGTCATGTCCAGGGTTGGATCATTTGATCAGGTAACCAGGTGACAATCTTTGGAAATATGGCAAGTACGATTAATGTTAAGATTATCATTGCGATGTAAGGAACCACACCTTTAATTACGTCTAGTGTCGTGACTCCCGATTCTGGGGAAGCGAGGTTTGAAACCAAGAATATGGCCAGAGCCATCGGTGGTGTCATAAAAGCTGCCTGGAGATTGACCATGATCATGATTGCAAACCATATTGGGTCAAAACCAGCAGATGTTACTAATGGTGAAACTATGGGAACTACAATAAAAAGTATGGTAAGCCAGCCCATAAAGAAACCAAGTAAGAGAACAAAGAGCATGACTACCCCATAAAATCCCCAACGACCGCCTGGCGCATTAAGTATCATTTCTCCTATAACATCCTGGCATCCCATCCTCATGAAAACTCCTATTGCGCCGTATATTAAGCACGACAAGAAAAAGATATAACCGGCAACTCTGAATGTTTCACGTGTAGCATCTTTAAAGATTTTGAAACTCATTTTCCTATAGGCCAGTGCTAATAATACACTGGCACTAGCTCCCATCCCTGCCGCCTCAGTAGGAGCAGCTATACCAAAAAAGATACTGCCTAAAACAGCTAGAATAAGCACTACTGGAGGAGCTAAAGACACAATAACATCCCTGAATTTTTTTATAGCACTAACATCACTATCCGTTGTAGGCCTTCCTGGAGCATCATTTGGTCTAAACAAACTTCTGATAACTATGTATATTATATAGAAGGTGGCCAGTATAAACCCGGCGGGAAACGCTGCCATGAATAGTTTCCCGACAGATAAATTGGACATTGGTCCATACATAACTATCATGATACTTGGTGGAATGAGGATACCAAGGCAACCAGAAGCTGCAACACTGCCGGCAGCTAAATCCTTGGCATAACCCCTTCTAATCATTGGCTCCAGTCCAAGGATACACATCATGCTAACTGAGGCAGCGATGATACCCATACAGGCGGCTAGTATGGTTCCAAATAGCACGGTGGCAATCGCCAGTCCTCCACGGAGAGGCCCCAGAGCAACATATAATTTCTCATAAAGACTATCTGCTATTCCTGACATCTGTATTATATTTCCCATAAATATAAACATGGGAATTGCCAACATCGTATAATTAAGCATCATCTTTACAAAGCGAGCATACATTAGTTCTAGAGTGATAGGGCCAAAAGTTAGTAAACCTAATACTAACCCCAATGACGTTATCACAATGGCTATATGAAAACCCGTAAATGTTGAAACCAATATTCCGCCAATAAAGACTACTGTAATTACCTCAGGGGTCAATAATTCACGAATTGTGTCTATCATATCTGTTCCCCTGTTTTCAAAATATGTATATTTCGGATGAGGTTGGCAGTAATCTGCATAGTGAAAAGACATAGCCCCACAATAATTACAGTCCTAGTTGGGCCAAATGGGGGATACCAATAACTTTCCATCATTTTTTCCCCAACCCTCCATGACTTTATTGCCCATGGTACTGAGACAATCATATAAGCTATGAACAACGGGTACCAGCAAATGACAGTTCCGAGTACATTGATAAGGGCTTTCCACTTGGGAGAACAGCGTGAGTAAAAAATATCTACTCTTAAATGCTTATCTAATCTTTCAGTATCCCCCCAACTCAGCAGATATGCAGCAGAACCAATAATTAAGGCCAACTCGTATACCCAAACTGACGGTGCGTTGAATATATATCGCATGAGAACGTCATAGGTTACGATGGCAATAAGAATAACCATCAGCCACATAAATATCGCGCCAAGTTTCTCGTTAATAGTATCAATTATCGATACAATCGTATGCATTAGGATAATACTCTCCCTTTAAGATTATGGTTTGTTACTCCTCGATGAAAGCATTTGGATTATCCAATGTGGTAAGTGTCTCAAATAGACTCCTAAATTGTTCCTGTGAGGTGAGAATTTCATCAAACAAGGGATCTTTTGTCCGCTCAGTGGCGTAAAATATTTCAGCCTGACGTATCAATTCTTTATCTATTTCAGAAGGCATATCCATACATTGAACGCCATAATCCAACATCTTGTTAAAAGCCTCAAGATCATATTGGAGTGTCCACTGATACATTCGCTTTGACCAAGCATCACATCTTTGCACTAAGATTTCCTGTAGACTTGGAGAAAGAGCATTCCAAGAGTCTCTATTTACGCAAAGTTGAAAACCCTGTGTAGGTGCACGAGTTAGTGAGAAGTATGCGTATGGACAAACTTCATGGAATCCCAATTCCCAGTTTGACATAGCACTGCAGCATTCAGCCATATCGATGACGCCACGATCCAGGGACTGATAAATCTCCGAAGCAGCTATAAATACCGTAGATACACCCATAGTCTTTAGTATCTCACCTGCATCTCCCTTACATCTCATCTTAAGTCCCTTTAAACCATCAGCTGAATTCTCAAATTTTACTGTCGACTGGCACCATAGCTCTCCTGGAGTATTCCAAGAGTATTTTGGTATCAATTTATATGTGTATCCAGCTGTTTCCCATGCTTCCTCCATTAGTTCAGCGCCTCCACCCATGTAAAACCACATGTCTAATGTTTGAGGATCTGGTCCGCCCGGGAACCCACCAAATAAGCCTGCCTGTGGAATCACACCTCGTTCAGCAACAGGATCTATATTGCCGAAATCAAGTATTCCAGATTCAACTGCCTCAGCTATATCATGCGTACTGGGTGGAACTAATTCACCACTGGTGTAACCAGTAATTTTTAATCGACCTTCACTCATTACGTTTATGGATTATAAAAAGGCTTCATATATTGGAACTTGAATAGATCCGGCTGTGCCAGTAGAAGCATAAGACCACTCATGTACTTCATCTTCAGGTGCTGGTGTCGGTGTTGGTGTTGGTGTTGGTGTTGGTGTTGGAGTAGGTGTCGGTGTAGGTGTAGGAGTTGGTGTTGGTTCAGCCTTTGGGGAGCAACCAGCTACCACCAGACTTAGAACCATAACCAATACCACTGATAATAAAATAATTTTTCTATTCATTTTTCCTCCCATAAAAATCT
>Ga0272441_10003309_pt1 | contig 30792 bp, 15 predicted proteins | sample SSMProp6N_FD_193582 | JGI IMG/M metagenome (GOLD analysis project Ga0272441, IMG submission 193582) | Marine sediment archaeal communities from Little Sippewissett salt marsh, Falmouth, MA, United States - SSM-Prop-6N | ecosystem: Environmental > Aquatic > Marine > Wetlands > Sediment ... | reverse complement strand
CACTGGCCGGGTCGGCCGCCGACGGGGACATGAAGAGCTTCCTCGCCGAGGCCAACGGCGGCAACGGCTCGTTCACGCTGAACCTCCTTCAGCCGTCGACCGTCTTCGACCTGCTGATGGGCAACGACGCGACGCTGTTGACGTTCTCGATCCCGAACCTGGAGATTGCGGCGAACTACTCGCAGTATTTCCCGGTCTACGGTCCCTTGGGCATGCGGCTCAGCGGGTCGGCGTCGGCGACGCTGCATCTGGGGTTCGGCTACGACACGTACGGGATCCGTCGGGCGCGGGAGACGGGCAACTGGAGCTACGTGCTGGACGGGTTCTACGTTTCCGACCGCGCGAACGCCGACGGGACGGGCGCGGACACGCCGGAAGTCATGTTCGACCTCGGCTTCAGCGCCGCGGCGGAGCTGAACCTCGGCATCGCCAGCGGCGGCGTCTCCGGCGGGCTCTACGGCTCGATGGACCTGGACCTGGCCGACCCCGACAACGACGGCAAGCTCCGCATGACGGAGCTGTGGACCTGCCTGGTCGACCCCCGCAAGCTGTTCGACATCTCCATTCTCGTCACCGCGGAGGTCCGCTGGTACCTGAAGATCGGCTGGGGGCGGTTCTCCAAGACGTTCGACGGGACGCTGGCGTCGGTCACGCTGTACCAGGACCAGTTTCTCGCCCCCCGAGAGGAGGTCCTCGCCAAGGAGGCCGCCAACGGGCAGATCGTCCTGAACGTGGGCGAGTTCGCAGCCGACCGGCTCTACAGCGACACGGCCGACGGGGCCGAGGTCGTGACGGTCTCGGCCGCGGGAGGCAGTCTGGCGGTCGCCGTCGGCGGGTCGTCGCAGACCGTCGCCTACCAGCCGGGGGACACGGTGGTGATTCACGCCGGGGCCGGCGCGGACACGATCACGATTGACTCCAGCGTCTCGGTGGACGTGGTCATCGACGGGGGGGCGGGCAACGACGTGATCCGCCACAACGGCAGCGGTTCGGCCACCATCGACGGCGGCGCGGGGGACGACGAGATCACCGGCGGCGGCGGCGCCGACACGCTGTCCGGCGGCGCGGGCGCGGACCGGATCGAGGGCGGCGGCGGCGCCGACACGCTCGACGGCGGGCTCGGAAACGACACGCTCGACGGCGGAGCCGGCGACGATACGTTCGTCTTCACGGACGGATTCGGCGACGATACGCTCGCCGACGCCGCGGGCACGGACACGGTGGATTTCTCCGCGACCGCCGCCGCGCTGACCTTCGACGTGACCGCCGCACGCCTGGACAACGACGCCGGCGACAGCGCGGCCATGGGCTTCCTGCCCGAGCGGGCCGTCGGATCGAGCGATTCGGACACGATCTACGCCCGCGACGAGGAGAACACGTGGTCCGTGACCGGCGCGGACGCGGGAGACTACAACGGCCTGGTCGGCTGGCAGTCCTTCGAGCAGCTCGTCGGGCGGTCCGCGCGGGACGCATTCGTCTTCGCCGACGGGGCCTACGTCTCCGATCGCATCGACGGCGGCGAGGGCGTCGAGAACGGCGAGTCCCCCACCTACGCCCAGCAGGTCGCCGGCGACGTGATCGACCTGTCCGCCTACGCGTCGGCCAGCCGGTGGCAGGTCAGTCTCCGGAACGGCGGGCGGCTGTACCTCGCCGCCGCCAGCCCGAGCTTCACCAGCGTGGAGAACCTCACCGGCGGGTCGGACCGGGACTACCTGGTCCTCTCGAACGATCAGTACATCGACGGCCTGTTCGACGGCAACGGGGCCGAGGACCGCGTGGAGGTCAGCGACTACGAGCTCGTCGACGTCTACAAGCGCAACGTCTGGGACTTCACCGGCGTCGACCAGGGCGGCCTGAACGAGCGGACCGCCTTTACGGAGGTCGAGAACTTCACCGGCGGGAAGAACGAGGACGTGTTCTACCTTTACCCGGCCGGAGTGTACCAGGCGGGGTTCCTGCACGCTCCCGCCGGGACGGGCGGCGGGCTGACCGGATCGATCGATGCCGAAGACCGCAACGACACGCTGAGCGCCTCGCCCGTGGTCCGCGTGTCCCAGCCGCCGGTGTTGCTGGCCGACTTGCCCGAGGGCGACCCGCGTCTCGACGAGGCCCCCTACGACGTGGTCTGGGAGATCACCGGCGCCAACAGCGGCACGCGGACGGACGACAACGGCGAGGTCACCTTCGAGAACCTCCAGAACATCGAGGGCTCGCCGCAGCGCGAGCTGTTCATCCTCTATCCCGGCGGGTCGATGGACGGCTTCCTCGACGGCAAGGGCGGGCAGGACGCGCTGGTCTACGGGTGGGGCGGGACGGCCTACCCCGACCCGGTATCCGTGGCCTTCCAGAACGCCATGGAGGCGGCCGCCACGGGCGTGGGCGGCGGGGTCATCAACATCGAGGCGATCGTCGCGGGCACGAGCGACGCCGACCGCCTCACCGGGCCGAACCTGGCGACGTCCTGGCAGCTCACCGGGGCGAACGCCGGCACGATGGACACCGGCCCGGACGTGTCGTTTGAAGGGTTCGACAGCCTTACCGGCGGCACGGGGGCCGACACGATCGCCTTCACCGCCGCCGGCGGGCTCACCGGCGCCCTGGACGGCGGCGGCGGGGCCGACGTGCTCGACCTGTCCGCGCTGGCCGTGCCCGCGGCCGTCAGCGTCACCGGCGCCGACACCGGCCAGGCCGCCTTCAACGGCAACAGCGTCTCGTTCTCGGGAATCGAGTCCGTCTCGACGGGCTCGGGCGACGACACGCTGACGTTTGCGGGTAACGCCGCGGAGCTTTCCGGGCAGATCGACACGGGCGCGGGGGACGACGGCGTGGTGTACTCGGCCGTCACGGCCGACCGGACGATCCACGTGGACTTTGCCGGCGGCGGGCGGTTTGGCCGGGCCGTCGGCACCACGCCGTTCCAGGGCGTGGAGAACGTCACCACGGGCTCGGGCGACGACCGCGTAGTCTTCGCGGGCGGCGCGAGCCTGGGGGGCACGGTCGACCTCGGCGCCGGCGCGGACATGTTCGACCACAGCGCCTGGACGGCCGTGCAGCCCGTGGCGATCGATCTCCAGACGCTCCAGGCGTCCGGCACGGGCGGGTTCGCCCACGTCGAGCAGTTCCTCGGCGGCGCGGCGCCGACCAATCACCTGACCGCGCGGGACGTGGACAACGCCTGGACGATCGACGGCATCGACGACGGCTCGATCGACGACGGCGCGGGCGGGGCGACGTTCTACAACTTCCAGCAGCTCACCGGCGGGTCGGGGTCCGACACGTTCGACTTCGCCGACCTGGACTACGTGCAGGGACCCATCGACGGGGCCGGCGGCGAGGACACGATCGACTTCGCCGGGTACGGCATCGACCAACAGTGGTGCGTCACGGCGCCCGACGCGGGCTACCTGCGAATGACCGCCACCCGGGACCCCCTGCGGCTGGACTTTTCGGCCGTGGAGCACGTCGTCGTCGGCGACGCCGCCAACACCGTGACCTTCCGCGACGGGGCCACGCTGACGAGCCTTCAGGGCGGCGCGAACCAGGACGCGTTGGACCTGTCGGCCTGCAGCACGCCGATCACGATCGACCTGGCTGCCGGCACGATGACGCCCGTCGAGTCGTTCGGCGGATTCGAGCAGATCACCGGCTCGGCGGCCGACGACGTGGTCGTCGGGCGCGACGCCGATACGGCGTGGTACGTCTACGAGGCGGACGCCGTCTACTACGACGCGACCACGGCCCTTCTCGGCGGGGCCGTGACCGTGTCCGACTACGCCGTCGACCTGCGCGGCGTGGAGAGCCTCACCGGCGGGTCCGGCGTGGACACGTTCTGTTTCGCAGACGGTGCGGGGGTCGCGGGCGACCTGACCGGGACGGGTCCGGCCAATACCGCCTCCTGGTGGAACTACACGACGGACGTGACGGTCGACCTGGAGAATGCCACGGCGACGGGCATCGGCGGGACGTGGGCCGACGTCAACGACTTCGCAGGCGGGGTCGCCGCCGACACGCTCATCGGGCCCGACGGCCAGGCCAACACGTGGTCCGTCCAGGCCGACGACGCCGGCGAGCTGAACGCCGGGGCGGTCACGTTCCAGCGGTTCGGCGGCTTGACCGGCGGGACGGGGGACGACGAGTTCGTGCTCGCCGACGGCGCGACGCTCAGCGGGGCCGTCGACGGCGCGGCCGGGGCCAACACGCTGGACTACTCGGCGTACACGGCGGCGGTCGCGGTGGACCTGGAGGCCGGCACGGCCACGGGCCTGGGCACGTTCGCGGACATCGACCACTTCGCGGGGGGCACGGCCGGGGACCGGCTGACTGGCCCGGACGCCGACGCGGCGTGGACGATCGACGGCGCGGATGCGGGCACGCTGGACACGGCGGCCGGTGAGTACACGTTCACGGGCGTCGAGTCGGTTGCCGGCGGGTCCGCGGCGGACACGTTCGCCTTGCCGACCGGCGGGTCGTTGGCCGGGACGCTCGACGGCGGCGACGGTTGGGACCACGTCTCCTACGCCGCCCGCGCCGCAGGCGTGGTGGTGGACCGGCAGGCCGGCACGGCCACGGCCACCGGCGGGTATGAGGGCATCGAGGAGTTCACGGGCACGGCGGCGGCGGACGACCAGCTCACCGGCCTGGACGCCCCGTCGACGTGGCACTTGGCCGAGGCGTTCGGCGGGGACGTCAACGGCCCCGACGCGTTTGCCTTTCACGGCTTCGAGGGCCTGGTCGGCGGGTCCGACGCCGACGGGTTCCTTGTCACGGCGGCCACGGAGTCCCTGACCCTCGCCGGCGGCGACGGCGCGGACCTCCTGGACCTGGCCGCGTTGGCGAGCGACGTGGCCGTGGACATCGACGGTCCGGGCCGGGGCCAGGCGGCGTTCGACGCCGTAGCGATCGACTTCCGCGAGATCGAGTCCGTCTCCACGGGCTCGGGGTCCGACGCGCTGACCTTCACCGGCGACGCCGCCGAGTTGACCGGCGGCCTCGACGCCGGCGCCGGCACCGATGCGATTGTCTACGCCGGCGTGGCGGCGGACCGGGCGGTCTGGGTGGACGCCGCGGACGCCGGGCGTCTGAGCCGCGCCGACGGGACGACCTGGTTCACGGCCGTGGAAAGCGTCACGACCGGCGCGGGGGACGACACGTTCGTTTTCGCGGCGGGCGGGGCCTTGAGCGGCGCGGTGCAGGCCGGGGCCGGGGCGGACACGTTCGACTACACCGCCTGGGGCGCCGCGTCGGCGGTCACGGTGGATCTTCAGGCGCAGGCGGCGTCCGGCACGGGCGGGTTCACGGGCGTGGAGACGTTCCTGGGCGGCGCGTCGTCGTCCAACGAGCTGATGGCCCGAGACGCGGACAACACGTGGTCGCTGACGGGCGAGGACGGCGGCTCGGTGGACGACGGCACGACCGTCGTAACGTTCGCGGACTTTGCGTTTCTGACCGGCGGGGCGGGCGTGGACAGCTACTCCTTCGCCGGGGGCGGGTCGTTGAGCGGAGCGCTGGACGGCGGCGCGGGCGCGGACGTGCTGGCCGGCCCGGACGCCGACGCGATCTGGCACATCACCGCCGACGACGCCGGCACGGTGGGGGGGATGGCGTTCGAGGGCTTCGGCACGCTGATCGGCGGGATCGGGGTGGACCGGTTCCTCTTCGACGACGGGAAGGTGGTCTCCGGCTCGCTGGACGGCGGCGCGGGGCAGGACCACATCGACCTCAACGCCTATACCACGGTCAACACGTGGACCAGCCCCGCCGTCGGCGTGGTGCGGATCGAGACGAACTTCGGCACGTTCACCTACGAGGGGATCGAGGGCTTCGAGGGGAACATGTCGGTGTTCCTGTTCACCCACTACGACCTCCAGGCGGCGTGGGAGGCCCTCGACCTGCCCGCCGTCGTCGTGCCGGGCGAGTCGATGCGGCTGGACGTGACGGTCACCAACCTGTCCAACGTCCCGTTCCGCGAGAGCGTGGACGTCGCGATGTACGCCTCGGCGGACGCGGCCCTCGATCCGGCCGAGGACGTCTTCCTCGGCACGGTCATTCGCCGGCTGAACCTTCGCCAGGACCAGCATGCCGTCGTTTCGGCACCGGTCATGTTCCCGGTCGGAATGGACTTCGGGGACTACTACCTCATCGCCAAGGCGGACATGGCCGAGGCGTTCGAGGAGGTGGACGAGGTCAACAACACCGACGTAACGGCCGTCGCCCAGACGGTCAGCCCGTACTTCGGGCGCCTCGGGGCCGGACGGAACGTGCCGCTGTCGCTGCCGCAGAACGACGGGGTGTTGGAGTTCCGGCTGACCGGCCCGGGCTGGGGGATGGTGAACGACGAGGGCGTTATCGAGCTGCACGACACGACGCGGGCCACCACCGTACGGATCGCCAAGCCCACCGGCGAGGCCGTCGGCGAGTTGGCCGGCCTGACCGCGGATTCGGACGTCGGCTGGGTGCTCGCGCCGGGGATGAGCCTGATCGGCGACATCGACCTCGACGGCTGGGTTCGCTCGCTGACGCTGGGCGACGTGTCGGCCGGGGCGCAGAACACCATCACCATCGGCGCGTCGAGCCTGTCGGCGCGGATCATCCTGGGGGCGGTCACCGACGCCGACATCGTGACGGATTCGCCCGTCGCCCTGCTGCGGACGGGGCCCTGGCGGGATACCGACATCGACAACGACGACCTGATGCTGCCGTCCGCCCATCGGCTGGACGTCGGCGGGCAGATGGACGTGGACGTCGCGTCCGACGGAGACCTGCTGCACCTGGCCGTCGACGGCGACGTGACCGGCGCGCTGGATGTTGCCGGCCGCATGGCCGACGTGCGTGTGGCCGGGGACCTGAGCGGCTCGCTGCTGGTGGACGGCGACCTGGGGACCGTTCGCCTGGAGGCCCTGTCCGGTCGGCTCCGCACGCGGGGCCAGTTCGGCTCGCTGCGGGTCGAGGGCGACCTTTCCGGCGAAGCGTTCGCATTTCGCAACTGGCGTGTGCTTCACGTCGTCGGCGGGGACCTGACCGGGCAGGTCGGCACGAATGAGACGCTCTACAGCGTGGTGGTGCGAACCATCGGCGGGACCGGCGGGGCCCTGACGGGCTCGATCGAGGCCGGAGACCGCATCCGCAACCTCCAGACGCACGCGGCCAGTTCCGGCGTCCTCGAGGCGCCGCGGATCGACCACGCCACCCTGCGCGGCGGTTTCGACGGCGTCGTTCGTGCCCTCGGCGGGGCCGAGGAGTTCGAGGGGCTCCGCGGGCGGGACAACATCGGGCATCTGCGCGTCGTTGGCGGCGACCTTCTCGGCACGGTGACGGCCGACTCCGCCGGGCGGATCAGCGCGTGGGGCGGCGACCTGGGCGCGGACGTGACGATCGACGGGCGACTGGTCTCGCTTCGGGTAACGCCCCGGCGGGGCACGGGGGGGAACGTCCTGGCGGGGACCGAGGTCGCCGTGACCGGGCTCTTGCGTGCCGCCTACGTCGCCGGCGACCTGGCAGGCACGTGGAGCCTCGGCGGGGACCTCCGCAGCCTGCGGCAGAACGGCACGGTAACCGACTGGACGCTCCAGACGCCCGGCGACCGGCAGACCGACGTACGGGCCCTGCGGCTGGGGGAGGTGCAACAGCTCACGCTGGGCGGGCAGGCCAATATCGGTTCCCTTCATGCGCGCCGCGTCGCGGCGGGGACGATTGGCGTCAACTCGATCCGCCGACTTGTCTGTCCCGGCGACTTCCAGGCCGACCTGACGCTCGCGGGCGCGGGGCTCGACGGCTCGTACGTGCTTCGCCACGCACGCGTGTCCGGCGGGGTCGACGGCGTGACATGGCAGCTCGCCGGCTCGGTCGGCTGGGTGTCGCTGTACGGCTCGGCCGACGGCGCGGTCGTGTGCTCGACCGGCTCGATGCGGTCCCTTCGCGCCGACAACGCGGCGGACCTGAAGGTCCTGGTGGGCGTGGCGGTGACGGCCCTGGACGACGGGACGGTGAGCGCCGACGAGGTCCTCGACGCCGACGCGGAGCTGCGCGGGGCCCGCATCGGCCGGCGCCGGGGCCCCGGCGACACGCCGGCGGCGTCCGACGTGCTCCTGGCCGCGCCGACCGTGGGTTGGGTGACCTTCCGCCAGACGGACGACCTCGGCGCGGCCGACGGATCGGCCCTGTGGACGGGGAACGGCGCGGTGCGCTCCGTGCGCAGCATCCACGCCGACCCGGCCGGCAGGTGGGTCTACCGCGCGGGCGGGGCCGAGCCCTGGGCCGAGGGCTTGGAGCCCGTCCGCTCGATCGCCTAGCCGCACCCGGACGGAGGCGGTGGCGCCCCGTGGTGTACCGGTTCCGGCCGCGACCTCTCCTCGCTGGGCCTGCCGCCGGGCCGGCCAAACCGCGGGTTGTTGTTGAAGGAGGCCGGCCGGGATTCCGATGCACAGTAGAGAAGAGAGGTCTGAGCAAGGAGTGTCGGGCCGGGCAAACGCCGCCGTGGGGCGAACTTGCCCTTCGTGCGCAGCGAGGAGGCCTTGCGCGGGCAGGAGCGGTGCGATCGACCAGGCGTCAGACGGCGGCGAGCGGCACATCGCGGGGCGCCCCATGCCAGGCTTGGGCGCTTTCGGGCGATCCGCGCCGGCCTCGCCGCAACGCGCCTGGACGGCCAGCCCACCGTCTGTCGACCATTTGTGATCCTGTGCGGAATGGAGCCGGTCGTGAACTCAGTGAGTGCAGAGCAAGCGTCGAGGTTGGCGGAGCTCAAAGACTGTGTCGTGGAGGCGGCGAAGACGGTCTGCCGGGTCACGTGCTTGGCCGATCTCCAGGTGAAAGACGACGATCAGAAGGGGGCCGACGGCGCCGTCCTAGCCGTCTTCAGCTTGACGGGCGACTTGGCGTGGACGGTCTACCTTGGGCTGCCCCGGGCGACGGTCCCATCAATCGCCGAGGCCTTCGCGGGGTATCCCGTCGCCTTTGACAGCCCGGACATGGGCGACGCGATCTCCGAGTTGGCGAACGTCTTTGCCGCGGAGACGAAGGCAAGTCTTGCACGGCGCGACGTGCACGTGGCGACCTCGCTGCCCGGCGTCCTGCGCACCGAGGGCCTCGAAATCCTCGTTCAACACAACGCCTCGGCGGTCAAGATGTACTACGCCTCGCCGTTCGGCCCGCTCTGGACGGCCGTCGCGGCCGGCCGCGGAGAGGGCTTCGTCGCCTAGACGTCTCCGTGCGACGGTCCCCGGCCCGCTACCGCTCCAGCCCCGCGAGCATCTCACCGAGCTCGGCCTGGTGACGGCCGCACCGGCGGAAGACCGGCAGGAGCCTCTCGTAGACGGCGGCGTTCGCCGCGTCCGGCTCGGCGGCACTCTCCACCCGATGGACGGACTCGATCGGACGGAAGTCGTCCCACACGCCCGCCGCCACCGCCGCGATCGCGGCCGCGCCGAGAGACCCGGCCTGCTGGGCGACCTGCGTCTTGACGATGCGAATCCGCAGCGCGTCGGCGAGGATCTGCCGCCAGGCGGCGCTGCGGCTGATGCCGCCCACGGCCACCATCTCGTCGCGAACGGGGCACAGGGCCCGCAGCTCGTCGAGGACCATCCGCAGGTTCAGCGCGATGCCCTCCATGGTGGCCCGGAGGACATCGGCCCGGCCGTGGGCCAGGTCCAGCCCGAGCAGCGCGCCTCGCGTGTGGGGGCTGCCGTCGAGGCTCGATCCCCCGGCGAGCGTGGGGTTCATCATCAGCCCGCGTGCGCCGACGGGCGACTCGCCCGCCAGGGCGGTCATCCGGTCGTAGACGTCCGTCCCGTCGCGTCGGGCCCGTTCGACGAGGTCGCCGCAGAGCGTGTCGCGGACCCAGCGGAACGTCGTGCCCGCCGAGAAGATGGCCACCGCCGACGTGAACAGGCCGGGCACGACGTGGGCGAAGACGTAGGGCTTGGCGCGGTCGTCCAGCAGGGGCTGGGCGGACGAGACGGCGATCCACGCCGACGAGCCCAGCGACGCGTAGACGCTGCCCTCCGCGACGTTCCTCGCGCCGAGCGCCATGCACGAGTTGTCGACGCCCCCGCAGGCGACCCGAACGCTCCTCGGCAGGCCGAGCTGCGCCGCCGCCTCGTCGGTCAGCCGCCCGAGGATTGCGGTGGAAGGCACGATCTCCGGCAAGATCGCACGCGGCAGGCCCGACGCGGCGATCAGCTCGTCGCTGTAGTCCCACCGCGCCAGGTCGTAGAGCCCGCAGCCGGACGCGTACGAGGGGTCCGTCGCGATCCGCCCGGTCATGCGGTAGTTGACGTAGTCCTTCGTGCCCACCACCTTGTCGATCCGCGCGAACACCTCGGGCTCGTTCTCGCGGTACCACAGGACCTTGAAGGCCGTGTAGTGCGCCGCCGGAAAGCCGTTGCCCGTAATGCGGTACCACCGCCCCTCGTCGACGCCCTCGAAGAACCGCCGCACCTGCGCCTCCGGACGCTTGTCGGACCAGATCGGCGTGGCCTCGCGGAGGAGCCGCCCGGCGGCGTCGAGCGGGACGCAGCCCAGGCTGTGCCCGCTGAGGGCCAGGCAGGCGATTTCGGCGGGGTCGGCGCCGCTCTCGGCCAGCAGTCGGCGCGTGCTGGCGACGACGACGTTCCACCAGTCTTCCGGCCGCTGCTCGTGCCACCCCGGCCGGGGGTAGAGCGTCTCATAGGGCTCGAACGAGGCCGCGACGCATCGCCCGTCCGGCTCGTACAGCGAGGCCTTGTTCCCGCCCGTGCCGAGGTCGTAAGCCAGGAGGTAGGGGGCCATGGCCTTACGCGTCCTCGCCCAGCCCGAACGCCGCGCGAAAGGCGTCGGCGATCTCCGGGTGCAGGTCGCGGTTGATGCCGTCTTCGTCGTACTCCACGCCGAGCGCGTCGAGGTCGTGGGTCATCTGGACGACCTCCTCCTCGGGGCTGACGCGGGGCGGGACGGCCATCGACAGCGGCACGAGCCAGGCGTTCAGCGTGTGCCCGCCGTCGACGACGAGGTCGTGACCCGTCACGTAGTCCGACGCCTTCGACGCCAGGAACACGACCGCACCGTGCAGGTCCTCCGGCCGCTCGACGTGGCCCAGCGGCGTCAGCTCGCGAATGCGCTGCCGGACGGGCACGGGGGTCGAGGCGTGCATGGGCGTCAGGACGTAGCTGGGGCTGATGCAGTTGACGTTGATATTGAAGCGCCCCCACTCGGCGGCGAGGGTGTGCGTCATGTGCACCACGCCCGCCTTGGAGGCGTCGTAGGAGGCGTTGCAGTTGGCGATGCGGGCGGACATCGAGGCGATGTTGATGATCTTCCCCCCGACGGGGTCCTGGGCGATCATCTGCTGGGCCTCGGCCTGGGCGCAGAGGAACGTGCCCGTCAGGTTGACCGCGATGACCCTGTCCCAGTCGGCCTGCTCGAGGGCCTCGTCGGCGCCGAGGATGGCGATGCCCGCGTTGTTGACGGCCACGTCCAGCCGCCCGAGGCGGTCGACCACGCCGCGGACCATGGCCTGCACGTCGGCCTTCTGCGTGACGTCGCAGCGGATGAACGCGCTGCTGCGCCCCATCGCCTCGATTTCGGCGACGGTCTTGAGCGCGGTGGGCTCGTCGATGTCCGCGACGGCCACGTCCGCCCCCGCCTGCGCCAACGCCACCGCACACGCCCGCCCGATGCCCACCGCCCCGCCGGTCACCAGGGCCTTCTTGCCCGTCAGGTCGAACAACGAAAGGTCTGCCATGGCGATCTCCTCGCTAAGATGCGTCGCTTCTACGGACCGCCGCATTAGAGTCCAGCGGGGCGGCCCCGGCAACCGCAAAGCACGTCTGGCTCGTGGCACGGGCGTCTCGCCCGTGCGTCGCAGGGCCATCCTGGCCCTGCATCCGGAACCACGGCCGAGCTGGTCGTGGGACGCATGGGCAAGATGTCCATGCCACGCCGTCGCCGTGCCCCCGGCCTCGGCCTACGGAACGAATCGCCGGGATACCTTCCCGTTTGCATCGAGGAAGAACACGGAGACGCTTGCATCGGCGCCGGCGGGGCCGTGCTGAATCCGGCCGGCGTCCGCCGTGCGGAGGAGGATCACGGCCTTGCCTTGCTTGCGGGGGGACTCCACGGCGTAGCCGTTGGGCAGCGCGTGGAGCGTCGGCGCGGCCGGGGGCTTGTCGCCGCTGCGGTGCGGGCGGATGGCGGTGACGAAGGCGGCCTGCTTGGCGGCGGTGGGCGTCGTGGCCGTCAGGTGCCATTCGGTCAGCTTGATCCGCGGGCGCGGGGGCGGGTCGAACTGGTTGGTCTGGGTGATCTTCAACTCCGCTGGGGCCAGGAAGGTCACGCGGGCGGCGGCCTTGCCGTTGCGGACGTGGGCCTGCGGGCCGGAGAGCTTCATCTCCGTGGGCGCGTGGAGATGCCACTCGAACGTCGTCGGCTTGGGCGCCGCCAGGCGGTCGAACAGCACGATCAGGTCCGGCTTGACGAACACGACGTGCCGCGTGAAGCGGCGGACGGCCCCCTTGGGGTACGCCCCTGCCGCCTCGCCGGCGACGTAGTCCAGTTCCGGCGAGGTGTGGAAGCCGAGGATCTCGCCCCGCGCCGCGGCGCTGTGGCCGGTCTGGCCGATCCCCCCGGCCGTGATGCAGTTGGTCGACTTGGTGTGCCACATCCAGTTGCGGTGGTGGTCGCTGCCGTAGATGTCCCGCCGCCCCGTGCGGATCAGCAGCCGCTCGCCGAACGCGTACAGCAGGAACGAGTTGTTGGACTCGTACCCGTGGCTCTGCGTGCCGAACGGGCTGGACTTGAAGATCACCGCCACGTTGTCCTTCGCGGCCGCGAGGGTCGTGTTCAGCATCGCCAGCCCCGTCCCGCGGAACGCCCGGCTGGTCGGCAGGTCGTCAGGGGGCCGGGCCTTCACCTTCGGCAGGGCCCCGCGGACGAAGCCGATGTACCCCCCGGCGGTCGAGTAGTCCCTCCGGGCCGCCGACCCGCCGTGGGCGTCCACGTACCACTGCCAGTGCGGATTGTTCGCCTGGGCTGCAAGGATGGTCATCAGCCCGACGTTGTTGCTGGAGCGCCGCCGGGCCGTCAGGTCGCCGAAGCCCCCGCCCACCGTCCCCGGCGGCTGGAGGTACATCGCGTAGTAGCCGATCCGCGAGAAGTACGGCTTGCGGTAGGCGTCCACGCCCATCGCCGCCCGCATCACGTCGGCCCACCACGTGAACCGCCCGATGTAGCTCGACCAGTAGCTGACCCCCTCGTGCCAGCCGCCGTCGGCGTCGGACCAGACCGGGTAGGCGTTGTAGAACACGTTCATCGCGAACCAGACCCAGTCGCCCGCCTCGGGAATCTCGTCGAGAAACGCGATGCCCACCTCGCCCAGGAAATGCCACGCCCGGTTGGAGTGGCTCGAGTACGGCCGCCAGAGGTGCCGCGGGCAGAGGTGGCGGTACATCTCCCCGCCCCGGACGGCCATGACGTCGCGGCAGCGGGCGCGCTCGGCCTCGGTCAGCAGGTCGTGGACGAACGTGTACGTCCGGGCGAAGTAGTAGTTGTAGGGCATGCCGGCCTCGTCGTTGTAGCGGTAGCCGGTTGCCCCCTTCGGGTCCCACTGGGCCGCGGCCAGCAGCAGGCGCTTGGCGAGCCGCCCGTACTCGGCCCGCCCCGTCAGCAGCCGCGTGAAGCCCAGCGTCGCCGCCCCGTTCAGCAGCCGGATCGTGTACGTCCGGTTGCCCCACCAGATCTTCCGCCATTCCTCGCTCTTGCGCTGGACGTCCTTGGGGTACTTGGGCGGCTCGGCCGTCGGCGGGGGAGTGCGCAGCAGGCGGTCGCATTGGGCGACGAGGGAGTCGCGAAGGCCCTTGAGCTCCCCGGCCGCGAGTTGGCGAAGCCGCGGTAACTGCTCCGGCCTCACGAACAACCGCGGGTGGGCCTTGGGAATCCGCCCCAGCAGCTCGGACCGCGCGGGCATGGGGAACGCCACCGACTTGGCCGTGATGACGAAGCTCCGTGTCTGGCTCCACGCCGACGCCTTGCCCTTCGCGTCCATATACCGAAACCGCCAATACCACGTCCCGGCGGCGAACGTCCTGGGCGGGCAATGGCAGTTGTAGCGAACGCCGGTTGCCTCATACCGCCCCGCGCGGAACGCGGCGTCCTGGGCGCACTGGACCTCGTAGCTGGCGGCGTTCTTCTGCGGCCGCCAGACAAAACCCGGCGGGTTCGTCTCGCTCTCGGCGCCCTCGGCGGGCCGGAACCCCCACTCGCCCGGCCGGGCCGGGGCTTCGTCGAGCGGCGGGTTCTGCGCCGCAGCGCGGGTGGGGACGAGCGCGAGCGTCACCGCCAACCCGAGGGCGATCTTGATGCGGCATCGTGTCATGGCACGGGCTCCCTCGCGGCGTGGGGTGTCGGCGGCCGCGGTCTGATTCGCCCGAGCGTAGCACCGGCCTCCGGGCCCAAGCAAGCCTCCGGCCCGAGGCGGTCCGGGAAGTCGCGCGGCTCGGGGCGACAGAACAGACAAGACACTTGATGACCGCGACGGCGCCGGGGATGCTGATGAGAAGGCACGACGGCCCCGACGCCCGACGCCGAACGGGAAGCGATCGAATCGAACAGGGCCCGGGAATCAAGGAGTCTGCACGCGTGGGTACTGCAAAGCCGAACGTGATCCTCGTCATTACGGACGACCAGGGATACGGCGACCTGGGTTGTCACGGAAACCCCGTCGCCCAGACGCCGCACCTGGACCGGCTGCACGAGCAGAGCGTCCGGCTCGCCGATTTCCATGCGGCCCCGATGTGTACGCCCACGCGCGGGCAATTGCTGACCGGGCTCGACGCGGCCCGCAACGGGGCCGTGAACGTCAGCAGCGGGCGCACGCTGCTCCGCGCCGAGCTGCCGACGCTGGCCGACCGGTTCCGCGCGGGCGGCTATCGCACGGGGATGTTCGGCAAGTGGCACCTCGGGGACAACTACCCGTACCGCCCGCAGGACCGGGGCTTCGAGGAGAGCCTCTGGTTTCCGTCGTCCCACATCAGCTCGCTGCCCGACTACTGGGAGAACGACTACTTCGACGACGTCTACTGCCGCAACGGCCGGCGGGAGCGGTACGAGGGCTACTGCACGGAGGTCTTTTTCCGCGAGGCGACGGCGTGGATCCAGGCGCGGGCCGAGGCGGGCGAGCCCTTCTTCGCCTACCTGCCGACCAACGCGCCCCACGCGCCGCTGTACGTCCCGCCCGAGGACCGCCGGGCCGCCGAGGCGGCCTTCGCCGCCGGCGAGCACGCCCTGCCCGAAATCGAGCCGAAGCTGCGACCCCGGATCGTCCGCTTCCTGGCCATGATCCGCAACGTCGACAGGCACGTCGGGCGACTGAGGGAGTTCCTCCGCCAGCAGGGGATCGACCGCAACACCTGCCTGATCTTCATGACGGACAACGGCAGCACGTTCGGCCCGTCCTACTACAACGCCGGCATGCGCGGGGCCAAGTGCTCGCTGTGGGAAGGCGGCCACCGCGTGCCGTGCTTCGTCCACTGGCCGAACGGGGGCCTCGGCGAGCCGCGAGACATCGGCGGGCTGACGCAGGTCCAGGATATCCTCCCGACGCTGGCGGACCTCTGCGGACTCCAAACGCCGAAGGGAGAGGCCCTGGACGGGATCAGCCTGGCCGCGGCCCTTCGCGGCGACGAGCCGGTCCCGCCGGATCGCATGCTGGCCGTCAACTACAGCCGCATGCCCGCGTTCGACTACCCCACGCCCGACAGCCCGTCGATCCTGCGGCGCGAGGGAGCGGCCGTGCTCTGGAAACGCTGGCGCCTGCTGGAGGGCACGGCCCTCTACGACCTCGACAGCGACCCGGCCCAGGAGCGGAACGTCATCGACCGGCATCCCGACGTCGCCCGCAAGATGTCCGACGCCCTGGACGCCTGGTGGCAGCAGGTCGAGCCCGTCGCCAACCAGGTGCAGCGCATCACCATCGGCAGCGACCAGGAGAACCCGACGATGCTGTCGGCCTGCGAATGGCAGGACGTCTTCGTCGACCAGCAGCGACAGGTGCGGGTCGGCGTGCGGAAGAACAGCTATTGGCACCTGCACGTGGCCCGGGCCGGTACCTACACGTTCGAGCTGCGGCGCTGGCCGCGAGAAAGCGGGCTGGGCCTGACCGCCGCCAGCCCGGCCGCCCGGTTCACCGACGGCGACGCGCCGGAGGGCTTCGCGCTGCCCGTCGCGCGGGCGCGGCTGATGATCGAGCGGCGGCAGCACGTCCAGGCCGTCGCGCCGGGCGACGGGGCCGCCGAGTTCACCGTCCGCCTCGGCGCGGGGCCCACGCGGCTGCACACGTGGTTCGACGATGCCCGCGACCAGCCGATCTGCGGGGCGTATTACGTCTACGTGACGCGGATCGACGAGGCGGAAGGCTGACGGCCCCCGGTCGGCGAGAAGGAGAATGCGAATGAGTATTGGCTTCAGGATGAGAGTTGCCGTCTGTGTGCTGGCGTTGGGCTGCCTTCAGGCCGTCAGCCCCGCCGATGGCGACGCGGGCAAGCTCCATCGCGTCCTGGTCCAGGGCTTCGAGGACGCGGCGGCCCGGCCGCGCGTCTGGGTGGTCGGCATCCCGAACGAGAAGGCGTCGGTCGCCCTGTCCGACGCGCAGGCGAAGCAAGGCAAGCGGAGCCTGAAGCTGCACTACGAGTTCACCGGCCCGGGTCAGTACCTCGGCGTCGAGTTCCCGATCCGGATCAACGCGCCGGTCGAGAAGCTGCGGTTCCTGCTCCATGGCGACGGCTCGGGCAGCGGCTACGGCGTGTATCTGATCGACGCCAGCGGCGAGACCCGCAAGTTCCGCGACGCGGCCAGGATGAAGATCGACTTCACCGGGTGGCGCGAGGTGGTCCTCGACAACGTCAATGCCCGGGGCGAGGCCTGGGGCGGCGACAAGAACGGCAAGGTCGACTACCCGATCACGCGCCTGGTCTTCGAGATCAGCACGCCCGGCAAGCCCGTCAGCGGCGAGCTGTACTTCGACGCGCTGTCCGTCGACTCCGCCGCCGACGCCGACCAGATCGCCGGCGGGCAGGTCTCCGTCCGCTCGCCCGCCTACGGGGCGACCGTCAAGGGCAGCGTCGCCCTCCAACTCAGCGGCCGGGGGTTCAAGAAGCTCACCGTCAAGTGCTGGAAGCAGGGCGGGGCGTTCGGCACGGACTCGACCGTCGGCGTCGCCGCGCTGGACGGGAAGGGCGACGGCTCGATCATCTTCCCCGCGAACGAATACCCCCACGGGCCGATCACCGTGCGGATCCGCGGCGTCAGCGCCTTCGCCAGCCACAACTGCTACCTCCAGCTCTACAACGCCGGGGGCGTCTCGTGGAACGAGGGCGCGCCGAAGGACCCCCCGCCCGCGGCGAAGGGCATGAAGCTCCTGTTCGCCGACGACTTCGACAAGGAGCTGTCGATCTCCAGGGACGGCCGGGGGGCCACCTACCGCGCCCACAAGCTCGGCGGGGGGGACTTCAGCGGCATTCCCTTCGGCGATCACGAGAACAAGGCCACCACGCCCTTCTCGCAGGTGGACACGTACCTGCGAATCCGCGCCGACGAGAAGAAGAACACCACCGGCCTGATCTGCTCGGTCCGCGAAGACGGCTCCGGCGTCAACGCCAAGGCGCCCTGCTACTTCGAGTGCCGCTTCATCGCCCAGTCGGCGATCGGCACCTGGCCGGCGTTCTGGGTGATGACCAACCAGGCCCTTCGCCCCGGCCCGTTCAACAAGGTCCCCAGCGACGAGCTGGACGTGATCGAGGCCTACGGCGGCGAGGGGCCCGGCCACCCCAACAGCGGCGGGCGGTACATGATCGCCTCGCACTACTGGCTCCAGGACAAGGACGGCCCGAAGCAGCCCGGCTTCTACGGCCCGATCGACATGCGAAAGCTCCAGGGCGGCGGGGGGTCTTCGTGGTGGGAAGCGTCCCACGTCTACGGCATACGGATCGGCACCGACGACACGATCTACTACTGCGACGACATCGAGGTCGCCCGCCACAAGACGGCCCGGCTCAGCCGGCGCGAGCCGCTCTACTTCTACGTCAACCTCGCCGTCGGCGGCAACAGCGGCTGGCGGAAGGACCTGTCGGCCTACCACGGGATCGCCGACATGTACGTGGACTACGTTCGCGTCTACCAGGGCCAATAGACGAGCGCCGTAGCGGACGCTTCCGGGGCCTTCGGCCTTGCCGGCCGTAGTGTCGTTTTTGTGTCAGTCCCCCCGGATGCTCCTGGGGCACTGTGGGTGTAAGTTCTTGTTTGAATTGTCTTTGTGACCTTTAGGCCTGTGTCTCTCCCGCAGGAGGTGACACACCCGTTACTTTCCTCTGTCGCCTGTATTCTCCAATCTCCCATTTCGCGAATAATGCCCTGTTGGCTTTGTTCTGTCAAAACGCGCTCGGCCGCCTCCGTCCCCGCCTCTTCCTGCCTTTGCCCACCGGCATGCGCGATCTGCGCAAAAACCCACCGCGACGGCGTTGCAGTCCGTTTGGTATTATAGCAGTAGATGTCATATAGACAAATAACTCTCTGTAAAATTTATCAAAATAGAACCAAATAGAAATCGTACTCCGATCGGATAGATGTAATATTTTGCACTGACAGGTTGCAGACGCCGGTGGCCGGGGCTATTCTCCTGGGACAACAGAATAAGGGGAACAGAATGGCTCGACGGGACAAAGGCATCCTCGATCTCATCGCCGATATACTCAGCATCGCACCGGCCTGGCTGGGTCCGGTCCTGGCGGCGGGCGTGGCGGGCATCGGCTGGTTCCTGCTGCCGGCCCTCCTGGCGAAATACGCGGGGCGAATCCCGCTGGGCGTCACGCTGATCCCGATCATCAAGATGGGCGGCCTGATGCTCGCGGGGGTCATCCTGGTGATGTGGTTGTTCTCTCTGGTCCGCCGGTCCGTTACTCGGCGGAGGCTGGAGGCCCACCAGAGCCTGGAGTCCATCCGGAACTTGTCTTGGCGGGACTTCGAGAGCTACGTGGGCGAGGCCTTCCGGCGGGAGGGTTACCGCGTCGAATGGACCGGCGATTCCACCGGGGATGGGGGCGTGGACCTCGTGCTCCGGAAGGACGGCGGGACGACGCTGGTCCAGTGCAAGCACTGGAAGGCCCGGAAAGTCGGGGTGCGGCCCGTTCGGGAGCTGCTGGGCGTGGTGGCCGGCGAGTCCGCACAGGCGGCCGTTCTCGTAACGTCCGGCGCGTTCACCGCCGAGGCGGTCGCGTTCGCTCGGGGCAACCGGGTCCGCCTGATCGACGGGGAAGCGCTCGTGAAGCTGGTGGCATCGGTCCAAGCCCCAAAGGGCGGGGCGCCTGCGAACCCTCCGTCGGGCGGTGCGCCAAAGGCGGCTCCCGCGCCCGTCGAGGTCTCTGCGCCTTGCTGTCCGAACTGCGGCGGGCCGATGGTCCTGCGAACGGCGCGGAAGGGCGCACGTGCCGGCCGGCGGTTCTGGGGCTGCCAAGCGTATCCGCGCTGCCGCGGAACAAGGGAGGTCGAGAACCTGCAAGAGGCCGACGCCGGATAGGCGGGGGCGGGGGGCGTGGAAGGCGGCGCGGTCTGGTTGGGGGGGGGCTCCCGTCAGGGCGACGCCGGGCGGTGCGGTGGTCCGGTGTTCTTCCGACTTGACATACGCGCTTTGCGCGGTATGATATCGGGCGCTCCGGCTCGCTCGTTGGAGCGGCGAAGCTGACTCGTGGAGGGTAGGAGCGGTCTCGCTCAATCGTCTCTTCCTGCCCAGGCCTCTCGGCCGAGTTCCTGTATCGGCAGTGTGCGTCTTCGGGACGGCAGGGCCCGCTGTCCGCCATCGGTGCGCCCGCCGTGTCGGACGGCAGGGGTTCCTACAGCGAGGGAGCAGACGATGAGGGAATGTGTCCGAACAGCGAAGTGCGTAGCGGCTCTCCTGGTGTTTCTCACCCCGTGGGCGGCGATTCGCGGCCAGTCGGTCCACCCCATCGCCTCCAGCGACCCGCCGACGTGCTGGGATGCCGCCTCGGGGGACTGGTCCCAGGATGCGAACTGGAGCGGGGGAGAGCCCACCGCCGACTTGGATGCGTACGTCGGCAGCACGGCGGGGCCCACGTCGGCCGGCGTCACCATCACCCAGGCGGGCGAGGCGTGTCGCGTGCTTCATCTGGGCAAGGGGGACGATGCCCAGGGCTCGCTGACCATCGAGCCCGGCGGGACCCTGACCGCCGCGGGAGTCGTCGTCGGCCACAACGGCACGGGCACGGTGGTCCAGAAGGGAGGCGCCTGCACGGTCGTGTTCCTGGACGTGGGCTACGGGGACGATCCCGACTTGACGGGCCTGCCGATGTCGAACGGCTACTACGAGCTGCTGGACGGTACCGTCACGGCCGAGGCCATCACCATTACGAGGCTCGATGCGATGTTCGGGCGGTTCACGCAGCACGCCGGACGCGTGGAGACGAACTACCTGGAGGTCGGCGGGGCCAACCCGGGCGAGTACCTGATGAAAGGCGGGACCCTGATCAACACCGGTTGGCTGATCATGCAGGACATGAGCTCGCACTTCGAGCAGTGGGGCGGGTCTCACCGGACTGTGAGGATCGAGCTGCTTTTTGCGCCGTACGTCAAGCACGGCGGCGACCTGGTCGTGACCGACGGGTTCAGCGTTCTGGACGGATCGGTCTTCCGCCAGGACGACGGAAACACGCACGTCCAGGGCGACGTGAGCGTTCGGAAGATGGCGACGTTCGCCCTCCGAGGGGGCAGCGTGCGGGTCGACGGGAACCTGCTTGTCGCCCAGGAGAACTCGCCGAGCCCGGAACTGGAGCTGCTGAGCACGGACGGGGCGCTCACCGTGGGAGGGACGCTGACCCTGCGCGGCGAGGTCAACGTACAGTGCGCCCTCGGGGCCCAAATCCGTCTGACCGCTCCCGGGTTTGTCAACGAGATGCCGGAAACCGCCGGCGCGGCGGGAGGCCTGGCGAACCTGACGCTGGTCTTCGAGGCCGGGGCCGACCGGGTGGCGACCTGCGAGGCCGCGGGGGAGGATAGGGGCCCGGACCCCAACGGCTTCCTCGACAACCACGCGATCGGGACGTTGTGCATCGGCGGCGAGGAGGACGTCGGCCGAGTGCTCCTGGTCGATGACTTCGAGAACGCCGCCGGCGACGCGCTGCCGGAGGCGGTGTACGTGGAGCACCTGGTCGTCCAGCCCGGCTGCACGCTCGACCTCAACGGCCTGAACCTCTACTACCTCACGGGCGGGGCCGACCCGGGCGCGACGGTCGTTTTCAGCGGCGGGTCCCTCACCCGCGTCCCCGAGCCCGCCACCTTCGCCCTTCTCGCTCTCGGCGGGTTGGCGGTACTGCGGCGCAGGCAGTCTGGGGCGGAGCCGCCCGGAGCCGGGTAATACGCCCTTCTGTTCCGCCTGCGCACGCTGGTGGTGACGGTGTCGGACCGAAGGCCGGGCGAAGGCAGTAACATTCCCGGCCAGTATCCTGTTCGCGTTGGTGGACGGAAGCTGTGTGGTCTGGACCACGCCGCCCAGCCTCGGTAACGGGCCGGGCGTCGCCATCCGGGCGTCCCGTCTGATCGCGGCAGTCCGCAGCAGCAACAGCGCAGAGCAGGCAGGAGATGCGGTAAAGCTATCGGGGGCCCCCTTCGGCCGCCTCGGCCCAGTGACCGTGCAGCGATTTACCCATGTCGATGGATCAGAATCTCCTTGGGGGATCGGGGCGACGGCGGTATACTCATAACAAGGTTGCCTTGTCTCGGTAGCGGGCCGGGCAACGCGATCCGGGGGCCACGTCTTACCGCTCCAATCGGTAACAGCAACAGTGGAAAGGAGGCAGTACCATGAAAGCAAGGGCAGTGACGGTTGTGGTGTGTTGTGGCATGCTGGCCGCGGGGGCCAGCGCGACGTCGTACCGGTTCACGACGAACGCGGACTTCAGCGCGGGCATCTACACCAACACGAACAGCGACACCCCGCCGGGGGCACCGGTCGACGACCACGTGCAGTTGAACGCGGAGATCCTCACGCCGTTCAACCACATCTGGGTGGCCCTTTCGGGCCGGGACGGCGTCGCGCGGATCGACACGGACTACGTGGAGCCCAGTACCGGCACGTACAACGGCGACCAGGTCGTCACGCTGAGCGAGATGCTGGGCAACTCCGACGGGCCGGTGATGGGGGAGTATCTCAGCCATCCCGGCGTCATGGCGGGGAACCCCTCCCGCGTCACGACCGACGTCAACGGCGACGTGTGGGTCGGCAACCGCAACGAAGCCAGCGGGGGCAAGGGGTCCGCGGTCAAGATCTCAGCCAACCCGACGGGCACGACGTCGTCGGGCGTCTGGAACGGTTCGACCTTCGACCGTCTGGCCTGGACCAACAGCGGCGGCGCGGACACCAACGGAGGCACGTCGACGGCGGCCGACACCGCGATCTCGCTGTTCGTCCGAACCAACGCCGACAACGTCCGGGCGGTGGCCATCGACCAGAACAACGACGTCTGGCTCGGCGGGTACACCGACCATCTCCACGAGCTGCATGACGGCGACACCGGCGCGCTCGTTGGGGGCGTGGGCAACAGCTTCAACTCCGGGCGCGGCGGCTATGGCGCGCTGGTGGACGGCAGCGGGGTGGTCTGGTCGGCCAACTGGCCCGACGGGGGGAACACGCTGGTCCGCCACGACCCCGCGACCAACACGACGACGAACATCAACATGGGCCGCAATACCTATGGATTGGGTATCGACAATGAAGGCGATATCTGGGTGGCGAACTGGGATTACGGAACCGTGCAACAGGTCAGCCCGGCCGGCGCGATCCTGGGGACGTACTGGACGGGGGGCACAAACAACAACCGGGGCGTCGCGGTCACGCCCGCCGACAACGACGTCTGGGTCGCGGGAAGCGGAACGGGCAACGTGGCCCGACTGAACAGCGACGGCACGGTCCAGGGGGTCATCCCCGTGGGCAATACGCCCACCGGCGTGGCCGTGGACAACAACGGCAAGGTATGGGTGACCAACTACGGTTCCGACACCGTGATGCGGATCGACCCGACGATCGGTGCCGCGGGCGCGGTGGACCTCACCATCGAGTTGGGCTCGAACGCCGACCCGTACAATTACAGCGATATGACCGGCACGGTCGTCACGGGGACCACGATCCCGGCGGGCGTGTGGAGCTACCTTGCCGACACGGGCACGCCCGGGTACAGCCTGTGGGACAAGATCTTCTGGAACACCGAAGCCGAAGGGTACATTCCGGCCGACGGCAGCATCCTGGTCGAGGCGCGGGCGGGCGACAACGCCGCGGCCTTGGGGGGATGGACGCCCTACCTGAGCGGCGAGACGCTCGGGCTGATGGGTCAGTACCTGGAGGTCCGGGCCACGCTGACCCGCGGCTTGAGCGGGGACAGCCCGATCCTGTCGGACCTGAGCATTACGGTGGTCCCCGAGCCGCTGACCCTGCTGGCGGTCCTCGGCGGGCTCGGCGGATTGGGTGCGTACGTCCGGAAGCGCCGCGTGGCCTGACGGGTATGACCACGACGGACGGACGGGATTCGTGCGGGCGGGCCCAGCGGGTCCGCCCGCATCGCACGCGTCGGCCTGCGCCGCGGGGACGGGAAGGGGGGAGGTCGTCGGGAGGCGAAGGCCGGGCGCGGTGCGGGAAAACTTGCGCAGTTTCTCAAGTTTGCCCGGTGGGGTTCCGATAATAGGGTTGTCCGTCTATTGTTCGCAGGATCGCGGCCGGGCGGTGAGGCCGGCTGCGCTTCGGCGGACCCCGTCACAAAGGATCGACGCGTGGCTTCGACAAACCTATCCAACAGAACGAGTAAGCCCTGCCTGGTGATTCGGTCTCGCACGCGGGATCATTACGAGGTCCTCCCGGAATGGCCGTTCGGCATCCTGTACGTGGCGGACGACCACGGCCTCGGGCGGGAAATCAGCCCGGGCGATTTTGTCCAGCCGGGCCAGCCCGCGTGCCGGACGGGGGCCGCCTGATCTCGCCGGACCGCCTGCCGGGGGCATAGCGCACGCGGTGTAGGAGCGAGGGATTCCTATCAGGGCGATGCGCGCCGTTTCTCTCCCGTTTTCCAGCCCCATCGGGCCGGTTCCGCGCGCCGCTCGCCGGGCCGACGGGGGTCGGCGGGTCATTTTGTGAAAAAAATCGCAATTTGCTTGACGCTTCTCGGCGGCGTCCGGTATGGTACGAAGTGTCCGGTGCGGGCGTCCGTTGATCCAAGGCCTTTTGGTTCTCACGTCGTGGCGGTCGCCCAGCCGAAACACATCTGTTCTCTACAATTTGTTCGTCCGGAAGTCGCAGTTCGTCTTCAGTACAAACGAGATCGTCAGTTCCGGGCCGCGTTCGTGTGACACGGCCCCTACTATACCTGCCGACCGCGGCGGGTGCAGGATAGGGGCGCGGCAATGACGACGTACTGGTTTCCCAAGGCGAAGTTGGCGCAGTTCATCGGCGAGCGCGGGGGGCGGTCCATCTACTTGCCCATCGGGCCCGAGGCGCTCGGGCGGCTGCGCCCGGAGAAGGCCGGGGCGGCCGTGGAAGCCCTCGCCGGCGCGCGGACGGGACAGAGCCCCAAGAGCCTGTTCTTCCCGACGGCCGAGTCGGTGGGCCATTACGGCCCGGCGGCGGGGGCGGCGACGGCCGTCGAGGCGCCTCCCGTCACGCTGGTGGGCCTGCGGGCCTGCGAGCTGCGCGCGCTGGCGTACCTCGATCAGGTCCTGCTGGAGGGCGACTTCCAGGACCCGACCTACGCCGCCCGCCGCGACGCGCTGACCGTGGTGTCCGTCGACTGCGCCGACTGCCGCGAGACGTGCTTCTGCACGCTTGTCGGCGGGGCGCCCTACGCGGCCGAGGGCTACGACGTCAACCTCACGCCGATCGAGGGCGGCTTCGTCGCCGACGTCGCCACGGAGAAGGGCCGGGCGTGGGTCGAGGGGCTCGCCGAGGCCTCGGCGGAGCAGCTCGCCGCGCGGGATGCGCTCCGCGAGGCGATGACCGAGCGCGTCCGGGCCCAGAACGCCGAGTTCTCCCCCGTCGCCGCCGAGAGCCCGCCGGACTTGCCCAACGACGACGCGGAGGCCTGGCAGGCATACGCCGCCGACTGCGTCGAGTGCGCCGCCTGTACGAACGGCTGCCCCACCTGCCACTGCTTCTACCTGTACGACCAGGCCGTCGGGCCCGAGGACTTCGAGCGGGTCCGCACGTGGGACAGTTGCCTGCTGGGCAGCTATCACCGCATGGCGGGGACGGGGGCGAACGTGAAGCCCACGCCCCGCCCCCGCCTTCGCAGCCGCCTGGCCAACCGCGTGCTGCACAAGTTCAGCTACTCGCCGCAGCAGTACGGCCTGCTGGGCTGCGTGGGCTGCGGGCGGTGTATCGAGGGCTGCCTCGGGGCGATCGACATCCGCAAGGCGGTGCAGGAGCTGAGCCAATGATCAGCACGAACCCCTACGTACCGCAGCCGGCCAAGCTGGTCGAGGTGATCGACGAGACGCCGACGATCAAGACCTTCGTGGTCGCCCCGTCCCAGCCGATCGCGTTCAAGGCCGGGCAGTTCGTCCAGTTGACCCTGCCCGGCGTGGGGGAGGCGCCGTTCACGCCCTCCAGCTCGCCGTCGGAGGCCGACCGCATCGCGATCACGGTGCTGAAGACCGGCGAGGTCACCACGCGCCTCCACGAGGCCTGCCGCGTGGGCATGTCGCTCGGCGTGCGCGGGCCGTTCGGCAAGAGCTACCCGCTCGAGAAGCTCGCGGGCAAGGAGGTGCTGGTCGTCGGCGGCGGGGTGGGTCTCGCGCCGCTGCGGGCGCTGATCCTGGCGCTGCTGGACGACCTGAAGCCCATCCGGCGCCTCAGCATCAAGTACGGCGCGCGGTGCCGGGAGGAGCTGCTCTACACGGACCAGTACGAGCAGTGGGCGGCCCACGAGAAGGTGGACCTGGCCGTCACGATCGACAACCCGCAGGAGGGGTGGACCGGGCACACCGGCGTGGTGACCACGCTGCTGAAGGGCCTGGACGTGGACAAGGCCAACTGTTTCGCCTTCGCGTGCGGCCCGAGCGTGATGCTGCGGTTCACGACGCTGGCGTTGATGGAAGAGGACCTGGAGCCGGAGCAGATCTACCTTTCGATGAACCGCCGCATGAGCTGTGGGATGGGGCTCTGCGGGCGGTGCAATATCGGCAAGTATTACCTGTGCAAAGACGGACCGGACATGAATTACGCGCTGATCCAGGACGCCCCGAACGTGTTCAGTTGACGTTGTCGTGACCTCCGTGCCGCTTTGAGCCCGATTTGTGCGGGGCCCGAGCCTGTTGTTCTGTCCGTTCGGGCGGCTGCCGACCGGCGCCGCGAGGACAAGCAAAGTGGTCGGCTCCCAGCAGATGCTGAAGGCAGGTGCCTGCTGCACGCTGTGCCCCGCCGGGTGCGGCGTCCAGCGGGTCCAGGCAGGTCCGGACGTGTGGCGAATCGATCCCCCCCTCCGCGACACGGGCGGGCTGTGTCCGCGCGGCGTGACGCTCGGGGAATTGCTCAACCACAGGAAACGCATCCTCTGGCCGGCGAGGCGGGAGGACGGCGGCTGGCGCCAGGCGACGATGGACGACGTGGCCTCGGCCGTCGCCGCCGCGGCCCGCGAACGGGGCGTGACCGTCTTCCTGGACGCCAACGTGCCGTGCGAGCAGCTCTCGGCCGCGGCCTCGTGGTGTCGCGCCTGGCCCGGCGCGAAGCTCTGCCTCGTCCTGGAGCCCGCGGAGGAGCAACTGCTGCTCGGCGTGGAGGCCGGCGGGGCGGAGCACGTCGGCGAGGACGCCCTGGCCGACTGCGACGGGTTCCTGATCGTCGGGGACGCGTTCGCCGCCAACCCCCGCGCCAGCCGGGGCGTCTTCCTGCGGCGAACCGAGCAGGCCCGAACGCCGATCATCAGTATCGACCCCGCCGGCGGGACGGCCGCCAAGTTCGCCACGCACGCCGTCCCGGTCGTTCCCGGTCAGGAGGCCGGGGCCCTGGCGGCGCTCGCCGCGGGGGCGGGGGTCCGGATCGACCTGGCGGGCCTGGCCGTGCCCAAGAACCCCGCCGCCCGCGCCGCGGGGGAGGCCCTGGCCCGGTGCGAGCGCCCGGCGGTGCTCCTGGCCGCCGAGCACGGGCGAACGGCGGCGTGGCGGGAGGTGGGGTACCTGGCGTCTCAACTGGCGGCGGCGATGGGCGGCCAGATTGCCTGCGAGACGGCCGGGGCCAACGCCCTGGCGGCCCTGCGGTACGGCGCGAAGCAGGGGACGGTGGGCCTGGCCGAGGCCCTCGCCGACCGGGCCGCGGCCTGGGTGGTGGTGGGCTGCGACCTGTTGGGGATGCTGGGCTGGACCGGCGTGCCGATCCTGGCGGCCGCCGCGGCGATGCCGAACGAGACCACGAACGCGGCCGGGTTCGTCCTGCCCGTGGCGCTGCCGGCGGAGATGGCCGGGACGTTCCTCTTGAGCGGCCTGCGGGAGGCGGCGGTCGAGGCCGTGCTGCCCCCCCCGGCCGGCGTGCCGACGCCCGGCGAGCTGATCGAGAAGCTCGCGCTGGCCGCCGGAGCGGGCGTGCCCGTCGAGCCGGACGAGCCGGCGCCCTTCGAGCGTCTGGCCTGCGACCCGCCGGCGGCGGTGGCGTGTGCCGACCCGGACGGGCTGGTCCTGCTGTTCGGCCGGCAGGCGGCGCAGGCCGGGTGCGGGGCGCTGACGGGCCACGGCGCGTGGCAGCAGGCGGTGGCGCCCCTGCCGGAGCTGCGGCTGTCGGAGGCCGACGCCGAGGCGATGGGCGTGGCGCCCCTGGCGGCGGTGGGCGTGTCGGCCAACGGGACGTCGGTCCGGGCGGTGGCGCACGTCTCGCGCCAGACGCCGCGCGGCGTGGCCGTGCTGCCGGAGGGCTCGGCGGCCTGTCGGCGGCTGGCGGCGTGCGAGATCGACGAGTCCGCCGGGCAGGTCCTCGCCCGGCCGGCCGTGGTGGAGATAACCCCCTGAAGCAGGTGCGAGCATGCCCGAGGTGATCGAGAGACGGGTGCTGGTGGACCTGGACCGCTGCATCGAGTGCCGTTCGTGCGCGGCCGCGTGCTATTACAGCCACGCGGACTACCCGGCGGTGGGCTTTGCCCGGGCGGGCTGGGCGCTGCTGCCGATGATCTGCCGGCAGTGCAAGGCGGCGGCGTGCGTGGCGGCGTGCCCGGTCGAGGCGATGGTCCGCGACGCCAGCGGCGTGGTCCGCCGGGGGCTGTTCCGCTGCATCGGGTGCGGGTCGTGCGCGCGGGCGTGCCCGTTCGGCGTGATCCCCAACGAGCTGGGCGGCACGCCGGTCGGCTGCCGCAGCCCCGAGGGCCTGACGGGCCACCAGGTCGCCAAGTGCGACCTGTGCGAGGACCGCACCGCCGCCGACCCGGACGCCGTCCCGCGGTGCGTGGCCGCCTGCCCCTCCGGGGCGCTGCAATTCGCCGACGAGCACGAGGCCGAGCAGCAGCACTTGCAGGTCGTCGGCGGGCGGTCGACGGCAGATGACCTCTTCAAGCGCAGGTGAGCCATGGAATTTGCCGGGAGCATAGTGATCTTCGTGGTGGCCGCGGCGGCGACGGCGACACTGGGCATGGCCTTCCGGTGGGTGGACCGGAAGGTGACGGCCCGGGTGCAGTGGCGCGTTGGCCCGCCGATCACCCAGCCGTTCTGGGACGTCCTGAAGCTGATGGGCAAGGAGAACCTCATGCCCGTCACGGCCCGGGGCACGGGGTTCCTGCTGGCGCCGATCGTCGCGGTGGCCTCGACCGCCGTCGTGGCGGCCGTGCTGTGGCGGGCCGTCCTCCAGCCGGACACGGCCTTCATGGGCGACCTGATCGTCGTGATCTACCTCCTGACGATCCCCGCGATCATGACGATCGTGGGCGCGTCGGCGTCCGGCAACCCCAGCGCGGCGGTCGGCGCCAGCCGGGAGATGAAACTCCTGCTGAGCTACGAGCTGCCGCTGTTCGTGGCGATTCTGACGGCCGTCTCGCGCGGGGGCTGGACGTTCCAGTTGGGCGGGCTGCTGACCGCCCAGCACGCCGGCGCGCCGGTCGTGTGGAGCGTCTCGGGTGCACTGGCGTTCCTGATCGCGATCGTCTGCATGCAGGCGAAGCTGGGGCAGGTGCCCTTCGACCTCGCCGAGGCCGAGTGCGAGATCCAGTCCGGCGTGTTCGTGGAGTACTCGGGGCCGTCGCTGGCGATGTTCCTGCTGGCGCGGATGATGCTGCTGGCGCTGATGCCGCTGCTGCTGATCGTGGTGTTCTGGGGCGGGCTGTACGCCGACCCGGTCAGCGGGTCCGTGCCGTGGTGGGCCTGGCTGAGCTTCCTGGGCAAGTACGTGCTGCTGGTGGCGCTGGTGACGCTGATCCGCAACACCAACCCCCGCCTGCGGATCGACCAGACGCTTCGGTTCTTCTGGTTCCGGCTGACGCCGCTGGCGATCGGCGCGGCGATCCTGGCCCTCGTCGGCCGAGAAAAGGGGCTGCCATGGCTTTGAAGACGCTGGCACTGCGGAAGTCGTTGTGGGTGTATCACGTCAACACCGGCGCCTGCAACAACTGCGACATCGAGGTCCTCGAGCTGCTCACGCCGCGGTTCGACATCGAGCGGTTCGGGATGATGCTCGTCGGCTCGCCCCGGCACGCCGACGTGCTCGCCGTCAGCGGCGTCTGTACCCGCCAGGCCATGCCGCGCCTCCAGGAAGTCTACATGCAGACGGCCAAGCCCTGCGTCGTGCTGGCCATCGGCTCGTGCGCGCTGGACCAGGGCATCTTCGCCGAGTCCTACCACATGGCCGCCAAGGTGGACGAGGCGATCAAGGCCGTCGATCCCAACGCGATCATCCTGTACGTGCCCGGCTGCCCGCCGAAGCCCGAGGCCATGATCGACGCCGCCGTGACGGCGATGGAGTACCTCAAGGGCCTGTGAAACGGTCTCCTGCTGATTGCGATTGCGGATGCTACGGAAACCACAGAGGCGCAGAGAGCACAGAGACAAGAGGCCCAGTCTGGCCGGTTGCGGCGTGTTGCTCGCCCGGCCCGTTGGCCTCTGAGCCTCTGTGGTGAGACACCCGGATCGAGAACAACCGCCAGGTTTGCGAGAAGGAGTGCCGGAGATGTCGATAGCGGCAACTCAGACCGAGGTCCCCCTGTTGGGGTTCGTGGGCGAGATCCTCGAACGCCTGGGGGACGCGGTGATCGAGGTCGAGCAGTGCGAGCCGCGCCGGGGGATCGCGCGGATCGACCCGGCCCGGACGGTGGATGTGGCCCGCACGATGCTCGCGATGGAGGGCGCCCGCCTGGCCACGGCGACGGGCATCGACGTCCGCGACGGGATCGACGTGCTGTACCACTGGGCCATCGAGCTGCCGCCCAAGGCCGGCGACCGCACCGGAACGGGCGTGGTGGTGACGCTGAAGGTCCTGGCGGCCCGGCCGGCGCTGGCGGTGGAGTCCATCGCCAACGCCGTCCCCGCGGCGGACTGGATCGAGCGGGAGATCATGAACCTGCTCGGCGCGACGTTCCGCCACCACCCCGACCCGCGGCGCCTGAACCTGGACGATTCCTGGCCCGACGGCGTCTACCCGCTGCGGAAGGACTTCGACCAGATCGCCGACCGCCCGCCGCTGCCGCCCAACCAGCCCCCGCCGGATCAGCCTCCCGACGTGCGGGAAGATATCGTCCGCCATCGGCGCGAGCAGATCCTCCACCCCGACAAGAAGATGGTGATGATCGGCCCGTTCCACCCGCTGCAGGAAGAGGC
>Ga0272441_10003308_pt1 | contig 30795 bp, 28 predicted proteins | sample SSMProp6N_FD_193582 | JGI IMG/M metagenome (GOLD analysis project Ga0272441, IMG submission 193582) | Marine sediment archaeal communities from Little Sippewissett salt marsh, Falmouth, MA, United States - SSM-Prop-6N | ecosystem: Environmental > Aquatic > Marine > Wetlands > Sediment ... | reverse complement strand
GGAATACTGCCTCCGAATCCAAGACCGCTTGTCAGGTAGTATCCATCTTCGTCAGATTCCCCATCCTCATTCAAGTGAAAATCCTGGCTATACGTCAGCTTCCAGCGAACATCCCAGAACGGGAGATATACCCCCAGGTCGGTACCCAGATTGAGCTCAAAAGGTTCATTCTGCTTGTAGACGGCATCCTCTGATACATCAACGACCCACTCATGATTCCACAGCTTGAACGGCATGCTGAAGGTTGAATTCAAACTGAGCTCATTATTTCCCTCATCCGTGTACCAGTAATCCAGGTTGGCCGCAAGCGGCTGCATGGATCCGAGGAAATTGTAGTGTCTTCCTCTCAGGCTCAGGAGTAATCCTTCGTTCGAATCGTATTTGAAGTACGGCAGCACCACAACATTCATGGTATCCTTGACATATATATCCAGCAGAACTGTATCCGGACCCGTGCTGTCGCTGATTAGCTTATATTCGATCCTTCCGGTATGAAATATCCGTTGATTGAGTATTTCCTGTTCCTTCTCCTTGAGATACTCCTCCAATTCCGATACCGTCCCGAAGACACGTTTTTCATCAAAATTCAGATAATTATCCAGAATATAATGCTGCGTTACACCCTCGATATGGTAATTCCGCTGTGATGAAATTACATAGCCCTCTCCCTCGATCACCTCTTTCACGGTGCTGTCTTCAGCCCAAAGAGCGGAACCTATGCAAATGAAACCAATGAGTAAGAATGCGAAAAGCCTGATTGGCGCCGTTTTATTCACTTATTCTGCTCCTCAGAAATCCCAGGTATAGCTTCCGCCGATCCGCAGTTCGACGACAGGTTCATGGACGCCGGATTGAGGATAGAAAATATGTGCCTCATCAGTTACCACCTCTAGCTTCATGGCATTGAATCGATAACCGAGCACCAGATCGAAATTAATGAGGAAATTCCCGATCGGCTTCGAGAGGCGCGTTGTGCTGACCAGTATATGCTCCACGGTACCATCCAACAGCTCGAATGACTTGTCCGAAACCGCGATAGTGTAACCCTCATGCCAGGGGTTGTTGGGGGCCTTGCTTCCGTTGAGGATCCATTCAAGACTGGAGTAGAGATCAAAAGCACCGATGGGAGTGTTATGAAAGTCATTCTCATAATCGACCATGAAGGCCAGGTTGTTCTCACCGTATTTGTAGCCGATGTAGTTCTCTGTATAGTGCAGCGGCATTTCTTCTCCGCTGTCCAACTCATAGACACTTACCGGATAATAGGTGTATTCGTAGGGGTAATAGTTGTAATAGACATTGACTCCATCTTCTGGTATCGGATCAGTCGGAGGAGGATCATCATTCGCGTATGTCGCCTGAAAGGTGTATTTGGTCGCACCGGCATGATAGAAGCCGAGGGTTCCGAATGAAGTCTTCTTCCGCCCTCCCAGCGACCAGGCTACCTTCGTCAGGTTGTTCACATCCACTCCCGGGATAAAACTCCCGTTCAGGTCATCCACCAGAATCTGGGCCGCGCCGTAGTCATTCTCTCTCTCACGCTCGGCGAAGAAACCCATCAGGCTCTTTGCGTTCCCGAATTCGCCCCACGGGCGCCCGGGATTTGCCGTTATAATCTGAATGAAATACATCGGAGCCGGATTGAAAAAGTACTCGGGATCGAATTCCTGATTGAGATAGATAACCGAATCCTGAAACCCGAATCGCCAGTCTCCCGCGTTGATTCCGTACACCTTGTAGTTCATGCCCCGGTCAGCCCAGTAGGTAGATGTACCTGTATATTTCTGGTTACTATCCTCGCTCAGACTTATCCAACGGGTTTCATAGAAGAAGAGATCGCCCTCATAGCGTACATTCGCCTGCATAACCGGAATGCTGTTTGAGTTGATATACACGCTGTAGGGAATATCGACCTCATCCGAATGAGTCGCCCGCCCCAGACGTATATCAAAGGGCCCCAGGTGTAAATCCGTGTATCCGCCGTTAATGTAAAGATACCGGCCGTAGAGGTACTCCTGCTCGTCGGCGCCGTCATATTTATCGTCATTGATCATCATACCGTCAACCACGATATCAAACAGGGAAGTACGGTAATCGAGTCTGAGCTGAGTAGAATCATATAGATTCTTCTGTTCGCCCTGTCCTGCAAGCATTTCATAGGTATACTTGTAATTTCCGAATATTCCAAAAGTCAGACTCAGTTCTTCCTCACTCTTTTGAGCCTCATTCAACGAGTCCGATTCAGCCGTAACATTGATTGCTGTGATCAGCAGTAGTACGATACATAGCCCTATTACTCTTTTAACCATATCTCCTATCCTCAAAATAATATATTAATTGGTCGTCAATTACTCAACGTTGCCCGATGCTGCAAATCCATTGTAGCACCGATACTCAATTCCAGCCATGCCTTCACGTCGCGTACCAGGAGAGCAGGCCGTACATATACAGAAAAACGACCCATTTCACTGAAATCATGAGAATATTCCGCCTGCGCTGTATAATAGCCCCACATCTCCATGGCCGCGCCGGCGACCTCATCCGATGCTTCATACGGTGTGGTGACCAGATTCGCCTGAGTATTCCTGAACACCGTCTCGCCGGCCAACGTAATATTCCATGAGGGGGAGATCTCTATATCCACCCCCCCGTTTATCCACACTGCGCCTGGTCCATATGGTGAGGTCAGAGGCAGCAGTATGATTCTCTCTTCATCCCTGAGATACCGATAAATCGCTCTGGAGAGATAATTCCCCCGTTCAGGATCGAAGTCATGAAAATTACCCCACAGGTAGTGGGTGAAACCGCCTTCGAGACGGTAGGTTACGGGTATCTGATTGATAGAGTGCGAATAGCTTGTGCCAAGGATATAACCGGGTATGGTCGGGATGCTGGTATCGCCGACGCCGGTGATATCCTCCGAGTTGATGTCATCATAGCCCGCCTGCGCATATAGCTCCAGTCCGCTGATCGGAATGTAACTCGCTTCCAGCACCAGGGACATGTTGTGAACTCCAACCTCGCCGTTGTGCCAGCTGAAGACCGGAAAAATATCTCCAATGTGAAAAGCATTGTACTCCCGGGAGCTTATATGAAGCGCTGTCATCCCCAGCCGCAGCCGCTCGAAAGCCCATTCGAACCTGTGCATGGCCGTGAGAATCATCGTGCTGTCGAATGCGACGAAGTGGTCTCCGCTTCCGTCATTGTACTCGATCACACCATTCACAATGGGTAATATATTCGGCAGTCCCTCATCATTTATGTCGTCGATTTCCGAAGCCCCCGCCCCATTGTACAGACTCGAGACGAAGGAGGTCATCTTGAGTGGACCGAAACGCCATGTGTAATAAAAAGCATCCAGATACGGAAGCCTGTCGGAAGGCAGAAGAGAGGAAAACCCACTGCCGCCGAAGTGAACGGGAGTTCGGCCGAGCTGCAGCAGCAATTCTCCTGATCGATGAGTCATATATCCGCTCGTGATGAAGTAATTCTCTATTGCAACCGGATTTTCCTCCCCGTGTTCGAAGAGGTTGTTATCAGGGAATTCAGCCGGATTGTTCTGCTGCATCAGTTCTGCCGAAACGTGTATACCGGTGGATCCATCGGTTCCCGCGCTCAGCGCCCAGGAGAAAAACGGCGTCATCTCGATATAGCTTCGGTAGTAATCAAAATCCCGGTCATAGACCGAATCCCCCCGCATATACTGCTCGAATGCCGCCTGCTCCTGCGAGACGATCTCTCTCTGATCCGGGGTAAATGCAAGATCCTCGAGATACTTATCGATTCTCGTTCTGATCTCCCGGCTTCCGCATCTCCTTCGGAGCTGAACTGCGTAGGTGTATAACTCTTCCTTATCCACCGGGAAACTTGCCGTCGGGAAAACCATCCCTGCCTGAGTGTACAGCTTGTCCAGATCATCTACATAGTCTGAACCGGTTCCATAGGTCTCGAATGCGCCTACGAACACTGAGCAGCTGATTAAACACAGAGTCAGAAATAGTTTTCTCATTTATTCAAACTCCGTACCGCTTTAAAGACCTCGCGCTTTGGTTTGAAAAAGTTCTTTAAATGGATGGCTATTTCTTCTGTCTCGTATAGATGAAGATGTGAGACATCAAAGCTGAAGAAAAGTCTCTTTGCATACATGCCGAAGGCATCCTTGAAGTAGTTCAAAGTAATTGTCTCAAAACCGAAATGTGTTTCTTCATGCAGTATCCCAAAACCATAAAAATCAGCTGAATAATATTCTTCAATAAAAACATCGAGCGCGTGCTGTTGCGGTTTATTACTCTTGCCTATCTCTATCTTGATTACTGAATCAATCGGTAATATTATCCGAACCTTTTCACCGCCAATATTGTAGTGCCTTTCTGAATCCTGGATTGTAGATCCGCTGATTTCATATCTCAGATCCCTTTCAACTAATAATGGATAGACCAGATTAAGCAGTTCAAAAAGGTTACGCTGATGCGCTTCAGCATAATCGAGAAATCGAAAAAATTGTTCAAGATTGATTCTTGTAACCTCATTCGGAGCCGCGTCAATAGAATCGACGATTGCCGCAAGCTCCCCATCTGCGGGACCTGCAAGAGCTTGTGAGAAGATCGGAAATACGGGGATTAAAAATAATACTGCAAAAAATATAGTTAAATTCCAGAAATTCTTCATCATATGTATCTATCTTCTGTAGAAATTCTGATACCAGGTGACAAAATTGTTAATTCCTTCGGTCACCGTAGTTGTTGGTCGATATCCCATATCGCGCTCAAGATCAGTTATATCAGCCCAGGTAGCCGGCACATCACCCGGCTGCATTGGTAGATATTCAATCTCTGCATTTATCCCTAAAGCTTTTTCTATAGCATGAATGTAATCCATAAGTTCCACGGGATTGGAATTGCCAATATTGTACACTTTATATGGAGCACTTGATGAACCCGGATTCGGTGCTGTTCCACGCCAGTTAATATCAGCCGTTGGCGGTCGATCAACGACCCGAACGATTCCTTCCACAATATCATCGATATAGGTAAAATCTCTACGCATTTGGCCATGATTAAAGACTTTGATAGTCTTACCGGACATCATCGCTTTTGTAAAGAGAAAAAGTGCCATATCGGGCCGACCCCATGGACCATATACCGTAAAAAACCGCAGACCAGTAGTAGGAATCCCGTAAAGGTGGCTGTAGGTGTGAGCCATCAATTCATTACTTTTCTTGCTTGCAGCATATAGACTTATTGGATGATCAACATTGTCGCTTGTAGAAAACGGCAGGGATTCATTGAGCCCGTATACCGAGCTGCTCGATGCGTATACCAGATGCTTGATCCCTGCAACGCGACATCCTTCTAATACATTGAGGAATCCAACAATATTACCCTCGACATACGCATAAGGGTTAATCAGGCTGTATCGGACACCTGCCTGTGCGGCAAGATTCACTATGGCGTCGAATTGTCCACAAGATATCAAATCCATGATAGCCTGACGGTCTTCAAGACCAATTTTTCTGAATCGGTATCCCGGGTAGATGGTGCTGGTCACATCTTCAAGAGAATCTGCGGCAGGTCGGGCAATTCCGCATTCTGAAAGACGACCATATTTTATATTTAGATCATAGTAATCATTTATATTATCGATTCCAAATACTTCATCACCGCGTTCAAGCAGACGACGAACGAGATGGAATCCAATAAAACCGGCTGGACCGGTAACTAATATCTTCATGATGCAATCCTTAAAACATATCAAAAATTATGAAATAAACCGTTTAAGCCATTCTACTGATTCTGGACTTTCCTTACAATATCACCCATGTTTAGACTTTTCATGCCAAAGTTCTCATTCATTTCACCATAACAATCGAGAATGTTTTCAAGCCGAGAGATATTCTCTTCAAGCTCTATTGAAAAATTATGCGGATGCCACCAGAGATGATATATGCTTCCCTGACGTGCGCAGTATCTCAAATCGGAGCAGACCCTGCTCTCAACAGCTTTATTGAGAAGTCCCAATCGTCGGGAAAAAGGACGGAGAAATCGTGAAGAGGGTATGTTCAACAAGCTGTTTTCATTGGATTTCAACTGGTCCCATGAATATCCATGGTGCCCTGAGAGATTAATCATACTGTCCATGAACCGCATGGCCTTTCGCAACCGCTTGTTGAAACCTGCTTCCGAGTCGGCGGCGTACCAGCTATGTGCAGGATTTCCGCGGTATGCCCGATACCCATGAGACACGAGGAGTTCTTCATATGTAGGATTATACTGGTTGCGGGGCAACACAATAGATACAGGATTTATAGAGTATAATTCAGCCGTCCGCGCATACGCAGACAGGTCCGCCTCAAAGGTTTCTGCTGTTTGTCCATCTTCAAGACAGTAGTAATGACCGAAGGTATGACTGGCCAACTCCTGTCCGTCCGTTGTTAGAATACTTTTTACAAGGGATTGGGCATAATGCCATGTATCGTCCGTTTCAGCTGTTCCTACCGCAACAGAGTATGGATCGAACTCCCGCCTTTGATAATGTGGACGTTGAGCTTCGTGTGGAAGAAGCTCTGTTCGCATAGAGGCATTCGGCACTAGGAGTAATCCCACTGTCGCCCATGTAGCTCGTATATTTCTTTCCGAGAATACCCTTAACAGGGATTGGACAGCTGTTCTCGCTCCATGTATACGGATATCCGTGGAGATATCATCTTTCGCCCGGTCAAAAAACCCCCAGTGTAATTCGAAATCAAGACTGATTACCAGCGCACCGCTCATCTTTGAAACACCCACTTGAACAATCGTCGCGCGGCTTTTTTCGCCAGTATGGCGGTCTCAATCACGGAAACCCTCCAGTCTCCCGGTTCACCATACGCCCAGGCCTTCCGGCTACCTGCTGCCTTCATAGCCTGTGTACGATCGGGACTGGGAAATCTTCCTCTGTTCCGTCCGGAAGCATAATAAACCCGGCTGATCAGATCTTTTAATCCGGATCTCCAGAACACTTCCTTTTCATTACTAAAAGCAATTGTGTGATCTTCCTGCAAGGCTTGCAGAGCAACAGGAACGCCGGCAACCCTGGCTCCCTGAAACCAAAGAGCGCTGCGGGGATTAACCTCGAATACTTTCCACACTCCGTCCTTTCCATCTTGCTTGAACTCGATTTCAAACATGCCGCTCAGTGAGAGATTTCTCAGCAGTCTTTCAGCAGCCGATATGAGCTCGGGAAGCAGGACGTTCCGACTTATATGCAAGGCACTTGCCGTGCCGAATCCTGGGGGGAATTGACGTATCTTACGTCCCGCAATGAGAGCTTTCAGGCTTCCGTCAGTTCTGCTTCTAACGCCGCCAATACAGATAATATCGGTATCAGCCCCGGTAACAGCTTCCTGTGCAATCCACCCTCCCCGATCTTGCGGTAGTTTATATTGTAGCCGTTTCAAATCATCTTCACTATTACAATGAAAGACCTTCCGACCGGACATGACATCCAGTACTTCATGAAGTCTTGCAGGTTTGACTATGAATGGACAGGAAAGTATATTCTTTCCGTTTTGTGAGACAGCCGCGGTCCAATCACCATTCGTCGGCAGAGGAATCCTTTTCGGATAAGCAACACCAGCTTTTTCACACGTCTGATAGAAGCGTTCTTTGTCCAGTAACATGGAATAGTGTTCAGGAGAATAACAAACAGGAAAGGTAAAGCTCCTCGAAAGGAGGGTAAATCGCTTTGTAATGAATTCGATATACCGGTCGCTTGTCGGAAAAAGAGCAGTCCGATTCCCTTCCAGTCCGAGTAAATACCGTTCCAATTCATCATCATTCCTGACGATCGAAACTTCTGCACCTCTTAAATTCCGCGAATAAAGACTACTCACAGAAGAATCATGAATGGCGATAACTTCGATTCCGGCATCAGCATATTCACGAGCCAGGTAAAGACCGGAAGGAGAAAGACCGAGTATTACCGCACGTGAAGGAATCTCAGCTTTATTATTCATGCAGGATTCCTTTCTGCATCAAGCCATGCCTGGAACATCAGTAATGGCCACAATCTGCTATCATGGTTTCTTCTTCCCGCCTGATGCTCGTCCCACAGCTGCGCCACCGTCTCGGTATTAAAGAACCCTTCTTTCTCTATACGGATTGGATCAATCAGCTCCCCCGCCCAGGTTTTTAGAGCACCTTGCAACCAGGGCCCTATTGGCACTGTAAATCCCTGTTTGGGACGTTCAATCAGCTCTTTCGGCACCCGCTTGTAGAGTATATTTCGCAGAGGACGCTTACCGGTACCGTTACTGATCTTGAGCTCCAGAGGCAGTGACCAGGCGAACTGAACGACCCGATGATCCAGAATCGGAACACGGGCTTCAAGTGAAACGGCCATGCTGGCACGATCAATCTTGGTAAGAATATCATCCGGCAGATAATGCGTCTGATCGAGAAACATCGAAATCTCGGATAGTCCGGGGAATTCATCCCAGACGGAATGAGCTATGATTTCAGGTATTGCACATCCAGACCCGCCTGCTTGTTTTCCCTTATCGGAATGGAATAGAACCTCATTGGGATTCTTCCATTCTGATATAAGCCGGTGGTACAGTTCCGCCGCTGACCGGGACGATAAAGAATCTGAAAGCTTATGCAACTTATACCCAATATCCGCCGGCACTCGGCCCCGTCCCGCCCCGAACAATTTTCCAATACGGTCCCATCCATCGGGTGACTTCATCAAGATCATTCGAGCCGCCGCCCGCCGTAACGATACAGGAATCCCATCGAGTTGCTTCCAAAGTCTGGGCAGGATCATATGGCGATTATAGCCGCCAAACAGTTCATCTCCGCCGTCTCCTGAAAGCGAAACGGTAACCGACTGCCGTGCCAGCTTGCTTACAAGGAATGTCGGAATATTCGAATAATCGGAATACGGCTCATCATACATTTCAGGAAGTAGAGGAATTACCCTCATCGCCTCATCCGGTGTTACAAGCAGTTCGGTATGATCGGTCTCCAAGTGTCTGGCCACTTTCCGGGCATGGGGCGCCTCGTTATACTGTCCTTCAGAGAACCCGATGGAAAAAGTCTTCACCGTCCCTGAAGCGGTTTCACGCATGAGCGCAACAACCGTCGACGAGTCAACTCCGCCGGAAAGAAAGGCCCCCAGGGGAACATCCGAGACCAGCCTGTCGGAAACCGCCCTGCCCAGCACATCCTCCAATCCTTCAAGTGCTTCCACATCATTCGTGCAGACGGGGGATTTCATACCCTGATGAGCGACTTCGCGGGCATCCCAATACACCTTTGAGCACGCAGGGATCTTTTCATCAAATCCAGCGGCTACATCAGCCATACTCAGAACCAGGATTCTTCCCGGCTGAAGCTTGAATGTACCCGCATATATCGTCCAGGGATCCGGAATGTAGTTATACCGCAGATAGAGAGGCAGCACATCCTTGCGGACTGTTGAATCAAACTGCTGATGCGCCTTTAACGCTTTGAGCTCAGATCCAAAGACGATCCCGCCGTCTTTCAGATAGGAATAAAAAACCGGTTTAATACCCATTCGGTCGCGGACAAGCGACAACATTCTGTCCTTTCGGTCCCACAGCGCAAAAGCAAACATTCCGTTAAAACGTTGCACTGCTGCTTCAAGCCCCCATTGTTCGATTGAAGACAGGATCACTTCTGTATCGGAATGTCCGCGGAAGGGAATTCCTAGCCCTTCGAGCTCCCTTCGAAGCTCTGCAAAGTTATATACTTCACCATTGTACGCGAGGATATATCGGCCTGAACGACTTACCATCGGCTGAGCCCCGGCTTCCGACAAGTCTATAATTGCAAGCCGTTTGTGCCCCAGCAGAATACCCGCTTCAAGATCGGTCCAGTAACCTTCCGCATCCGGCCCCCGGTGAGAGAGCCTGTTATTCATTTTCTCCAGAACATATTGATCATCATTCACCGCCCGACGAGGGAGCAGCATACCTGTTAATCCACACATAATATCTATTGATTATTACAGCACTTCATGCTGTTTCCCTCTAGAATCGATGTATACAGATCATGATACTTTTTTACCGCAGTCTTGATATTCAGCTCGTTTTCTATCCTCAAACGGGCAGCCTTCCCTCTTTCCAGCAGCTCGCTATCAGTAAGCTGGTACATAAAGCTCCAGGCCTCCGAAAGCTTCTTCGAGTCCTCTGCCGGAACGACAATACCGGTCTCTCCGACAACATGGGCAGAGTCCCCGACATCAGTTACAACACAGGGAATACCCCGTGCCATTGCTTCTCCAACCACAAGCGGCAGACCTTCCCCTACTGAGGACGTTCCCAGTATATCCATGGCAGCGTAGACCTGTTCCATATCTCCCCTTCTCCCAATCAAGTGTACAGAATTTTCAAATCCCGTATCAGAGTATCTTCGAATCATCTCGAGAAGAACTGTATTGCTCCGATCGACGTCTTCCCCGCAGAGTATAAACTGAACCTTTCTGTGTTTCTCGTATAAGCGTCTCGCTGCCTTGATAAATGTCCCGTGATCCTTCTGAGGATCGAACCGTGCCACCATCCCCACAACGAAAGAATTCTCTTTTATCCCCAGCTCCCCGCGCAGATACCGCTGTGTACGCGGAATTATCGGCGGCACCTCAAATCCATTGTGTATAATACGCATTTTCTCTGAATTGTAGCCAAAGGCTGTATGAGACTCAGCCGATGCAAAGGAACAACAAACGATTGAATGCGGCACAGTGCCGGATAGCAGCTTTCCCAACCTGGCGCTGAGCATAGTATTACTGCTGTTTACCCTGGGATTAAGATTGCTCTGATGAATTCCCCATACTACCGGTGTACCGGCACATCGGGCGGCTACACCTCCGATGAGATCGGCATGATACATCCAGGTCTGTACAATTGAAGGCTTTCGAACCTTAATCCATTTATAAACCCTCAACAGCTGCCTGAGACTTGGAAGACCTGAACTCATCCCGGCGGTTTCAACGGGAACACCCATTGCCTGTATCGCCCGACCCACGGCGTCCACCGGGAGAAGCGAAAGCACCTCCGGTTCAAATCTATCCATATCAGAAAACTGAAGAAGCTTTTCGAGCATACGCTCGGCTCCGCCGATGTCGGTATCGGTTATAATATGCAGTACTCTTATCTTTTCCATCTATGTCAGACCAGTAGTATCCTCTAATTGCGCGAACTTATTCGCTTTTCCACTTTGATTTTTGTATCATTCTTTCAAACAGCGTTTCGTAATCTTTGACGATAGAGGAAACACTGAAATTTTCAGCCGCCATTTCACGGATCCGATCGTTATTCCATTTGATATCCATCGCCCTGATTACGGCCGATCTTAGAGACTCAACCGTCGGTTCGTGGGATAACGTACCGTTTATACCATCAACAACAATCTCCTGTGCCGAAGTATCTCCGGTAACTGCCGTCACGGGCAGACCGCACGATACTGCCTCCAGAAGAACATTGGGGAATCCCTCATATCTGCTCGAAAGGATAAAGAGGTCTGCGGCTGCCATCCATCGGTATGGATTTGGATCAAATCCGATAAAATGGACTCTTTCCTCCAATCCAAGCTTAGTAGCGAGGGCTTCCAGTTGAACACGTTCTTCTCCCTCACCCAGCAGAACGAGAGAAAAAGGTCCCGGAATTCCCTTCAAGGTGTGCAGCAGTACATCAAATCCCTTCTGATGACTTAGCCTGCCGGCAGCCAACAGTCTGATTCCGACTCCCGGCCATTCCGGCCGCTCCTTTGCCGCTCCTTCCATCACGACCTGCGTATCAACCGGATTGTGAATAACGTGAATCAGTTCATCCGGAATCCGGTTATATGACTGCATGTTCAGCTTCATTCGCCGCGACTGCGCGACAACAGCATCGAACCCTGTATACAGAAAACGATAGGCAACCTTGTATAGAAATGGATGCGACTCACCCGCGAGAGAGCGTTCCGGTAGGTTTCCCTCCCTTGCGATATATCGTATTCGCCTAGGCAGAAACGGCCGAATAAGACCGACGGCAAGATTAAGATGAGTGAGCGTGGAAAATAGTATATCCGGTTTCAGCTTATGAATCAGAAGGATGAGAGCCGGAAGCGCTTTTCTCACTTTCACCTTATGAAAGTAATGGACGTCTACATCATCCGCGATGAGATCACTGAGAATCCCTTTTCCGCTGCAGACAGCCAGAACCGGTGTCCATCTTTCTCGATTAAGGTGGTTGATTATATTAATTACGACTCGTTCCGCACCGCCGCCGCCAAGGGATGGAAGGACAAACAGAATCGCCCGGGACACGATCAGCCTTCCTCCGGCCAGCGACGAGCGGCGGGATGACCGCAGGCGGTTATCGGCAGGATCGAATCTCCATGAATCATGGGATACTTCGGCGGAGTCATGTAATCGCCGTACTGAAGCCGCAATACAGTATCCCAGTCGGCTGGAACCGGAAACTCAGCATCTTCAAAGCGCACAGTCTTCAGTGGAAAGACCTCTGAAGGCTTGAGGAAAATATACCAGTCGAGTTCAGGTCCGTAATTTATGAGTCTGCCGCCGGCTTTCGGCAAAAGCCTGCTGTTAAGACGCAACAGCCGTTTCTTGAGCAGTATACGCAAACGCCTGAGAGGAACAAGACGCAGCGGGCGCAGCATGAGAATAAGATAAAAACGGAGGCGTCTATACTCTTTCAGGTGAATTGTCGCTGCTCTCCCGGAAAGCAGTTTGGCAAGGAACTTGAGCATTCCTGCGGTCCTTCCTATCGAAGGATGGTCCGCGAAATAATCCATTGGAAAGATATCCAGGAAAATACCCTGGTGGTATTCCCTGTGTCCTTCTCCCTCCATCAGGAAGGTGCTGTAATTATCCCGTATTTTCAAATAACCAAACCGAAAGGCGGGATCCGATTCTCTGGATTGCAGGAACATTGAATCCGGCAACAGATTCTTAGCAATTGATTTAAAACGGTTGAAATCATCCCGCATCATGCAGATATCAAGGTCATCATCCCAGGGAATGAAGCCCTTGTGACGCACAGCACCGATCAATGTACCCTCTGAAAGCCAGTAGGAAATCCCGTGTTCCCGACATATCTTATCTACGGCCTTGAGCATCTTCAGCATTACAAGTTGAGCCTGCCGGGTGGGCGTCTCTCCATCCAGACGATTATCGGGAAGCATCCATACTCCTCATCTTGACGGTATCACGCAGATAAAATATATATCCGACAGGGGATAGTAAAAAAGCTATCATCGGTCTCAAAGCTTCATGAACAATTGAACTCAGTCCATTTTTCCCATGAAACGAGAAACGGATATAATTTATTACGGCCTTCATGCGCATGATCACCGGAATTGTATTTCCGGAAAGTTCGTTATACATCAAAGCTGTTCCCCTGGGGCTTTTAACCCTGATCGCTAACACCGACGAGGATAAGCTGTCATCCTCCGGATAATATATCCTTAGAGCTTCATTTACGTACCTGGTTTTATACTGTTGGGCAATTCTGTTCCACACGACCGACTCGGGAATAAATCGTTCCCCCAGATACTCAGGAAAAGGAAACTGACGCATAAGATCCGTACGCTGGAAGCCCCATTTTTCACCGCTTACTTTGTAATACGCATGCGATTCGACACTATTTGAATCCAACGGTGATTCGGGGAATCGGGAGCCCTCAATCGTTCCATCCGGTCTCATGCATAAGACGGTGACTGCCGAGAACCTTGGCTTCTCCGATTCCGGTATGGAGTTCCAGTGATAGACAAACCGTTCAAGCGCCTCGGGCACACATGAATCATCACTGTCGAAGGTAAGAAAGAAGCGCCCCCTGGCCTTTTCCACGGCAATATTGCTTGCAGTATGCTTGCCCCCGTTTTTCTTCTCTATAATCCGCACAGGAAAGGCCCCTTCTGGGGCCAGCTCCTGTTCCTCTTTCCATTTCCGCACTAATTCAACCGAATTGTCGGTTGACCCGTCATCAACTACAAGCCATTCGAAATCACGAAACGTCTGAGCCTTGAGACTATTATAAACACGATGGAGGATGTGGGCGCGATTATATACCGGAGTAAATACAGTAAAGCAATAATCGAATGTATCACTCGGATTCATATCTGTTTCTCATATTGAAAATTTCATGAACGCCGAACCCGAATCCGATGGCAATCAGAGGTTCGATCGGAACCCTGAATCTGCTGTAGCTTTCAGGCCCAGCGGAGATTACAATCAGCAAGATTACATATAGTAAAATCGGAAGCAGTCGAGGTTCCTTTAAAACTCCATACAATGCAACCGGCCAAACCATCATCATCATTGCATACACCGCGTAAGTTGCAAAATTCCCGAACCGCTCGCCGAACAGAACCTCAAAATCGGTTCTGTGTGATCCGAACATGATTTTCAGGGCTCCTTTCAGTGCGACCATGGTGTAGGATGGAAGATCACTCAGAATTATTCTTTTTGCCTCTTCCTTAAAATACTTTCCCCTCTCAAGCCCCGCCGGAGTCTGGTCCCTGTGATCGGCAACCTTGTAGCGCTCTAAACGGTATTTCCATGACATCTCTTCGAACGGAATCCCCTCTTCCTGGGCCTCCGTTCCGGCGGCTCGATAAAAAAGCAGGTTGATGTAATCGATAGCGGAAATACTCCAGTAGTCAGCTTTGATCCCATTTCTTGCAATCCACCCGACAGGCAGGACCAGAAAACAAATAAGAACGATGCTTGTAAAAATAATTTTCAGCTTATTTACTCTATGCTTGATAATCAGGACGTTGATACATATCAACAACACGCACATGCCGAAAACAGTATGCAACCCCAAAGGTCGGATCAGGGTGGAAAAACCGAACAGGAGACCAATGACAATCGCAGGATAGACTATCTGTTTTTTCTCTGCAGTCCTTTCATAAAACAGTATAAACAACAGAATCGCGAATGCGTTCACGATGGAATAGAGAGATTCGGAAAGTATGGACATGTTTATTAAAGAGAGGTTGGGCGCCATACAGTAGTATATTGCAGCGCCCCATGCAGCGGTTCTGTTTTTAAGGCGCCAAGCAAAATAATAAAGGAAGCCGCATAAGACAGCATCCAATACTATTTGCATGATCACGACCGCCGGAAGCCATCTGTCCTGAAACAGGGCAATAATAGGCATTAAAAACAGTGAATACCCTGGAGTTCTGATGAGCTCGGGATAGAGAATATTCCCGTTGGACAGAAACGAAAAACCCTTGCCTTCCAGCATGAGCATTGCAGGCCGTATATATGAACCCGAGTCGGACTCCATTGACCACTCTACTCCCTGAGTGCTCCAGCAGAATGAAAGCCAAAGCAGCCGAATAAAAAGGCAGAGCGAGACAACTAGTAAAATCTGTATGAGTTGTTTCTTATTACTGTTCACTTGAATCATCAGATTCTTCCCTGGATCCTATCCCTCAGTACTACTCCGACAGCCAACGGCAGTGCTGCAACCAGGATTGCTCTTTTCTTCATTCCATGAATATCACCGAATATCTTCGTTACCGGATACTTTAGATGAATCGACATACGCATGTAATGTACAAAATCGAGGAAGAGCTCTTTCGGATAAGCCTTAATATAGTCAAAATATCTGTTGATATTCGTCATATGCGAGTACCGATATCCTTCCGGAAAAGATATCTTTCGTTTTAAGCCTGATGTGATCGACTCATGTCCTTCCTGATACCGGTAATAGATACGCAAAGACTCGTTTATATAGAGAGTCCTGTACTGTTCGGCGATTTGAGCCCATACAACCGTAAGCAATTGATGCTTATCTATACTGGTGTCAAAAGGAAATTTTCTTAGTACATCCGTTCTGATGAAGCCCCATTTTTCCCCATGAACCTTCGCCTTGTATCTCATTTCGAACATATTCGCTTCCCATGGAGATACCGGAAACGGCGTCCCTACGAATTGCCCGTACTGATCAATACAATTACAATCAATACCGGAAAACTCATCTCGCCGTTTATCTGGTATGCCTTGCCAGTATCGAAGAAACGTCGCAAGTGTTTCAGGAATGAACTCATCATCAGCATCGGCAGGTAAAAACAACTCTCCCGCGGCCATTTTGACACCCTGGTTGATCGCGGAAGTTTTACCCCGGTTTTCTTCAAACCGGAATAGGTGTATCGGGAAATCCGCCTCCGCCCGATATGTTTCGACCACCTCTGATAAGTTATCAGTGGAACCATCATCGATAATGATCCATTCGAAATCCCGGAACGTCTGTTTTTCGAGGCTGTTGTAGACCCTGTAGATCAGTGTACTGCTGTTGTAACAAGGAGTAAAAACCGTGAACGTCATGAGTAATCCTTGGTCTTTTTCAGATGTCTGATAAAACGAACAAGAAATAGACCCAGTGCTATCGGCCACCCCTGTCCATTTTTTATTCTAATCCTCAACTCTTCGGTTATTCTATCCAGATATGGAGTATCACTTGAAAATCCGCCCAATTCGAACTCACCAACGACTTCATTCTCTTTCGTCGAAATTCCCCGATATCTTTTGTTAGAAACGAGCTTGTAGAAGAATTCCATATCCGCGTTATTTCTGAATCTGAGATCGTACAACCCGATTTCTGTATGAACATCCCTCTTTACAAAGAAGCCCACACTGTGGCGGGTATAATAATCAAAACTGTACCATACCTTTTTCGGCTTGAACGCATGGCGTATTTCCTTTCCACTTTTAACCGAACCGAATACATAATCGAATCCCCGATCGAAATACGCTGCGACAATCTCAAGAGCCTGCGTGGTATACGTATCCCCTGCGTTTATAAAAGAAATGACTTCACCCCGGGCACGTCTGATGCCCTTATTCATCGCATCGTATATTCCGCGATCTTTTTCACTGATCCATATTACCCTCGGATCGGAGATAGTTTCCAGGTATTCAACGCTCCCATCATCCGACCCTCCGTCGACGATAATGTGCTCATAATCTGTATAGATCTGATCAGCGACGGATCTAACCGTCTTTTGCAAACTCTCCAGATCATTGTAACTGACCGTTATTACAGAAAACTTCATCCTTTGTAATTCCGAACAGTTTGATTCAATACTTCTTCATATTGTTTGATTAAATTCCTCCAGTCAAAAGCGGGATTCGGACCGGGCTCAGGAGGATTTTCATTAAAAATCCATCGGATATAGTCGGCCATCTCTTCGGTCTGGTCAGATGAGAATATGCCCTTATACCCTGGTAACAGGGTATGAACGTCGGAATCCTTGGGCGCTATAATCAGCAAGTGTTTTCCCAATCCAAGTAATTCAAACAGCTTGCCGGATAAAACCCCTCTTTCAGCTTCAGTAGCAAAGAGATTGTTCGATAGCACAACAAGCACGATTTTTGCCTTGTTGATTTCTTTTATTGACTGGGCTCTTTCTACCGGTTTATGTATTATGTAACTTTCTGATGAAAGCATATTCTTACATTTCTCTGATACATACTCGTGATTCTTACCGATGTATTTAAATACGATCTTTTCGTTTTCCAGTTCCCGCATGACTTTAATGAACTCTTCTACCCCGCCTATAGGAAGATGAAATTGACCTGCGTAGAGAATGACATTATCCTTATCAGGCTCTTTCAAAATATCTAACACCTCCAGATCATACCCGTTCGTTATGCAGTAAATTGGCGGGCAGGAAAACGTACTCTCAAGTATGGTTTTCATGGAAGGTGCTATAACCACTAATGCCGAAGCCTTAGTGAGTATTGAAGTTTCAAGTTTTCTAACATACCACGGTCTCTTAATCTTTGTAGGATCACCGGTCCAAAGATCACGATAATCAAGCATGTAGGGAACGGAGAATTCACGTTTTATCTTTTTTGCAATAATAAATGAGAAGAATGGACCCCCGGAAGCGATCACAAGATTGATATTATTTTCTGAAACAATTTCTTTCGCCTTTTTCAATGCACTCCTGTTCCAGCCGATCCATGGTTCAATCTTAAGAAAGGAAAAAATCGTCCTCATTACCCCCGATAGTATTCTTCTTCCTGGTCCTATTTTATCTATTTGAAAATATTCTCTTACCAATTCCGGAAGAAAGAACCCTGTTTCATGAAGGATAATTCCCTCTTCCCTGCACTTGTTATAAAAGGCATACGAGCGTTCCTCTGACACATGAGTCTTCTTTACAGTCAGCACATGCACCTCATGAGACATTCTGGCAAGATACTTTGCCATACTATAAGTTCGGTTAACAGCTACTTTATAATCCGGCGGGAAGTGAAAGGAGATAAAAAGGATTTTCATGAAAGAACTCTTATTTCCCTGCTAATAGGTATTTAATAATCAGTTCTGCGGAATTACCGTCACCATAATGCTCGATCCACAGATTGTTCTTATCCAGCTTTCCCAATGCTTCGGCTATCCCTATTTTATTAGAACCGATTAAGATGTTTGCTTTTGCTTCTACGGTTTCAACCCACTCCGTTTGCTCGCGAAGGGTGATACATGGTTTTTTAAAAAAATATGCTTCTTTTTGTACTCCACCCGAATCTGTTACAATAAAACGACAGTTCTTCTCAAGATACAACATATCCAGATAGCCCACCGGATCAATCACCTGTATATGATCTTTAAAACTCAAATCGAAGCTGTTCAGCATTTTTTTTGTACGCGGATGTAAGGGTAACACAGCCGGTAATTCAGTATATTCATTCAGCAACTCTACAATATTCTGAAGCCGGGCTCTGTCATCAGTGTTTTCCGCACGATGTAGTGTAATAAGAAAAAACTCTTTTGGAACATTGAAGCTTGGATCCCTTTTGAACGAGCTGTAGTACAATGCCGCGTCGTACATTATATCTCCGGTCTTATAGACCTTATCTGTAATCCCCTCCAATGAAAGGTTCTTCACTGCTGTGTCCGTCGGACAGAAACGAAATGTAGAAAGATAATCGGTCAATACTCTGTTTTGCTCTTCCGGCATTCTTTTGTTATAGGACCGTAATCCCGATTCAACGTGGGCAACCGGTATATGTAATTTACTCGCAGCCAGAGCTCCGGCAAGCGTACTGTTGGTGTCACCATATACCAGAACCATCTCAGGGCTGTTGTCTATCAACACCTGTTCGATTTTCTCCAGCATACGTCCGGTCATCTTTCCATGTGTTCCACTTCCTACACCAAGATTTATCGATGGCTCAGGAATATTCATCTCCCTGAAAAATGTGTCTGACATATTTTCATCATAATGCTGTCCAGTATGAATAATATATTCAGACACAGAATCCGTATGTTTTTCTCTAAACAGTCTGCTCAGCACCGCAGCCTTTACAAATTGAGGTCTTGCACCGACTATAGTTACAATATTCAGCATATTATTCTGGAACCAACCCGTTCTTTCCCTCTCTGTATGCAATCCCGCATTTCCTGCATTCAAGCTTACTATTCAATTTTTCTCCACACATACAAACCCATCCATGCTGCCTTGCTGGAGAGCCGTATACAAGGGCATAATCCGGAACATCCTTCGTAATTACACTTCCAGCCCCTACGAAAGAATACCGTCCCAAAGTAACACCACACACTATCGTTGCATTGGCACCAATAGAAGCTCCCATTTTAACAACGGTTTTTCTATATTCATCTTTACGTTCTATAAACGCTCGTGGATTGAAAACATTTGTAAAAACACAAGAAGGCCCGCAGAATACATCATCTTCGATTATTACGTCATCATAAATCGAAACATTGTTTTGGACTTTTACACCATTTCCGATTTGCGCTTTCCCTCCGACATTTACATTCTGACCAAGAGAACAACCTTCTCCAACTATAGCACCAGACATTACATGAGTAAAATGCCAGATTTTTGTTCCATTACCAATTTCAGCTCCTTCATCTACGAAACTGGATGCGTGTTTAAAATAATTCATATTCATTTTTCTATTCCTTTCATTCACAAAGCTTTTTGGATCTCTGCTGTAATATATTCAATACTTTCTTCAGACAGGAACGGATGCATTGGAAGACTGAAGACCCTTTCTGATACCTTCTCTGTTACAGGAGTTGATTTGTTATCTGATAGATATGAAAAAGCTTTCTGCCTATGGAGTGGCACAGGATAATGCACCGCCGTTGGTATTCCTGCATCTGATAGTCTTTGCCGAAGCTTTTCGCGCTCATCATGCTGTACTGTATACTGAGCCCAAACAGATAGATTATGATCTAGAATAACTGGAATTTCAACAGTACCTTTCAGGAGCTTTGAATACCTATTGGCAACACTCCTTCTTAACTGTATTTCATGATCAAAGTTTTTTAGTTTTACCGAAACAACAGCAGCCTGGATTGTATCCATTCTTCCATTCACGCCAATTACAGAATGATGATACCGTTTCGACTGTCCATGATTCAGAATGATTCTCATTTTATCAGCAAGATTTGAATCAGATGTAAATATGGCCCCCCCGTCTCCATAGCAACCCAGAGGTTTAGCGGGGAAAAAACTGGTTGTAGCTATCTTGGTTATGGTACAAGACTTTTTACCTTTGTATACTGCTCCGAAGGATTGGGCTGCATCCTCTATGACCCATAATCCATGCTTACTTGCGATACTGTTTATCTCATCAAGATCGGCACATTGACCGAAGAGACTAACGGCAACAATACCTACAGTGCGATCTGTAATCAGAGATTCAATTTTAGAAGAATCAAGATTGTACGTTTTTGAATCTACATCACAGAATACAGGTTCTGCTCCAGCCAAAGAGATTACTTCAGCTGTCGCGATAAAAGTGAAATCAGGCACAATTATCTGGTCCCCCGGTCTTACATATAAAGCCATCATTGCTATCAATAGTGCATCAGTACCGCTTCCGCATGCTATTGTTTCAACTTCATTATCAAGATATTCTGATAATTCATTTTCTAGCAGTGCTACAGAAGGGCCCTTAATATATCTGGTTGAATTTACAACATCCAGGATAGCTCTTTCCATTTGAGGACGAAATGTATCCAATTGTGCTGATAGATCACAAAATTCTATTTTTCTACTGAGATGCTGTTTCTCATATACCAGCAGGAATTCTTCCGGCGCTACTGCATTATCTTCTCTCTTTAGAAGATTTTCATTACGAGTAACAAATAAAGCATTCTCGCCCATTCTATTGAAAGCCCTCAATAATTGATTCTCTTCAGGCAGATCACTGTCAAAAACGTCCGAATCTTCACTCAATGCGGGCCACCATAAAAAAGTCTGTTTTGCTTTGTCCAATAGTTCCGCAGCTTTCTTCAAAGCAACCGATTCATCCTGATCGTCCGTATATAAAATATCTGCGATACCATGATAGAGAAGCTGAGTACTTCCCGAATACATGAAACACGGAATTTTACTCTTCTTAGCAAAATCCACTATCCATTGAATTTGTTCAGCACTATTTATTTTATTAGTAAATAGATCAATCAAGACATCATTATCAAACATTATTTTCATTTTCTATCACCTTAATTATGCAATCTTTAGTAGCTAAGTCTCTCCATCAGGCGAATTCCGGATAAGACATCTTCACGACTCGGAAACATTTCCCATCTCTCTTCTGCAATATATTTATAAAGAGTATTATGCCCTTTTCCATATACGTGTTCTAACTGGAAATCCATATCCGGTTTTTCAAGCCCCTCAACATCCCAAAAGTCAATCCTATTGAGATTCGTACCGGACAGGCGGACGGTTCCTTTTTCAGCTATTACCGTGAATTCTGTTAGATAATTCCTCCTATACGTACTGACCGTCGCATTTATTGTACCTACAGTGCCGTTTTTAAACTGACATACAGCTGAGACAGAATCATAAACATCGAGTCCTCGTAATGAACCGCCGATTCCCTTGCTCTCTTCAATCTCTCCAAAAAAGAAATGAATCATATCAACATAGTGACTTGCCTGGGTATAGAGAACGCCGCCGTCAAGTTCACGTGTTCCATGCCAGTCTATTTTAAAATACTCATCATCTCTGTTCCAAAATACATTACATACAAATTGATGAACCTTTCCCAGTTTTCCAGAGTCAATTAATTTCTTCATATAATCAACCAACGGATTGTATCTATTCTGATAAACCGGTAACAACGTCTTTCCGGCTTTATCGAATCTTTGGAACAGCTCATAGGCTTCTCTCACTGTCAGAGATATTGGTTTCTCTACCAAGATATAAGGCACTTCCGTCGTTTCCGCAATCTCCGCCGCATGCCTTGGATGGAGCCCGGAGGGAGTCAACACTGCGGCTATATCTACAATTTTTATTTTTCTATAATCTGTGACGAAAGGTACAGAAAGTAGTTCTGACGTTTTCTTCGCCTTATTCTCATCTTTGTCACATACGAGTGAAATTTCAATTTCCGGTGTTTCTTTAATAGCTTCAATATGCCTATTTGAGATCCTTCCACACCCGACTATACATATTTTTTTCATTTAAAAATCTCCCATCAATGCTTTATATCTATCTATATAATTACCTATTACTGCTTCTTCCGAATATTTTATTCGCGCATATTCCCTTATCTTATTTCTATTGAATTGACAACCTTCTTCGTACATCCTTCGAAGAGCCTGTCTCAATTGCATTACATTATCTATATCTACTAAAATCCCTGTTTCATCTGTAACAATATCCTCAGGTCCCCCGCATTTCGTAGCGATTATGGGTAAGCCCATCGCCATTGCTTCAATAATAATAATACTGAAAGTTTCATAATTACTGCTTGATACCAGGCAATCGGATTTACGGAGCTCATCAACAACACTTTGTCTATCAAGAGCGCCGATTAGTTTTACTCTTTCGGCTGATTCAAAATCACTAATAAGTGACTGCAGATTATCATATTCTTTTCCATATCCGCCAATCATCAGCTGGACAGGTTCTATATTATTAAACTCTTCACAGAAGGCTTTTATTAACAGGAAATGGTTTTTATTTTTATTTAATCCTCCTATGGAAATAAATGTAAATATCTCTGTCTTATCTTTATTCATTGGACTATTTAAGAAAACTGGTTCAACAATGTTTGGAATAATTTCAAATTGAAAATTTTTCTTCAATAATAGATTTACATCATTTGCTAATCTATTGCTAACTGCAACTATTACATCGGAAAAACTAAAAGTTATCTTTGCAATTATTTTCTCAGAAAAAGAGAGTAACTCGCGACCGTACGAAGATCTGTGCTCTGTAATAATCACAGGGATTTTATATATTCTTCCAAGAAACAAAGCGCAAAATCCGCTATATACAGCTGAATGAGCGTGGATTATATCTGGCATTCCATTTTCACAAACATATCTTTTGAATAAAATCTTTATTACTATTAAATCACGTACAATCTTTCCGAAGGGTATCCATGGTATCCAGTTATATGTGAAAGCACGCATTGTTTTTAATCCTTCATCCTCATATAGCTTTGAATACAGGAACTTCCCTTTAGAATATAATACCTGTTTTAAGGGTTTGATTTCAGGATGCACCATAACCCCTGTACGATCAACTTTCTTGTTAAGTGATATCGCGAACTCTTTAAAAAATATTCCAAACAGAGGTTTTTCAAATGTTGGATACCAAGAGGGCATTATTAGTATATGCATATCTATCTTGATATTTTTCTGATAATTTTAGCTAGTTTACTATTTTTTCGCTTTTCAAGATTATCGTAATACCTATAATCAATGCAACAAAATGGAGGATGGATAATTTCTTCATCCATGCAATAGCTTTCTACTTTATCGGCTGTAATAGATGTAGTATGTGTAGCATCTTTCCCAAACCCTACATTTTTTACCAGATTCTTTTTAGGATATATTGCTTTTCTATCATAGGCAATATTAGTAAACGACCAAATGTAATCCCAGGCTTGTTTTTTTCCAGATACAACCTGCTCCAGTTTACTTATTAAATAATCTTTAAAACCCGATCTATTTAGTTTACTTTCAACTGCTTCACGGACTTCATAGTTCGTCCATAGTTCATCAAAGAGGCTAAAATCCTTCCAAGCCCTTCTCCAGGTCCCCCATCCCCAGACACTTCCAATCTCATAGAAATTATACGAATATCCAATATCATATATTCCAAGATCATTTCTTCCAGTAATATGACCAATCCTTTGATCATCTTTATAATAGACTAATAATACCTCCATATACGGGAAAAATGACAGGTCTGGACGCACGTCATCTTCAAGAATAATCCCCATCTCTTCATTTTCAAAAAACCATGTTATAGCTGTAGCTGGTCCATAACGGCAATTAAGATTTTCCTCGGGGAAATTATACATCTTTCTAGTGGTCCAGTGTATTTCCTTTTCAACTATTTTTTTTACTTCTTCGACTTTTTCATCTTCTCCGTATACATTCTCTCTTGCACCATCGACAAAGATATAAATTTTTTGGGGTTCAATCTTTTCTAATATTTTTATTAATCCTCGAATTGCCTCCGGTCGGTTAAATCCAATTATTAATATTGGTATATCAAACATGTGTTTTCCTTTAATTAAATTCTGTCTCGAAATAGATATCTCAGAAAATCTACCAATGCTTCCTTAAGTACTTTAACTGGAAGAAGAACTTTGTATATTCCTTTACTAATAAAAAAAGCGAATGATAATCGGCTTATAATATATTTTGGTGATTTTACATCATAATACTTTCGTCTAAATGTTGCGTTGAAATTCTTTTTAATATTTTTCGTTGTACTGCAATCTAGATATACTATTACCCGGATTGATTGAACTAACGAATATCCTTCCTTATAGAAGGATAGAGTCAAATAATAATCTGAAAGATAATGACGAATAGATTTTTGTTTGTATCCATTTACATTGACAAAAGCTGAAGCACGCATAAAGAGACACCTTGTAGGGAGACAATTAATTTCTTCATAAGATTTTGCAGCCTTAAAACTCATTTTCTTAAAATCATATTTTATTCCATTATGAACAATGTTTTTAGTCTTTTTATCATAGACAGTTGAATGTATAATTGAATTGTTTCCAGAGGTATCAAGTTCCAATACGATTGATTCTAATAATCTATTATCAAAAAAAATATCGTCATTACAAATGAGAACAATATCATTACCTGAAATTATATTTTTATTGTATACTTTCTGAATATATTTATACCCCTCATGCAAACCACCTCCCCAATATAGATTCCCATCTCCATGAATTAATACGCTTTTAAAGTAATAATCATCTAATAACTCTTTCGTACCATCAGTTGATCCATCATCAATGAGAATTAGAGTAAAATTTTTATAAGATTGTTCCTTTAGGCATTCTAAAAATCCTTTTGTAATTTCTTTTCTGTTATGAACAGGAAGTATTATATAGATATTACATCTTTCAACATTTTCAATTGTATTTCTATATTTTGATTTCATTAATAGTCCATACCTCCTTTATAAAAGAAGTGGCATTTTTTAAGAAAAATAATAGTTTATTCTCCATTTTTGGATTAGTTCAGCTTTTTCTAATTACACAATGAACCTTCAAAGACTTAAAAATGGTTTTTTACATGGGCTAAATAATCTTGTTAAAAAATGCATCTTCTAAATTCGTTAAATTCATCTATATTCAAATTTACTTTTAAGAAATATAATAACTTTATACTAATTCATAGTTAAATCAAAATTCATTTCATTATCAGGATCTTTTCTTTTTACCATATACCAAAAAGGTGTAACCCATATTATGAGAAATAACAAGCCAACAAAAACTATCCACTTTGCAGATTGGTTTACAATTACATAGATATACAAACCATAAGGAATAGAAACCAACCAATCATTATAAATTAGACCCCATTGCGCAATATATATATTGATTATTAAGAATATAGCAATGAATTTAATAACACCTGTTGAAGTATTAATGGACCATTCATACAATTGTGGAATTACAAATATAAGAAATACTAACCTATAATCCCAGTTGTTTCCTAAGAGAAAAGTACCGACATAGATTGCTGCTCCTCCTAAAAAGAAGTCAATGAAGCCATTACTGACGATTTTAGACCTAAATCCTTTCATTTTTTTTAATACCCAATAAGATGAAACAGGTACAATAACAACAACCAGATAGGATATTGTTCTTATAATTTTAGAAAGGTTACTATCAAAATTAGCAGAAAAAACCCATAGAATATCCATCCCATAAGACATCTCTGTACCTTTTGATGTTCCTTTCGCAATCAAACTTAAATCACTATAATTAAAGATAAAATATAAACCCAGTAAAGTAGTTATTAAAAATGTATATATGAAAACAGAGTATTTCTTTTTCTGCTTAATAAGAAGAAATACAGTGAAAATTGGGTAAAGCTTCAGTAAAAAACCAATTAAAATAAATATCGATGAATATATCAGTCTGCTTTTTTTAATAAGTAATATTGAAATAGTAACAAAGAAAAAAATAAGTAAATCAGTATTACCCCTTTCTATTCCCAATAATACAGACGGGGATATAACAGATATAATTGTTAATAAGATTAATATATTATCATCCGTTTTAAGTAACAGGATAACACCTAAAATAAATAATACAATTATTAGTATTCCGAAAAATAACGTATTTGACTGATCTATGCCAAATAAATAAAGACACTGCCATAACCGAGGATAATTCAATGGTCTCCCCCAAGGATCACCAGGATTATAAATCATTGGATCATACCCCAAGGATTTTGATTCTGCTCCACCTGTAATTGTTCGTATATCAGCAAAATACGGCATCATTGTCGGTATATTCAATAATTTCCATGTTTTTTCATAACCAAATATTATGAATAAACTAACAGACAGAAATACTAAAGCCAACATTACAATGATGATCTTTTTTCGATAAGCCATTATTACCCCATAAAATTAAAAAAGCACCTTAATAAGTTTTAGGACACCTTGCTTCCAGGGCACTCTATGATTTACCCCAGAAGTTCTTTTAAATTCTCCAATATTTGAAATATACCATTCATAATTCCTAAGAAGCGCTTCTTTATTGCTGTACTTTGGATAAAAGCCTAATATCTTTTCAGCTTTTTCGATAGATACAAAAGAATCTTTATTTGCTGTCTCATAAACCCATTTATATAATGGAGAAAGATGAATAAACTCGAGAAATTTTAATCCCAAAATCACTGGACCTGCGGGGAAACCAATTATTCTTTTACCAAACCCTGCTCTGTCTAGGACAGCTTGATAATCCTCTTTCATAGTGTTAAAATCTTTTGCGCCTACATTGAAAACATCATTTACAATATCCCTTGGCTTATTCATTACAAGCCAGATTGCTTCACACAAATCTTCAACATCGAGGAATTGGTATTTATTGTCGCCGCTTCCTATCATTGGAAAGTTTTTTCCATCCCTTGCCCAGTCATAAAATAAAGCAAAAACACCTAAACGTTCAGGACCGATGAATGATTTTGGTCTAATAATCGGCACACACATACCTTTTCTTCTATATTCAAGGCATTTTTCTTCAGCAGCGATTTTTGCCTCGCCATAGGGTCCAACACCATCTAACTTGTCATCTTCATACAATGGGTGGTGATCAGGAATCCCATATACCGCTGTAGATGAAATATGGATTACACGCTTTATACCATGATTTTTTGCACTATATAGAATATTTTGAGTACCTTCGATATCAGTTGAGAAAATGTCTTTCTTTTTATAGAGAGGAAGTGCCGCTGCAGTATGAACGACTATATCTACTCCTTCCATTGCTTTGTCTACTGCTGAGGCATCACGAATATCTCCAGTTATCTCTGTTATCATTGACTGCTCTGGATAGGAAAAAGGAAGTAGATCAAAAGAAACAATATTTTCAACGCATCTCTTGAGTAGATACCTTACCAAGTTAATTCCAAGAAATCCAGCTCCTCCAGTAATTAGAACTTTCATTTTAATTCTCCATGTTCTTTATTATTCTTAATGATACCAGGATAAACCGTACAAGATTTTGTATTTACATGATATGGCGTTCCTCCCAATTGATATAACGGCAGATCATGAACACTATCACTTACTATTTTCGATACAATTAAAGTATTATGTTGTCTTAAATACTGATCCTTCCATTTAAGGAATCTCAATACTTTTTCATCACCAAAACAGTTTTGAGACTTTAATACCCAAGGTGCTTGTGGTTTAGTCAATGTTCCAATCACATTAACGTATGGGCATACCTCTTTCACAAATCCATTTATAAGAAACTGTGGACTTGCTGTTATAATAAGAACCTTCTCTCCTTTATTATTATCTTCCCTAATCATTGACTCAACGGTTGATATTATCTTCTTCCTCTTCAGCCTCCAAAATTCTTCCACTGTTTTTTCACTATCATCCATACAGCGAAACAACCAGCTTTTTGCTAGTTCTTTCTCAACTATTCTTAGTAAATATAATACATAGATAGTAATAAATACTAGTGCAATGAAAATCTTCAAAGGATTTTTAATCATGCAATAGATACAATAATCCTTAGAACTGTCACCTTTGTATACTGTTCCATCAAAGTCGTATATAGATACAATCATTTAAGTAAAATAACTCCTGCAGTTATTACTACGATACCTAAAACTCTACGTAAAAAAAAAGGTTCTCCAATTACTAGAATAGCTACAATATAAGTAATAATATATCCAATGCTTGTAAGAGGACGGGCAAACCCAACATCAAAATTACGTAATGCAGCGAGCCAGAGAATAAAACTGAATCCATAAGAAACCGCACCTGCGTATAGCCAAATTGTTTTCGCAAGCTGTCGATAGAATTCAATCCCTCGAGAAATTGAAGATTCTACAGCAAGTTTTAGAAATACTTGCCCAAAAGCTCCAAGAATTATACTAATTATTAGAAAAGCCCATGCTATACCTTTATTCATAACTCCCTCTGAAAACAAGCTTTCTATCAAGAAAATATTTACTTGAGTAACCGATTAACAGACCAAGGAACCCTCCTAAAAATTTAGACCCTTTATGAACAAAAAAATAATGAAAAAAGAGTTCAATACCCCAAAATATACCTGTAGTGATAACACCCATAGCCGTATACAATAAAAAGGTTTTTACATCGCTATGAATAGAATCAGTCTTATGAAAAAAAATGTACTTCTTATCAAGGATATATTTTATTATTAGACCCACACCTGTACCAATGAATAAAGAAATATAAACATCAAACTTACTTTCCAGAATTAAATCACTTATATATTGGCTGCCAAGATTTCCTGTTATTGAAAGTGTTGCAAATATGGTATATTTAATTATTAAAAATCTAGGTCGTTTTGAACTAAGAATAGCCTTTAACATTACCATCTGTATGACCATATTATTTCCATAAGCCATAGTATTACTGTTGCTATAATATAAAAATCCTTTGTAATAACATCCGCAACATCACCACCTAAATTCTCATGAACAACTAACTGAAAGTAACGCAATACTCCAAATACAACAATTGGCACAGAATAAAGCAGTTTTTGAGAATTAAATCGCTCCAAGGTAACTGGATCAATAGTGTAAAAGGTATATATAACAATGGTTAGTACCGAACTCATTATCATAAATATTAGCAACATTTCTTGGGAATACGAACCAAGGACTTCTCTATGTTCCTGATGTTTATTATATGAAATTTCATTGTAGCGCTTCGAAAAGCCAAGAAATAGAGATAAAAAAAATGTAACCAAAATAATCCATTCTGAAACAGCAACATTTGCTGCAACAGCTCCTGATATAACCCTAAGCACAAATCCAATAGCAATAACGAAAACATCTATAAGAGTGAGATGCTTTAGCCAACTTGAATAAAGAAAATTGATAACAATATATATAGATAAAATTAATAAAGCATATATTGAGATTAAAAAAGCAATGCATAAAGAATTTATGATTAATATTACAATCAGAAATACAGCTGAACGAATAGGTACTCTTCCGGATGCTATTGGACGATTTTTTTTTTCTGGATGATTTCTATCTCTCTCAATATCAAAGATATCATTTATGATATAAACAGATGACGCAGCTAATGAAAAACTGATGACAATTGCAAATGTTCTAAAAGACAGAGAAAATACCAAGAACTGGAATGAAAATATTAATGGAGCTAATACGAAAACATTTTTTATCCAATGTTTCGGACGTAAGAGAACAAAGAATTGTTTTCCCATATTATTCTCCTAATAATATTATACATTATGTCTACTGATTCTTATACTTAAATTGCTTGTATATACGAACAACAACTTAATATTTACCCTTGAAATCATTATAAGCCAACTCAATTCCCTCACGTAGAGAGGTTCTTTCACTCCAGCCCATATTATGTAGCCGAGAGACATCCAGCAATTTACGCGGAGTTCCATTCGGTTTTGAAGTATCCCATTTTATATCCCCGTCATACCCAACGATTTCAGCAATTAACACAGCAAGTTCTGCAATAGTGATATCCCTTCCAGTACCGACGTTGATAAATTCACCAAGCTCCTCAGCGTCTCGATTATTCATAATGAAAAGTGCGGCATCAGCCAAATCATCCGAATAGAGGAATTCCCGTCGGGGCGAACCATCACCCCAAAGAGTGACCTCGGATTTATTCACCTTAGCTTCATGAAATTTACGAATCAACCCGGGAAGAACATGAGAGTTATCCGGATGATAGTTGTCTCCCGGTCCATATAGATTCGTCGGCATAAGCGAGACAAAATTAGTACCATACTGTTCGTTATAATAACGGCACATCTTCAGCG
>Ga0272441_10003307_pt1 | contig 30797 bp, 26 predicted proteins | sample SSMProp6N_FD_193582 | JGI IMG/M metagenome (GOLD analysis project Ga0272441, IMG submission 193582) | Marine sediment archaeal communities from Little Sippewissett salt marsh, Falmouth, MA, United States - SSM-Prop-6N | ecosystem: Environmental > Aquatic > Marine > Wetlands > Sediment ... | reverse complement strand
ACATCGTCGCCCTCGGCGTCATCGCCGCCATCACGAAGATCGTGCCCAAAGTACGCCTCGTCGATGCCATCGCTAAATACCTGCCCAAACGTTTCCTCGCCGCCAATAAAAAAGCTCTCGATGCGGGGTTCCGTATCGGCAAGGAAACCCTGAAGAAAACACAGACATAAAAACCTCTGTATTCCCCTCACGGACACGGCTCCCATCGGTGCACGCGTGTTCCGGCGGCGTCGAACGTCCCGATTAGCCGTTCCCTTGTACCGCCGAGTCCTTAAAAGTTCACAAAATCCTTTTTCGCCTCGATTACCTTGACAAGATATCGTCGCGTTTCCTCCTTCGGTATCGTGTGCCGGAGTCGGGAGTACACCTCGCCGGGTGAGAGCGCATTGATAACATCCGGCGCGTGGTCTCTGTCCGCGTGAAAGGTCCGCAACACTGCGCCCGCACCGGCGTTGTAGGCGGCAATGACGCAATACTCCCGTGATATCTTATTTGTGACGGTACGGAGATACCGTGCAGATAAGAGATGAAGGTAGGCACTCCCGTATCGGATGTTTGTAGGCGGATCGAAGAGTTCCGTCCGCGACGGCGCACCATCGCGTCCGTGTATCAGGGTGTACACATCCCTGCCCGCCGTTGTCGGGACGATCTGCATGAGCCCGAAAGCGGGAGCCCGGCTCACGGCAAAGGGGTTGAAATCGCTCTCCGTCTTCATGATGGCAAAGATGAGATTCCCGCTGATGTCGTACTCCCTGGCACGGGCCTTCACGATGGCCGCATATTTTCGGGCACGCAACTCCAGGTGATCGGCAACCATGGGAAACTGCACGTACCGAACGAGGCGCATGGCACCTTCCTTGAGACCGGGACGCGTCGTCAGGTTTCGTTTGATCAGTTCATCGGCAAACCGTTCCGCCCGCCACATCCAGCGGATATGCTTTCCGTCAAAATCCCTGACTTCCCTGAACAGAAAAGGTTCCGCTCCGAGGGGTACCGCGCTCGCCGAATAGAGATCCACGGCCCGCGGGTCCTCCGGCGTGAGGACTGTGGTGACAATGGCGTTTTTCAAACTCTCAAGGGGTGCGTCTTCATCCACCGTTTCAACGGTGATGATGCCGCGGTCGAATTCCACCGTCGCCCGGGAGAGATAATTGTGCGTGTATTTGACGTAGTCCGTCGTTGTCGGTTCCCGGGCGTCATCCTTCCCCCATGTCTCGTCCACGGCCCGGCGGAATCGTTCCAGCATTTCCGCGAAGCGCTTTAAATCGCCCGCGAGGGCCCTCGGATCCAGGGCGTAACGAGCGGCCTTCTCCGCTGCAACACGGCCGGCGGACGCGGGATCCGCGGCGACTCGCGCCACATCCACGGCATCCATCGGCGTACAGGCGATCGCCCCGCAGCACACCAGTATTCCCATCAGGATATGTATGATGTTCTTTCTCATCATCATCCCGCCCGCCGCCACGATACGGCATGAACCGGTACTGTGCCGATTATGTCATGTACAGCACGAAATGCCCACGGATTAATGCTTCTTCCGCCATTTCGACAGGGCACGGCCGAGTTCCGTTTCCGGCTGCGGCGGCGACGCGGGTTTTTCCCGTTTCTTTTTGCCGCGTCGTGGCTTCTCCGACGCTGTCTCGACATCTTCGGTCTTCCGATGATGGTCGGCAAAAGGATCCTTCCTCATGGAAAGAGATATCCGCCGTCGCGCCTCGTCAACGGCGAACACCGTCACCGTCACCGTCTGATTGACTTTTACCTCGTCATGGGGATTTTTGACATATTTATCGGCCAGGTGACTGATATGAATCAACCCATCCTGGTGCACCCCGATATCAACGAATGCCCCGAAGGCCGTCACGTTCGTCACGATGCCGGGCAGTTGCATGCCCACTTCCAGATCGGTAATATCGGTGACCCCGTCGGCAAAGGAAAAAGCGTCGAATTCCTCTCTGGGATCACGGCCCGGCTTCGCCAGTTCCGCCATAATGTCCGTCAGGGTGGGCATGCCCACCGTGTCCGTCACGTAATCATCCAGGCGAATCGCGTCTCTCAGCATTGCATCCGTCATGAGGTCGACCACCGTGGCACCGTTGTTCCGTGCCATCGCCTCGACGACGGCATACCTCTCGGGATGAACGGCGGAGGCATCAAGGAGATTATCACCCCCGCGTATACGCAAAAAACCAGCCGCCTGCTCGAAGGTTTTCGGTCCCATCCCGGAAACATGAAGCAGTTCCTTGCGGGAACGGAAAGGACCGTTCTCATTACGGTATACGATGATGTTTCCGGCGAGCCTTTCCGACAGACCTGATACGTAGCCGAGGATCTCCCTGCTCGCCGTATTCACCTCCACACCGACGGCATTCACGCAACTCACCACCACGTCGTCGAGAGAACGTTTCAACAGCCCCTGGTCCACATCATGCTGGTACTGCCCCACCCCGATTGATTTGGGATCGATCTTGACGAGTTCGGCCAGGGGGTCCATGAGGCGGCGCCCGATGGATACGGCGCCGCGCACCGTCACGTCGTAATCGGGAAACTCGTCACGAGCAACCTTCGACGCGGAATAAACGGACGCGCCGCTTTCGTTCACCATGACGGTCGTCACGGGGTGGTCAAATCCAATCGACCGGATAAATGTTTCCGTTTCCCGTCCGCCCGTGCCGTTTCCCACGGCGATGGCCTCCATGTCGTACCGGGCCACGAATGCTTTCAGAATTTTTTCCGCCTCCGCCGTCTTTTTGAACGGCTCGATGGGGAAAATAGTGGCCGTATCGAGCAACTTGCCCTGCGCATCGAGACAGACGACTTTACATCCCGTCCTGAGGCCGGGATCGACGCCCATAACCGCCTTCTGACCGAGGGGCGGGGCCATCAGCAGGTTCCGGAGGTTTTCGGCAAAGACGGCAATCGCCGCTTCGTCCGCCCTTTTTTTGCTCTCCAGGCGGATTTCCGTTTCCATTGCCAGTGACAGGAGGCGTTTATAGCCGTCTTTTACAGCCAGGCGCACCTGCTCCGATGCAGGTCCATCATGGGTGACAAACCGCTTTTCGAGAATGGCGAGGGCCTTTTCCTCGGCGGGCAGAATGCGAAAGGAGAGATACTCCTCGTCAGCCCCGCGGCGGATGGCCAGTATGCGGTGCGACGGCGCCGCGGCAACGGGCTCTTTCCAGTCGTAGTAATCCTTGTATTTCACGCCCTGATCCTCTTTCCCCGCAATGATACGGGCACTCAGGACACCCTCGGCGGCGAAAAGCTTCCTCAATTCATCACGGGCATCGCCGTTTTCATTGATCCACTCGGCGATAATGTCCCGCGCGCCGGCAAGGGCGTCCTCCACCGTCTCCACACCCTTTTCCGCATCGACATAGGCGGATGCCTCGAGGGCGGGGTCGGTATCCTCCTGGGCGAACATCACCTCCGCCAGCGGTTCCAATCCCTTTTCCTTTGCCATGGTGCCGCGGGTCCGCCGTTTGGGGCGGTACGGGAGGTAGATGTCTTCAAGCTGAGACAGTGTTTCCGCGCCGTCGATTCTTTCCTGCAGTTCGTCGGTAAGTTTCTCCTGCTCCTCCAGGGATTTCAGTATGGTCTCGCGGCGTGCGTCAAGCTGTTTCAATTGCTCGAGACGATCACGGATCGCGATCACCGCCACTTCGTCCAGCGAACCTGTCGCCTCCTTGCGGTAGCGGGCGATGAACGGCACCGTCGCCCCCTCCGCCAGGAGCCGCGCCGCTGCCGCGACCTGTAACTCTTTCAGATTCAATTCTTCCGCCACTTTACCAGTGTACATGTCTTTCATGACCACCTCATTATGCATATGCCCGGAACCGGTTGTCGAATATCGTCAAATGATATATGGTATGGTATCAGAGAAAAGCGATAAAATTCTCTCGCCGTGACACAATGTCGAGTCGACATAGCAGAGGTCTTTCTTTTTGTAAAGGGCGATATGAGTTTTAGCGGAGGCATGGCTTCATGGTCGATATTACTATCCCGGGCGACAGAACGTTTTCTTTCTCATCTCTCGTGTGCGACTTCAACGGGACACTGGCGGTAGACGGGCGCATTGTCGACGGCGTCGCGGAGCGTTTCCACATTCTCGCTCCAAAACTGGCGCTTTACGTCGTGACCGCCGATACGCACGGCACCGCGCGGCGGGCCCTCGCCGGTCTTCCCTGCACCGTGAAAATCATTCCCCGGGAGAACGAGGACACCGCCAAAATGACATTCTTAGAAGAAATCGGTGCCGCCGCCGCCGTTGCCGTGGGCAACGGCATGAACGATCGCCTCATGCTGAAGGGCGCCGGGCTGGGCATCGCCGTTTTCGGCGGCGAAGGCACCGCCGTTCCGGCGCTGACGGCCGCCGACATTGTGGTTTCACACATTACCGACGCCCTCGATCTTGTGATCACGCCCGCGCGTCTCGTCGCCACGCTTCGCAGGTAACGCCGATGGTATGCCGGTCATACATACACGTCGTCAACACCGTCCTAATCTTTTTTTTCTTTCTCGGCCTCATGACCTGTTCTTCGGGAAAGGATACGCCGCCCCTTATTGACGACCGCGCCTCCCTCCTCACCGACACGGAAAAAAGCCGAATCACGGATTACTGTGCCCACCTCGCCGCGGAACTGGACATCCGCATCACCGTCACGACGCTCGACGCGGCGGTAGGAGATATCGACGCGACAGCGGCGCGCCTTTTCAGCGAGAGATCTGAGGGCGGTGCACGCCGTGTCCTCTTCCTCATCGACCCGGCGGGACGACAGGTGCGCCTCGAAATCGGTTACGATCTGGAGAGTATCTATACCGACGGTTTTGTCGGCTATATTGAACGGAAGCAGATGGTTCCCTTCTTCGAATCGGGCGCCGTGGGCGACGGCATCGCGGCCACCATCGAACTCCTCGTCGACAAGGCGCTGGGTACAGCCGCATCTGAACGGGGCGAACTCACAACGGAAGCGAACGATACATCTCCCTATTATTCCGGGGGCGCCGGCGCGGTAACATCCGTTGATATCGGCACGGGGCGATCAGCCCCCGCCCCCGCGGCCCAGGCGAATGATTACGGGGCACAACCCTCACCTCTCGCCGCACTGGATACCTACCGGCGCATTCTCGCCGCCCATGTGAAGGACCCGGATCTCGGACTCTACACGCCGGCGACACGGACATTCTTCCGCACGCACACGGTAACCGACGCCCAGCAGGACAACGCCCGCACGCTCCTCGATCGCATCGCCGGAACGGAGCGGATCGTTATCCGGGACGACCACGCCGTGATACACTATCCCCTCCACAACCGCCGCGCCAATCCTTATTTTCTGCAACGCGGTCCTTACGGCTGGATGATGGACTTCGTTTCCATGAACCGGTTCATCCGATTCAACCATCTCAATCAGTGGCACTTCGCTTCCACCGACCATCCCTACATGTTTGCCTTTGACGGTGTCACCATTGACACACAGGGATTTCCCCATGCGCGGTAACGGTCCTTTCACCGGATTGCTCGCAATATTACGAAAATCCATCCCCCTGAACAGCAGGAGGCATCATCATGAATCACTATTCCTGGACCCTTCCCTACCCGTCGCGGCGTTCACCCCTTTTCGCCGAGAATGTCGTCGCCACGTCTCATCCCCTTGCCGCGGAAGCGGGGCTTTCCATGATGCGCCGGGGCGGCAACGCCGTTGACGCCGCCCTCGCCGCGGCCATTACGCTGACCGTGGTGGAACCGACGGGATGCGGGATCGGCAGCGATGTCTTCGCACTCGTCTGGGACAGGTCGACGCTTCACGGCCTGAACGGTTCGGGGCGGTCGCCGCGCCACCTCGATACCGAAGGGCTGTATGACCAAGGATTCATTCCAGAGACGGGATGGGACACCGTCACCGTCCCCGGCGCCGTCGATGCATGGGCTACCTTGTCACAGAGGTTCGGAAAGCTGCCCTTCGAGGCACTCTTCCCACCGGCCCTCGAATACGCCCGCAAGGGATATCTCGTCACACCCATCATCGCCGCGCAGTGGAAAATCGAAGCGAAGCGCTACCGGTCATTCCCCTCATTCCGCGAGACCTTTCTCCCCAGGGGAAGGAGCCCGTTACCGGGTGAACGCTTCTTCTTCCCCCATATCGCACCGACCCTGGAAGAAATCGCCCGGACCCACGGTGATGCCTTCTACCGCGGCGCTCTCGCCGAACGGATCATCGCCCACGCATGCGAAACCGGCGGTCCGCTGACCGGAGACGATCTGGACGCGCACCGGTCGCTCTGGGTGGACCCCCTCACCATGTCCTACGGGGATGTGACGGTCCACGAACTGCCCCCGAACGGCCAGGGTCTCGCCGCCCTCATCGCCCTCGGCATACTGAATCACTGTCATATCGGCGACTATCCCGTCGATTCGGTGGAGGGTATTCACTGTGAGATCGAGGCGATGAAATGCGCCTTCTCCGATGTGGTGCGGCATGTGGCCGATCCAGAATATATGAGCGTCACGCCAGACGCCTTAATCGACAGCGCCTACCTGGCCGAAAAGGCGGCGGGAATCACCATGGACAGGGCCCGTATATTCCCGGACGTCATGCCGCCCGACGGCGGTACGGTCTATTGTGCCGCGGCCGACGCGGACGGCATGATGGTTTCATTCATACAGTCAAACTTCAGGGGTTTCGGGTCGGGTGTCGTGATCCCGAAAACGGGCATCAGCCTCCAGGGACGCGGTGCGGGATTCACGCTCGATCGGGAACATCCCAACGGCATCGCCGGCGGGAAGCGGCCCTTTCATACCATCATCCCCGCCTTCGTCACGAAGGATAATACTCCACTTATCTGCTTCGGCGTCATGGGCGCCCATATGCAGCCCCAGGGACACGTGCAGGTGCTCCGCCGCATGATCGATTACAACCAAAACCCACAAACCGCCAGCGACGCGCCGCGCTGGCACATCGACCGTTTCCATCGCCTCTCGCTGGAACCGGGCTTTCCAGCCGATATCGCCGACGGATTATCACGACGGGGGCACGTAATTGTCCCCCCCGAGTCACCCGGCCTCTTCGGCGGTGCACAGATCATCGCCTCCATCGGTGCGGGGTACTGCGCGGGCTCCGATCACCGCAAAGACGGTCAGGCGGTGGGCTTCTAGCTCGTCAGGAACCGGAAACCGTGTCCCGACGACGTGGTGCTAAAATATCACTTGACTTGCGCCGTCATGCCATATATTGAAAACGCGAATGATTTCTCCTTGTTTTTCGGTGATATCACTCATGTTTCGAACAATCGAAGGACAGTATAGAAGGTTTTTTATGAAACGGACGTTCATTCGGACATTACTTGCCGCGGAGGCACCCATCGACAGTGTAACGATCATGGGATGGGTGAGGACAAAGCGCGATTCGAAGGGCTTTTCCTTTCTGGAAATCAACGACGGATCCTGTCGCACCAATATTCAGGTGCTTACCGAGGAGTCTCTTGCGAACTACGACGATATTCTCAAGCTGACGACGGGGTCTTCTGTCGCCGTGACGGGGGCACTGGTGGAATCGCCCGGCAAGGGACAGACGTGGGAAATGACGGCGGCGGGAATCGACATCATCGACGTCGCGCCGGACAGCTATCCCCTGCAGAAAAAGCGGCACAGCGATGAATTTCTCCGGACCATCGCCCACTTGAGGCCGCGCACCAACAAGTACGGTGCCGCATTCCGCATACGGTCGGAATTGTCGTATGCGATTCACACGTTCTTCAAGGAGCGGTCCTTCTACTATATTCACACACCCATCATCACCGCCTCCGACTGCGAAGGCGCCGGAGAGATGTTCCGGGTAACGACACTCGACCCCGGAAACATTCCCCTGAAGGATGGACGAACTGACTACAGCGAGGATTTTTTCGGCAAGCAGGCCAATCTGACCGTTTCGGGTCAGCTCGAAGTGGAGATGTTCTGCCTGTCTCTGGGAAATGTGTACACCTTCGGCCCCACGTTCCGCGCCGAAAATTCAAACACGCGGAGACACGCGGCGGAGTTCTGGATGATCGAGCCGGAAATGGCCTTCTGCGATCTTGACTGTAACATGGATCTCGCCGAGGAAATGGTGGTCTTCCTCACCCGGCACGTCCTCGATAAATGCGCAGAGGATCTCGAACTCTTTGCCCGTTTCGTCGACACGGGCCTTATGGAGAGGTTGAATACCATTGCCGAATCTACTTTTGTCAGGCTGCCCTACCGTGAGGCGGTCGATATCCTCCAGTCGGCCACGAAGAAATTCGACTACGACGTGTCCTTCGGGACCGATCTTCAATCGGAACACGAACGATACCTGACGGAGGACCATTTCAAAAAACCCGTCATCATTTACAACTATCCGAAAACGATTAAACCCTTCTACATGCGGGTGAATGACGACAACGAAACGGTGGCCGCCATGGATGTGCTTGTCGCCGGTGTGGGAGAAATCATCGGGGGCAGCCAGAGAGAGGAACGGTACGACGTCCTGGACGCACGGATGGATGAACTGGGGCTGGATAAGGAAACCTACCGGTGGTACCTGGAATCACGGGCATACGGATCCGTTCCTCACAGCGGTTTCGGCCTCGGTTTCGAACGCTTCCTCATGATGGTCACGGGCATAGCGAATATCAGGGACGTTATCCCCTTCCCGCGAACGCCGAAAAACCTCGAATTTTAATAATAAGAAGCCGCCCCCGGTGTGACGGGGGCGGCTTCTTATCGAGAGAAGGAAACGATGTAATGCTATTTAACCGATGAGGTCTTTTGCCTTGTCAACCTGATTGGGAAACAGATTAGCGGGGACCTTTTCTCTTCCGAGCGCCTTATAAACCATAAAGCGCGCGCAACTTGAATTGTCGCCACGACAGTAATTCTTTTTGAACTGCTCCGCACTCGCCGGCATGCTTTTCATTGTCTCGTTGAAAAAGGGACAGCTGTCTAATAATTCACAGTCGGCCATGATGATACTCCTTTCCTGAACCTGTACATAAACGTTTCCTTTTACCGAGAATATTATCGACTCGTCATCGATAATCTTGAGTGCTTTATGCATGAATTGTATAATTTTTATGAACGGCGGTCACCGTTGTGGCCGCGGCAATGAAACGGCGCGGGACATCACTCTATGCCACACCACGGGAAACGGGTATGCTGCCGTATGTGAATGGCATGATCCTCTAATAAACATCATGCGAAAGGACATTGTACTGTAATGCGACGATACGACATCATCATTGTCGGTGCGGGAGCGGCGGGACTTATGGCAGCCTGCGAGGCGGGACGGGCGGGTCTCACCACCGTCGTTTTGGAAAAAATGCCCCGGCCGGCACGGAAACTTCGCATTACCGGCAAGGGACGGTGCAACATTACCAATACGGCGCCCCGCGACGAGTTCATCGCACACTTCGGTAAAAACGGCCGTTTTCTCCACCAGGCCTTCGCCCGTTTCTTCTCTGACGATCTGATTGCATTCTTTCGGGAAAATGGCATCGAGTGTGTCACCGAGCGCGGCGGTCGCGTCTTTCCGGCCGACGGCGATGCCACGGGTATCGTCGACTCTCTCGTCCGGTGCGTGCGGCGTCTCGGCGTTATTATCGAAACCGGCAGGACAGTGACGTCCCTCATCATCCGGGACGGCACGATCGGCGGCGTGGAAGCCGTTCCGTCAGCGAAAAGACACCATGAGGCCAAGCGTAACAGTGCACAGGAAACCCTCGTATATGAGGCCCCCGCAGTCATCATCGCCACCGGCGGCGCGTCTTATCCCGATACGGGCTCTACCGGAGACGGGTACCGGCTTGCCGCAACGGCGGGTCATACCATCATCCCGCCACGGCCGGCACTGGTGCCCATAGAAACCGCTGGAACTCGGGCGTCACGTCTTGACGGACTGACCCTGCGGAACGTGAGTGTCACGCTCCTTATCGACGGCAAGAAAGCGGCGATAAAGAGGGGAGACGTGTTGATCACGTCTTTCGGCCTTTCCGGTCCGGTTGTCCTCTCGCTGAGCGGCCGTATCGTCGACAGCCTCCAGGCTGGTCGCACGGTTTCTCTCTCCCTCGATCTCAAACCCGCCCTCGATGACGAGAAACTCGACAAACGGCTCCTCCGTGATTTCGATGCTCACGGGAAAAGACAATTCCGGACACTCCTCACAGAGCTTCTGCCCCGGCAGCTCATCGATACCTGCATTGAGGAGACGGCGATACCGGCCGAGACGCCGGGGCACCAGATCACCACGGCGATGCGTGGACGCGTGCGGCAGTGGTTGAAAAACGTCCCGTTTACGGTGACGGGCTACCGCGGCTTCGATGAGGCGATCATCACGGCGGGCGGCGTGGACACCCGGGAAATCAATCCCCGGACTATGGAATCTCGGCTGGTGAGGGGCCTTTTCTTTGCCGGAGAAGTGATCAATATCGCGGCGGATACGGGGGGCTACAACCTGCAGGCTGCCTTTTCCACCGGCAGGCTGGCGGGTAAGGGTACAACGGACGCTGTCCATCCGACGGCGATGCCGGTACAGTGACATGTATTCAACGCCATCGGGAGGACAACATCGCATGTACGTGAACGATACTCACAGCAAAACCATCGGGTATATCCTCTGGATTTTCGGCTTTATCGGGTCGCACCGGTTCTATTACGGTCGACCCGTGAGCGGCACGATTTATTTCTTCACCTTCGGTGTCTTCCTCATCGGGTGGATTGTCGACCTTTTTCTCATCCCATCCATGGACGATAATGCCGATGTGCGGTACATTGCGGGACGCGTCGACTATAACGTCGCCTGGGTGCTTTTGACCTTTCTCGGCATATTCGGCATTCACCGCATGTATATGGGTAAGTGGATCAGCGGCATTATCTGGCTTCTCACGGGCGGTCTCCTGGGAATCGGCATTATTTACGACTTCTGGACATTGAACGACCAGATCTCCGCCCTCAACAGTGGTGCAGCATAGCCTCCTACCCGGGTCATCCCACCATACAACAGTTTGTTTGTTTTTTTCTTTCCTTCCCCCTGTGTTTCTGATAAATGACCACCTGGTCATTTTTGGCGCGGGTGCGTATGTATACGAACGGAGAATCACTGTTTTCAAAACTGAAGCCCGAGAAAAGAGAGCGGATCATAGCCGCGGCCCTTGGCGAGTTTGCCGACAAAGGCTATACCGGCGCCAGCATGAACGTCATTGCCGCCAATGCGGGCGTTGCGAAAGGTTCTCTCTTCGACTATTTCGGCAACAAGAGCGGCCTTTTCGGCTACATTTATCACATGGCCCTTACCGAAACGACGGCGTATCTCCGGTCCGCCCGCACCGCGTCCCGGAACGACGAGTTTTTTACGCGGATTGAGAAGCTCATGGTGGCCAGCCTCGATTTCGTCACCGCCCACCCGGACATCGCCGCCGTTTACTATCGCATCACTCACACGGGGGACGCCCCCTATCCGACGGATATCTTGGCGGACATTCACGGCCGGCTTCTCGATTTCATTCGTGACTTCATCACCGAAGCCATTGCCCGGCACGAGATACGATCCGACATCGACCCATCCGTTGCTGCCTTCTTGCTCGCGGGTATTCTCGACCGGTTCCTCCAGGCGCATTTCGCCCCGTTTCTCGATCCCTATGCCACCTTCAGGACAATCGGCCGTGCGGAGTCCCTGCGCTGGATTGACGAATTGATCGGCCTGTACCGGCGCGGTATGACCGTATACGGCGTTCACCCGAAAGGAACGATATCATGACAGTTAACGGAAAGACCGTTATCCTTTTCATCTGTCTCACTCTCCCATGTTTTCTTGCCGCACCGGCACCTACGGTGGATGCAGCGCCGGTGAAACCCGTGTCCTTCCGATTCGGCACCCTCCCCGTTATTCAGGCATTGCCTCTTTTCGTCGCCGACGAGAAGGGTTTTTTCGCCGAGGAGAGGATCGATATCACGCTGGACACATTTCCCTCGGCCATGGAAAAGGACATGGCACTCTCCACCGGCGAGATTGCCGGATACTTCGGCGATATGCTGACACCCATCACGCTCCGGGCAAACGGTGTCCCCGTCAGGATTGTGGCCACAAACTTCACCACGCCTCATGAACAGCGCATGTTTGCCCTCGTCGCCGCACCGGAATATACTGAGGAAACACTGAAAACCCTAATACAGGAGGGTGTCGCGGGATCGCCACATACACTTCTCGATTATCTCATGGCCAAAATGCTCGCCGCCGCGGAGTATGATGGAAAGATTACCCTCATCGACGTCGTGAAGATACCACTCCGCCTCCAGATGGTCCTCACAAGCCAGGTGCCGGCGGCGCTCCTGCCGGAACCACTGGTAACATTCGCCGTGACGAAGGGGTGTCGTGTCGTTGCCGACGACGCCTCCCTCGGCGTTTCAGCAACGATTCTTGCCTTTACCGACGATTTCATCGTGGCGTCACCTGGGACCGTGCGAGCCTTCCTCGCCGCCGTCAACAGGGCGTCTCTTTTTATCAATACCGTACCGGACGAGTCGCGTCGCATCATGAACCGCACCTGCCGCATTCCGGCACCGCTGGCGGACAGTTTTCCGCTGCCCGCGTTTCCGGAAATTTCGCGTCCGCGTGAAGAACTCGTCATGGACGTGTACCGCTGGCTTACTGAAAAGGGTTACATCACGAAGGAACTCTCCTACGATGACATCGTATCGCACGAACCGGCCTTCTGAGCTCCTGAGAGTGGACGGTATTGAAAAAACATTCATCCAGGGAAAAGCGCGGAAGACGGTTCTGTCCGGTATTTCCTTTTCCCTCGACCGCAACGACACGGCCGCTATCGTGGGTCCGTCGGGATGCGGAAAGACAACGCTCCTGATCATGATTGCGGGGCTCATACCGCCGGACGAAGGAACGGTCAGCCTGAACGGGCTGCCGCAGAGAGGTCCGACACGGAAAATCGCTTATGTGCCGCAGCACTACGGTCTCTTCCCCTGGAAGACGGTCCGGGAAAACATGCTGCTCGGCGCGCGCCTCCAGCATATCGCCATCACGAACGAACGCATTCGGTCACTGGAAAAGGAACTGGGCATTACCGGCATGGACCGCCTCTATCCCCGCCAGTTAAGCGGCGGCCAGCGGCAGCGCGTCGCACTGGCACGCGCTCTTCTGCTGACACCGTCCCTTTTGCTGCTCGACGAACCCTTTGCCGCCATCGACGCCCTCACGCGGGAGCGTCTCCAGTACCAGCTCCTCGCTGTACAGCACCATGAGGGGTTTAGCTATATCATCGTGACCCACAACATCGAGGAAGCGGTCATGCTGGGTCGTCGCATACTCGTCATGGACGGAAACGGCCGTGGTTGCGCAGCGGAATTTAAAAACGCCGGGGCGGGAACGCGAGGGTACCGGGACAGTGATGTCTTTATCCGACAGTGCACGGCGGTTCGCCACGCCTTGGAGAATGCGCAATGAATCGATCCGCTATAACCATACCCGTCATCACCGTCCTCATCATCGCCCTGCTCTGGCAGTTGCTTTCCCTGTATCTCGATACCATCATCCTGCCCGCGCCGCGGGCGGTTTTCGTGCGGCTTCTTGACGAGATGAGCCGGGAGTCCTTCTGGCACCATTTCATCGCCAGCAGCTGGCGTATCACGGCAGGCATGACGCTGGCCTTTCTTCTCGCCGTGCCCCTCGGCCTCATCCTGGGCAGCAGCACCCGTCTCGACCGCCTGTCCGCACCTCTTGTGTACCTCGGATATCCCGTACCAAAGATCGTTTTTCTCCCCCTGATTCTTCTCATCTTCGGTCTGGGCAACCTGAGCAAAATCGTCCTCATCGCGCTGATTATCTTCTTTCAGATATTCATCCCCACGCGGGATGCTGTCCGCTCCATCGAACCGGAAGTCATTTATGCTCTTCAGTCGCTGGGCGGCTCCCGCTGGGACTATTACCGTCACGTCGTCTGGCCCGTGGCCCTCCCCGGTATCTTCACGGCACTGCGCATCGGTACGGGAACGGCCGTTGCGGTCCTCTTTTTCGTTGAATCGATCAGTGCCCGTCACGGTATCGGATTTTACCTCATCGATTCCTGGGGACGGGCGGACTACACCGCCGTGTTCGTGGGCATCATTGCCCTTGCCATTATGGGCATTGTGCTCTATGAATGCTTTGACGCGCTGGAAAAGAGGATATGCCGGTGGAAAAACGTGTGAGACAATCCTATCCCTCCGTCTCGGAGATCGACGAAAAGAAACATGTGGCCATGGTGAAGGATATCTTCGGAACGATCTTCCGCCGGTATGACTTCCTTAACCACATCTTCAGCAGCGGCATCGATATCATCTGGCGGCGGAGGCTCGTTAGACGGGCTCGCTTCTTCCGGACGTACCGTTTCCTCGACGTGGCCACGGGAACGGCTGATCTCGCTCTGGAGACGGCACGTCGTTACCCCTCCGTCGCGGTGACCGGCATCGACTTCGTCGCGGAAATGCTTGCGGTAGGGCATAAAAAAGTCGCGTCAGCGGAATTCACTGACCGCATCACGTTGATCGAAGGAGACGCCCTCTCCCTTCCCTTTGCAGTGGATTCCTTTGACACAGCCGCCATCGCCTTCGGCATCAGAAACATCACGCGCCGGTCCCGGGCACTTCGTGAAATGACGCGTGTCGTCGCACCGGGTGGGCGCGTCATGGTACTGGAATTGAACCTCCCCTACTTTCAGACATTCAAGGCGGTCTACGCCCTCTATCTGAACCGCATCCTGCCGGCCATGGCGCGGGTTCTGTCACGGAACCCTGCTGCATATGCGTATCTTGCCGACTCTATTATGCACTTTCCCTCTCCGCAGAACTTTGCCCGTCTCATGGAAGAAGCAGGGCTCACGGCGGTCGAGGCATGTCCCCTGACCTTCGGCATCGCCTATCTCTACACGGGAGAGAAACCGTCGAGGTAATTCATGAACGGAAAGATAAAGGCCTGGTACCAGGCGAGCCGACCGCCCTTTTTTATCGCCACTGTCATCCCCCTCGGCGTCGGCTGGCTCTTGGCGGCGAACGGGGGAGAATGGCACCCGGGGCGGATGCTCCTTGTTTTTTGCGGGTCCTTCGCCGTCCATCTGGCGACGAACCTCAACAACGACTACTTCGATCACGTGCAGGGTACGGACGCAGGTGATGCCATCGGGGGCTCCCGGGTGATTCAGGAGGGTCGCATTTCACCGCAGGAAATACTGACAGCAATTTTCATTCTGTACATCGCCGCATCGGCAATCGCCGTCTTTTTCCTTTTCACTCTCCGTATCTGGGGGTTGTTACCTCTTATCATCATCGCCTTTTTCAGCAGTATCTTTTACGTGGCTCCGCCCGTGAGATATGGCTATCACGGTCTCGGCGAACTGTTCTGCGGTATCAGCATGGGGCCGGTCATGGTTACCGGCACATACTGGATCATGGCCGGACACATCAGCGTTCGTCCTTTCATCGTCTCCATTCCCATCGGCTTCATGGTCGCCTCCATACTCTACTACCAGAATCTGCCAGACATGGACACGGACTGTGCCGCGGGTAAACGGACCCTGGCCGTGATGCTCGGGAAAAACGGGGCCTTTGTGGGTTTCATCCTGTTCTGGACGATCATTTACGGTGCCATCATGGCCCTCGTGTTCACCGGGACACTCGGCCCGGTTTCATCCCTCAGCCTCGCCACCATCCCCGTCTTTCTGAGGCTGTGCCGTATCATTCGAAAGACAGACGACTGGGTCCTCCTTGACGGTTACGGCGCTTACGTCCGCATACTCTATTTCATGAACGGATTATTCATTATGGGCGGGGTGATATGACATTCACCCCGGAAACGGCATGAAAGATCAGCAGAATAACAAAACAGCCGAAAAGCAGCTTTTTCGTGTTATTCGAGGCCGGCTTTTTTCAGGTTTTTAATCGCCGCCTTAAGGTGTTCCCTCATGGCCCGTTGAGCACCCTTATCATCACCGGCGACAATGGCGTTAAGGAGCTTTCGGTGCTCACGAGGCGTCTGCTGTGCGCGCCCCTCCGTCCTCAGCGACGCTTTCCACCCCTCAAAGGAATAGCGGGCAATGGCATTCATGACCAGTTGGATGGTCTTGTTGTTCGTCGCTTCGGCGATGAGCCGATGAAACTCGATGTCCGCGCGGATGAATCCGACGATATCGTCTTCCTCCAGGGTCTCTTCGAAGGTTTTCATCACCTTCTCCAGTGCCTTGATGTCCTCCTCGCGAGCCCTTTTCGCCGCCAGGGCCGCCGCGGCCGGCTCCAGGACAAGGCGGGCCTCAAAGTGATGATACAGGGTTTCCCGATGCGTTGACAGCCACGACGACAGCGGGAAGAAAAGATCGCCTGTCAATTCCTTCACATAGACCCCTTTGCCGGGTTTTACCTCCACCAGCCCCATAATCTCCAGCATCCGAAGCGCCTCGCGGATCGATGTCCGACTGATACTGAGCGCTTCGACGAGGTGCCGTTCAGACGGCAACTTGTCACCCGGCTGCATGTCTTTCCGCACAATCAATCCCTTTATCTGCTCGATGGCTGCTTCAGATAGTCGTGTCTTCTTAATCGGTTTCACTGTGTTGCCTTTCTTTCCCCGTTCACTCCACGGAACGAACATGCTTCTCAAAATGCCGGACGATACTATTCACATTTGGCCGCTTTTTGCAAAGATATCTTTCATTATGCGCGAAAAGTGGGGCTGTCATGGCACTCGGTGCGGCTCGCTGTGCTGACGCTCATCAGGGGATGTACCGCATTGGTTCATCCCCTGAATATCTCGAATCATCTCTCTTTCTGTGCGTCACATGACTGCCTGCCCCATTCCCCGCACGAAACACTTTACCTCGTCGGCCCGATCATCTGCGCCGGCAGCCAGGTGATGATCTCCGGAAAGAGCACGAGGAGAAACAGCGTGAACATGATGATCCCAATGAAGGGAATCACACCCTTTATAATGTGCCCCATGGTGACACCCAGTTCGGGCGGTGCCGTTCCCTTGAGCACGAATATGCCCATAGCCATGGGCGGCGTCTGGAAAGCCATTTGCAGATTGATGCAGATCATCATGCCCGCCCACAGCGGGTCAAATCCCATTTTGACAAAGATCGGAGAGAATATGGGCACGATGATAAAGACGATTCCGATCCACTCGATGAACATACCCAGCGCGAAGACAATGAACATGATGACGGCGAAAGACCCCCACCGCCCGCCAGGCACCCCTATGATGGCTCTCGTCACAACGTCGCCGCAGCCGGCACTCATAAATATACCCACAAATGCATAGCAGAGAGCGGCGATCATCACCACGAAGGCGCTCACCCGGAGGGTTTCAATACAGGCATGCCTGATGAGATCGATACTGAACTTCCGGTACGCAACGGCCAGAGCAATCGACGCGACACCTCCCATGGCGGCCGCCTCCGTGGGAGGGGCAACACCGGAAAAAATCGTTCCCAGAACGGCGAGAATCAGGAGGATCGGGGGCACCAAAGATGTCAGCAGCTTCAGGAGCTTCTTCGTTGAGTAGGGTGTCACCTCTTCCGGCGGGATGGAGGGACCGATGGACGGATTGAGAGCAGCCCGGATGACGATATACAGTATATAGAGAGCGGACAGGATGAGGCCCGGGAAGACCGCGCCCATGAACATCTGCCCGATGGAGATACCCGCCTGCGGGCCGTAGACCACCAGCATGATGCTCGGGGGAATGAGGATTCCCAATGTCCCCGAGGCGACGATCGTCCCCGCCGCGAGGGCCTTGTCGTATCCCCGCGTCACCATCGGACCCAGCGCGATGAGCGTCAGGATGGTGATGGAGGCAGCGATAACGCCGAGGCAGGCGGCAAGAACGGTACCGAATATGACCGTTACCACCGCAAGGCCGCCCTTCAGGTTGCCCAGCATGTCGTAGAGGCTGTCGTACAGGTCTTTCGTGATCCCCGACCGCTGCAACACCACTCCCATGAAGGTAAAAAGAGGTACCGCCAGATAGGGATAGTTCAGCGACAGCCCGTAGAACCTGCTGTAGAGAATATGAAAGGTGGTATTGGGACCGAAAATGAGAAGACCGACAAGAAAAGCAACACTGCCGATAACAAAGGCAATGGGGAACCCCGTCAAGACGAGGCCGAATACCCCTCCCAACATAAGAACAGTAACGAATTCAGCACTGAGTTCAATCAATTGATTCCCCCCTTACGACCATATAGATGTCTCTCACGAACCGTGCCACCCCCTGGAGTATCAGGAAGAATATCCCCACGGCAAAGACCGTGCGGTACGGCCCCGCCGGAGGGTACCAGAAACTGGTAAACATGACCTCGTTGATCCGCCAGGCTTTCACCGCCCACACGATACCGACTTTCATCATAATTATCATGAGCGGGAAAAAGAAAATGAGCGAGCAGACGACGTCGATCATCGCCTGTTTTCGTTTTGAAAGAGCACCGTATATGATGTCCACTCTGGTGTGTGCGTCGTAAAGATAGTTGTAGGAGGCGCCAAGAAGATAAATGACGCCTCCCGACATGCAGAGGGTATCATATGCCCATATAGTGGGCGCATTGAAAAAATGCCGGGCAATGGCATCGTATGCACCCGCCAGGACAAGAACCAAAGCAAACCACTTCGCAAATTGACCGGAAGTTTCGCTGATCCTGTCGATAACCTTCAGTGTTCTCCGTACAATGGTCATATGCTCCCCGCTCCTCTGTTACGTGATTGTTCTTTTACTGGACGCTAGAGTACGCTTCACCGTATTCTTTCATGGACTGGTAGATCTTTCCGAAAATCGGATCCTGTTTCTTCGATTTCTCTGCGTAGAATGCTGCGGCCTCGGCCGTCAGTGCATCCGCCACCGGCTGGGGAAGTTTGTAGACTTCGCAGCCGTACTCTTTGAATTTCTCGGCAGCCTCGATGGACCCATAGGTCAGAAATTCGTGCTGCGCCTGGGTCCACTTGTCCACCTCATCCTGCACAAGCTGTTTCAAATCATCGGGAAGCTCGTTCCACGCATCCTTGTTCACGAAGACACACTGGGGATCGCTCGGCGCCCGACTCGGTGAGATTATAACGTAATCGGCCACTTCCTGGAAGCTCATATTCCAGTTGGACGCAAGGGTTGAATACTCGAAGGCCTCGATGGTGCCCCTCTGCATCGCTTCATACAGCTCGCCGCCGGGAATGATGACGGTGGCCGCGCCCATCCTCTTGAGGATTTCGCCGCCGTCGCCCATGCACCGCGCCTTGAGACCCTTCAGGTCGTCAACGGTCATGATCTTCTTCTTCGAGTGGAAAAACACCTCGGGGGGCAGAGGGGACAGCGCGCCCGCGAAGGTCAGGACGTTGTATCCTCCCATCATCTCGTTCATCAGCTGGTAACCGCCGCCGTAATTGAACCACGTGCGCAGTGCCTCTCCGGGCAGTGCACCGGGCCGGGAACTGATGAGACCTGCAGCGGGCCACTTGTCGAGGTTGTACATGGGACAAGTATAGCACATATCGAGGACCCTCTCGTGCACCGCATCGAGTTCCTTGTACACGGGCACGATGGAACCGCCCACAAAGGGCTTCACCACGAGACGACCGCCGCTGGCCTTGGTTATGGCATTACACATTTTGTCATGATAAATCTGGGACGGATCGTTTGCCGGTCCATGACCGGAGGATTTCCATACGATCGCTTTATCCGCCGCCACGCCGCTGGCCGGTCCGCATACGAGAAACGCACCTGCGGCGATGAGCGCCACCAACACAACATAAGTCCTTTTTCGGGAAAACATCATTCTAACCTCCTGACAGTTTTTAATGTTTTCGTGACCGCGGCGGATTGTTCTGTTCCGCCGCCCTTATTACCCATATATGGAGGGGACCTATTCGATGATGAGAGCACTCCCCGTTCTATTATGGAAATACCGTGTGTTGGATACGCCGAGATGCGACATGACATCCTTCCCCGTGCAGTGGGAGACCCCTATGACCTCTATGTTCTCCCGCTGGAGATAGTCGATGGAATGGTCCAGTGCCGGTCCCCTGGCCTCCACGAGGTGCGTTCCGCCGAGAACCGCGTATATGGGCTTGTCCAGAAGGTCTGTGACGGCATCGATCATGTTCCGCATACCCGGATGTGAACACCCCAGAATGACCACCACTCCCCGTGATGTTTCCACCGCCATCAATACCTCATCGGTAAAGGTATCCTCCTGCATCTTTCCATCCCGCATGACGCGAAACCGCGGATTGACCACCTCGTCTGTGTGACGCCGGGGAAAGTCGGTGACAACGTGGACCCCGGGGATAAGTTCACGACTCCGTTCATCCATGATGCGATAGCGAATACCCCTGTCTTTAAGAAAGTCTTCACCGAAATTGTTTCCCAGATATTCGTATGAATTATTCCGATAGGCGTACTTGTCATCGAAGAATCCGCGGCCGACGACAAGCTCGAAATTCTTGGCTATGTCAGTGACGTGACGGAAACCGCCGGAGTGGTCATAGTGACCGTGACTGAGTACGACATACTCGATTCCCGAGAGGTTTTTCCTGAGCTGGTCTGCATTATAAATAAAGGCATCCGATTGACCCGTATCGAAGAGCACCGTGTGCCCGTCTTTTTCAATAAAAAATGAGATGCCGTGCTCGTTCTTCAAGGCGAGGTGCTCCCCCATTCCATTTTCAACGAGTGTCGTAATCTGTACCATGTCACTCATCCAATCTTCTGTGTTAAATTTTTCTGTCAGCGCGTCGTCCGAAATGTGCGTGGGGTGCGAACAGGCTCTCCAACCTGTCTGCTGTCTACTTGTTAGACCAGTCAATGGTATCTTTCGATCTTGTCAAAATCAAGCTTTTTTTACACACTCTCGAAATTTTCGGCTTTCCTGTTCTGTGAGAAGATAATCAACGCATCGATATCATGACCACTTATTCTTGCCTGACGCCACACAAAAAAATCTATCCATGCTTGCGAATTTGATATGTTGCTGTCACATATTCGCCAACAATACGGCACAAGTAGTGATTATATTAATGATATATCAAATAGTTACGAATGGCTAGACGCGATATGGACCTCTGTTACCAGATTCTTTAATCTAATCAGTTCACATACTTCCTGTCAGGAACACGATGGCCGGACATCTCATCGACGACACCGTGGCGGGACTAAAGGATGATGACGAAATATCTGATTGCTCGAAAGAATAAACAGGGGCATCGCCTTTTTGGCCTTGACACACTTTTTGAATTTTGCTATTTTTCACAACCGGTCTTACCAGTCATCCGGCAAAAAAGTCGCAGCAACACCATCCATATCTCATTACTGCCGGCTCTTGAACATCATTCTTATTACTCATTCACCGAACCGAAAGATTGTACCTGACAGTTATTTCTTAGTATAATAAACATAACAAGGCGCAGGAGAGGACTCATCATGAAGCAATATGTTTTTTCATTTGAAAAGGCGGACGGATCGAACAAAAAGCTGCTCGGCGGCAAGGGGGCAAACCTGGCGACAATGACGCAGATCGACGTGCCCGTCCCGCCCGGATTCGTCATCACCACGGAGGCGTGTCTCGCCTACCTTTCCCAGAAGAAAAACGGCCTCGGCCAGGATCTGCTGAACCAGGTTACCGAGGCCATGAAAGAACTGGAAACAAAGACGGGCAAGGAGTTCGGTGGCACGAAGAACCCCCTTCTCGTGTCCGTCCGCTCCGGTGCGGCCATCTCCATGCCAGGCATGATGGATACCATTCTGAACCTGGGCATGAATCGGGAGAACGTCGCCAGCCTGATTAAAAAAACAAAGAATGAACGGTTCGTCTATGACCTCTATCGCCGCCTGGTTCAGCTTTTCGGCACCATATGCTTTGCCATTCCCGACGAGAAGTATGACGCCATATTTGACAACATGAAAAAGGAAAACAATGCCGCCCAGGATATCGACCTGGATGCGTCGGCAATGAAACAGATTACGAACCGTTTTCTCTCACTTTTCGAAGAAGAAGCGGGGATACCGTTCCCGGAGGACCCCTACGAGCAGCTTACCACCGCCATCAGGGCCGTCTTTCAGTCCTGGTCGGGGAGACGCGCCGTGGATTATCGAAAACAGTTCGGCATCACACCGGACATGGCGAACGGCACGGCGGTGAACATCTGCACCATGGTTTTCGGCAACATGGGGGAGCGGAGTGCCACGGGTGTGGCCTTTACCCGCGATCCCTCCACGGGCGAGAACCGGTTTTTCGGCGAGTACATGATCAACGCCCAGGGCGAGGATGTTGTGGCGGGCATCCGGACACCTCTTCCCATAAAGGACATGCGGAAGACCATGCCCCGTGTCTATCGTGAGCTTGAAGATCTCCGGCATAAACTGGAACATCATTTTCGTGAGGTGCAGGATATCGAGTTCACCATTGAAGAGGGCCACCTGTACTGTCTCCAGACGCGGAATGCCAAGATGAACGCATCCGCATTTATCAAGACGTCTATTGATATGATAAACGAAGGACTTCTGTCCGAGGAAGAGGGAATACTGCGCGTAAAAACGGACATGCTTTCCCAACTCCTCCATCCACAATTGGACCAAGATGCCCTGACGGAGATACTCGCCACGGGCCTGCCCGCATCGCCCGGTGCGGCCTCCGGGAAAATTGTCTTCGATGCCGATACGGCTGACCGGAGAGGTACAAGCGGGGAGGATATCATCCTCGTGCGGGAGGAAACGAAGCCCGACGACATACATGGATTCTTTGCCGCCCGGGGGATTCTCACCAGCCGCGGCGGGAAGACCTCTCACGCCGCCGTGGTCGCCCGGAGCATGGGCAAACCCTGTGTCTCCGGCTGTGAGAGGATTCGCATCGACCACCTACAGAAAGAGGCCAGGATCGGCGATTTTTCCTTCCGGGAGGGTGATATCATTACCATCGATGGTACAACGGGTAATGTGTATAATGGAGAAATTCCCACGATTGAACCGAAGCTGTCCAGCGATTTCCTTTCTCTCCTCGACTTGGCCGACAATATCGCCGACCTTGATGTTATGGCCAACGCGGATACGCCGGAAGCGGTGCGATTCGCAAAGGAATACGGCGCCGTGGGCATCGGACTGTGCCGGACGGAACGCATGTTTAATGAGACGGAGCGTCTTCCGCTTGTTCAGAACATGATCCTCGCCGATACGGTGGAAGAGCGGGAAACGGCACTGGCGCAGCTTCTTCCGTTTCAGAGGGAAGATTTCAAGGAAATATTCCGCATCATGGATAGCCTGCCCGTCACCGTGCGCCTTCTGGACCCGCCTATCCATGAGTTCCTCCCGTCGGCCGAAGAGGTGCAACGGGAAATCGAGCATCTAAAAGAACTTCGGAACACGGTCGACGGCATGACGGAACTACCCGAGACGCTCAAGCTTCTCGATCCAGAGTTGCATGAACGGTATTCCAGCAATATCGCGACGATCACCCGGAGCCTTGACGAGATCGGCGGTAAGGAAACAGCGGAACGGATGATCGCGGAAAGAGAAACCATTTTGCGCAAGGTGAAGACCCTTGCCGAAACGAACCCCATGCTGGGTCACCGGGGTGTCCGCCTGGGCATCACCTATCCCGAGATCTACGCCATGCAGATACGGGCGATCCTCGAGGCGACTGCGGAGTATATAGAGGAAGGGGGACACATCGTCCCCGAGATCATGATACCCCAGGTGTGCACCTTGGAAGAGTTGAAATGGGTGCACCGCTCCGTCGAATCGATCCACAAGGAAGTTGAAAAGAAATACGATCTTTCCGTCCCTTACAAGTTCGGCACCATGATCGAGGTGGTTCGCGCCTGTATGCGGGCGGGACGTATCGCCGAACTTGCCGAGTTCGTTTCCTTCGGGACCAACGATCTGACGCAGGCGACCTTTTCCTTCTCACGGGAGGACGCGGAAAACAAGTTCCTGCCCCTCTACGAAGAACGCGGCATCCTCCAGCACAATCCCTTCGAAGTACTGGACATCAAGGGTGTGGGACGTCTTATGCTCATCACGGTGGAGTGGGTGCGTAAGACACGGCCCGATATGAAAGTGGGTATCTGCGGCGAACACGGGGGTCATCCCGATGCCATCCGGTTCTGTCACCATATCGGGCTCTCCTACGTGTCCTGCTCGCCTCTGCGTGTCCCCATCGCCCGACTCGCTGCGGCGCATGCGAAACTCACGGAAGACGAGTACCATCCCTTTGACCCGACTCTGTGGAAAAAGGAAAAAATGAAACTCAAATAAGAGGTTTTCTCAATGCGGGCAGGCCGAACGCTATTTCGTAAACGGCTTGTCTGCATCTTCATCAGCGTTATCTCTGTCCTCGTGAACGTCGGGATGACCGGACCGGCCAGGGTCATCCCGACGTTTCACCGTAGCCCTTCTTCGTCCTCATGAACAGGGAACGGAGAACATCCGTGTTCCCATGAGAATGAATGATGGGAATATTCTGTCGCCGTCACGGTCATAAAATTCTTTACATTTTGTTCAACTCTTCTAATAATCGGTTCTAAAGGACATCAGCGCTGAATATGACATCATGAAAAACAAAAAGACACAGCCCAACCATGTCAATTGTTTTCACTGCAGCCATTTTTATCTTACCTATAACACCCGTTTTCCCTACGGCTGTCACGCCATGGGGTTTCACTCACGGGAGATGCCGTCCTGGGTAACACGCAACTACACGGGCCATGACTGCCTCTTTTTTACGCCGAAGAAGAAAAAACGTTAATCTCCGCCTCCGCCACCGATGCTTGCAGAGTTTATTTTCTTGACAAACCACGCGATGAGGCCTGAGATACATCCGTGACGATACGCATTACGAACGTTGAGCGCACACCCCGCCGCATGCAGCGGAGTATACGCTCGTCCATCGATTCACCGACATGAAGGGAGCACAAAATGAGCGACAAAGGAAGAGTCGGTTTCATTGGAGTGGGAAATATGGGCATGCCTATGGCGCGTAACCTTCTCGCAGCAGGATACAGGGTAACGGCATACGATGTATCGGGTGATGCGTTGCAAAAGATTGCACACGAGGATGCACAGACGGCTACATCGATCGCAGAGACGGTAAAAAACGCCGATACGGTCATTTCCATGTTACCGTCGGGCGAAGAGGTCCGCGCCGTCTACCTCGGGTCTGATGGTATCATCAGCAGTACCGGGGAGGATACACTTCTCATCGATTCGTCCACTATCGACGTGACAACGTCGCGCCTCGTTCACGCAGAGGCCGCCGCCCGCGGCCGGCTCATGCTTGACGCCCCCGTCTCCGGCGGTGTGGGTGGTGCGGAAGCGGGAACGCTCACGTTTATGGTGGGAGGCAGCGAGACTGCCTTTGAACGGGCGAAACCATTTCTTTCATGCATGGGGAAAAACATTCTTCATGCCGGCGGTCCCGGCAACGGACAGGCGGCGAAAATCTGCAACAATATGATCCTGGGTGTCTCCATGATCGCTGTTTCCGAGGCCTTTGTTCTCGCCGAAAAGCTGGGACTCGACGCGCAGACATTCTTTGATATCTCCTCGAAGGCCTCGGGCCAATGCTGGTCCATGACCTCCTACTGCCCCGTTCCCGGACCGGTCCCCGCATCACCGGCCAATCGCGACTACCAGGCCGGATTCACGGCGGCCATGATGCTGAAAGATCTCCGCCTGAGTCAGAATGCGGGGCTAAACGCAAAATCCGCAACACCACTTGGTGCGGCGGCGACGGCTCTCTATTCGCTATTCGATAACGCCGGGAACGGAACCATCGACTTTTCCGGAATAATTAAAATGATTCGAGGAAACAGTTGAGACAGAGAAGGACGCCCGACATAAATAATGACAACCCTTCAAACACGGGGCGGGCACGTATCGGGACCTGAACGTCATACGACCCGCCCCGCAACAACATATCGGTCGTCTATCCCCACGAACAATAAAGAAATGTAATATTATGCCAATAGCTGCATACACTATTTTCGATCCATAAATCTGTTACAGTTCAATATCATAGTCAATATAATCACAATACACTTTTGGCACGCCCGTTGCCTGGGTACTAAGTACAACGATTATGCAGGATTCAATATCTCGCATGTAATTAGAGAGGTCGCTCTCCATGAAAAAAGTGGATACTCGGCACACCAACGGCGATGTGTCTTTGCGTGACATCACTTGCCTTCGCGGAAGAAAGCGCATCATCCCCTCTGGCAATCGCCCTTGATACGGTCTGGGTGCTCGTTGCCGCAGCCCTGGTAATGTTTATGCAGCCCGGCTTCGCCATGGTCGAAGCGGGTTTCACTCGTGCCAAGGACGCCTGCAACATTCTGATGAAGAATCTCATGGATTTTGCCTTCGGCAGTTTCTTCTTCTGGATTATCGGCTTCGGCATCATGTTCGGGGCGGGAAACAGTTTCTTCGGAACCTCGGGGGTTTTCCTACACGACGTGGGCAAAACCTGCGACTCACTCGCATGGAGTACCGTTCCCATCGATGCGAAATTCTTTTTTCAACTCGTTTTTTGCGCCACAGCGGCGATAATCGTATCCGGCTCGATGGCGGAACGGACCAAGTTCACTGCATATGTCGCATACAGCATCACCACCCGCGACCTGATTTATCCTATTTCCGGCCATTGGATTTGGGGCAGCGGCTGGCTGGCCGAACTCGGGATGTGGGACTTCGCCGGTTCAACCGTAGTTCACTCAGTCGGCGGTTGGCTCGCTCTCGTCGGCTCATGGTTCTGGGGCCGCGTATCGGGCAATATGCCAGCGATGGACGGCTGAAGCCGATTCCCGGTCATAATATTCCCTCGCCTCACTCGGTGTTTTTATCCTGTGGTTCGGATGGTTCGGTTTTAACGGCGGCGGCGGCCATCACGGCGCTCGTAACATCATGGATACTTTTTAAAAAACCTGACACAAGTATGACCTTCAACGGGGCCATCGCAGGTCTCGTGGCAATAACGGAGGTGAATCTGCTCAAAAAGGTCCGCCTCGAAATTGCCGTCAATGCAGATCTTCTAAAAAGAGCTATAGAGGCAATTATCAGCGGTGCCCGTACCGGAAAGATCGGTGACGGCAAAATATTCGTTACGGAACTTATTGACTGTATCCGCAAACGAACGGGTGAAGAGGGCGAAACGGCCTTGGGTCGATGCAAGGATGGTCTGTATTCCCTTGCCTCTTGCACGGGACCTGAGGATTTCCGTCGCACCCAGAAGGTTCTTTCTCAGGAGGGGCCGGCCTATCCGACCCCTCCCTTTCAGCACCAGCGGCTTGTTTCTTAGTATAACGAATGTGACCGATCCAATGACTGCTCTTCCCTCAGGTGTGAGAGTGCCTTTCTGATCTGCCGGACGGCCTGGCGGATGCGGTTCTCGTTCTCCACGAGGGCGATGCGCACATATCCTTCTCCCTCTTCGCCGAAACCGATCCCCGGCGACATTATCACATTGGCCTGTTCCGCCAGGTACAGCACGAAATCCATGGACCGCATACGATCGAAAGGCGGCGGTATCTTCGCCCAGAGGAACATGCCGCCCTTCGGTTTTTTGATAACCCATCCCATTTTCTCAAGACCGTCACAGAGTACATTCCGCCGCACCTCGTAGGCTTCCGCCTGACGGGATACCTCTGCGGCACAGTCGCGCAGGGCGATGAGCCCGGCGATTTGCACGGGTGAAAAGACGCCGTAGTCATAGTATCCCTTAATTTTCGACAACCCCTGGATGAGATCGGCATTGCCGACGCAGTAGCCGATGCGCCATCCCGCCATATTGAAAGATTTCGAAAAGGTGCCGAACTCCACCCCGATGTCCTTTGCTCCAGGCGTTTCAAGGAAACTCGGTGCCTCATATCCGTCATAGGTGATCTTCGCGTAGGCAAAATCATGAAACACGACAAACCGGTACTTTTTCGCCAGCGCGACGACGTCGCGAAAAAAGTCCCGCGTGACCGTTATGCCCGTGGGGTTATGGGGGTAATTGAGGAAGAGGACCTTCGGATGCGGTGTTATGGATTCGCAGAGGTGGGCAATGCGTTCCAGGAAGGAATCCTCAGGCTCAAGGGGAACCCGCAGCACTGTCCCGCCGGCGATGATCGAGGCGTAAATATGGACGGGAAAGGCGGGGGCGGGCACCAGCACGTTATCGCCGGGGCCGACGACGGCCAGGCACAGGTGTGAAATCGCCTCCTTGGACCCGATAGTACAAATAACTTCCGCATCGCCGTCAAGTGTAACATCGTAGTCCCGGCAATAAAAACGCGCAATCTCCCGCCGCAGATTCCTGAGTCCCTGAGCCACGGGATAGCGGTGGCTTTTCGGGTCCTGGACCACTTCGCAGAGCTTTTCCACCACGGGTCCTGGTGTCGGATCCGTGGGATTCCCCATACCGAGATCGATGACGTCTATCCCTGCGGAACGTTTCTCCATCTTGATTTTATTGATCATACCGAAAAGATACGGCGGCAACTCATCCATGCGAGACGCAAATTTTACAACACCATCTTCACCCATTTTGATCCCCCTGTCTTTTCGTTATCACCGGCGACGCGTGACCTATATATCGCCGAAGCAATACCCGCGACGCCTCGGCTGCTTTTTCGTCTTCCTCCTGTTCACTGATAACAGGGCATATAACAATACATCCGCACGCTTAAAAAAAGCCCCGGGCAACCGACCCGGGGCTTATCATACAACTGCCGTGGACCGATCACCGTCAGTCCATGGCGTAATGTGCTCATCTATCTCTCTATCCGCTCGCACCCTCCGCCAGGACTGTCTTTCCTCCGGCGGCCGCGGCCATTCCCCTAAAGAGTGTTTTCATCGTCTCCATCCTGTCTTATGAATGACTTTAAAGAAAGAATCGTCATTTGTCAATCATTTCTTTAGTGATTTCAATCATACAGCTGGTAACCGGACGACACCGTTATTGTGATGAAAAAAGGTCTTTCATCCGCATGAGCAGCGTTATGTCGCCGGTCACGGCATATATCCCGTCCATAAACGCGCGCTGGCCGTCCATCTTACCCGTCATGATATCGACCCACGCATCAAAGGGCGTCGTAATGGTGACGGTCGACGGCTCCACCCGTCCCGTTTGCGCCGTCACGGCGCCGTTCTCGATATGGAGGCAGCACGCTCCGTCCGACCCGTTGCCGGTAAATATAAACTGGATCACCGCCGTGAGGTTCCCGGCGGTATGGGGGTTGAATCCCAGGGGCATGATCATCATCAGATCTTCAACGGTTTCCGGCCGGGGCATGATATTCTTCAACGCCATTTCCTGTGGTGTCACGCCCTCGGCGATACAGGTATTCCACATGAGATTGGCCAGCCTGTGATGCACCCGCGCGTCCTCCATGAGCGGTTGTGTCACACGATTCATCGTCTCTTCGGCCACTGCCCCTTTCTCAATGATCTCGCGGCCCGCATCAGCCGTGGCTGCGAACACCTCTTTTGCCTGCACCTTTGCATAGGACACGGTCAATGTTTCCGAACCGGGCCGGTAAATCTCCGCTATCAGTTTACCGCTGCCACCAAAGATAAATCGAGCCCACGACGAGAGCTGGTCGAAGACGGCCATCTCAGGGAAGCCGGCGACGGACAGCATGACTACTTTCGGATGGGTGAATCTGTGCGGATGAACCGTTTTCCCTTCCTTCTCGACGAGATAGGGCTCCAGGAACGGCAACGTCCGTTCGATGAACGTTTTCATCATGCCGTTGACGGTGAAGTGATAAAGCGGCGAGGCATAGACGACGATATCCGCCTCACGCCATTTCGGGAAAATCTCCGTGGTCATGTCATCATTGTGGACGCAGACTCCTGGTGTTTTTGTCCAGCAGCTGAAACAACCGATGCAGTTTTTTACCGTTTTCGAACGAAGATGTATTACCTCAACGTCGGCACCCGCACCGCGCATGCCGTCGACGAGGGCCTGTGCCATGAGCGCCGTTTTACTGTAATTTTCAGTCCGTGCGCTTGAATTAACAACGAGTACCTTCATACGCTGTTCCTCCTTTACAAAATGATGCGAACCGTTTCGCTGTTCTTTTTGTACGTCGCCGGTCACCGTCGTGCCGTCACCAGGGTCCTTCAACGCGTCAATGTGGAGCGACGCGTCCTTTTCGTCATGTGCTTCCGCGTGTGTCCCTGCCCCGCGCCGTTTCATGTAATAGTCAGGGAATAACCGGTTAAATGGAATACCCACGCCGACAAATATCACGACGGGCACGACGGCCTGCATCACAAGAGACGGATGCAGGCTGATTACGACGGCGGCGGCGAGCATGACCGCCCAGACGCCGGTCATGATAAGGTTCACCCTTAAAAAGAGCGGATGGCGCCATATTGCGGGCGGTGTCCTCTTCCGGGCATAGTAACAGGTAAAGGGTTCCCGACGAAAGAAGGGAGGCAAAAACGCCGCCGCGAAAAGGGCCGCGTACATTCCGGCGATGTAGTACCGCGGCAATACCGCCGCAGCGTGCGCGGGTGCCCCGTACAGTGCGACAACGGTCCCCGCAAGGTACCATAAAATCGCCCAGTCGAAATAACATGCATCACTTCTCTTCCGCGCGAGATAGACAAAGAGGGCTGAATAGAACAGTGCCGCAACGGCGCCGGTACGAACAATTGCCACTGAGGCACCCGCCACCAGGAGGACATGCAGCCCGATAACGACGGGGAAGCATCCCACGACACGATAGAAATACCCCAACCGGGAAATGCCACGATATTTCTTCCGATTCTCGACGGTCATGATCA
>Ga0272441_10003306_pt1 | contig 30800 bp, 30 predicted proteins | sample SSMProp6N_FD_193582 | JGI IMG/M metagenome (GOLD analysis project Ga0272441, IMG submission 193582) | Marine sediment archaeal communities from Little Sippewissett salt marsh, Falmouth, MA, United States - SSM-Prop-6N | ecosystem: Environmental > Aquatic > Marine > Wetlands > Sediment ... | reverse complement strand
CGTCGGCACCCGCCGGGCCGTCGAGCGCCCGCACGAACGGCCCATCCAACGCCCCGCCATGCGAGACATTGGCAACGTAGAGCACGGGCTTCAGCGACACGAGCGTGCACTAGAACACCGAGGCGTGTTCCTGAGGCGACAGCTCCTGACGCCGCGCGGGAAGGCCTTCGTGCAGTCTGTTGAGCACCCGTTCACAGTCACCGACCTCGCGAATCGCGTCCTTGTCGCCGGCTCGGACGCGCTTGGCCAGGCGCTCGACCTTCTTCTCCAGGGTCTGCGCGTCGGCCGCCATCAGTTCCAGATCGAGCAACTCGGTGTCATGGATGGGATCGGGCACGTCGCCGCTCGGCCCGCCGAAGCATCGGACGACGTGGATCAAGACGTCGGCCTCTTTCACGTGGGTCAGCAGCCGCGACCCGCGCCCTCCCCCCACGGTCGAGCCTTCCTCCAATCCGGGGATGTCGACGAGATCGAGCATTGCCGGCACGATCTTCTTCGGGCGATACAGCTCCACGAGCTGTCGGACCCGTGGATCGGGGACCTCGACGGTGGCTCGATGCGCCTCGGCTCCGTCGAAACTGGATGCGCCGGCGGCGGTCAAGGCGTTGAACACCGTCGTCTTCCCACAGCCTGGGACGCCCACCAAACCACAACGAAGTGCCATGCCGATCTCTCCTTGGGACTCGAACGAACGATACACCCGGGACCCGCATGGTATCCGCGACGCGCCACCGCCTCCACCGCCCATCGGGGGCGAGACGTCGACGGACCGCCTTGAGGTCGCCACGGCAGCGCAGTACGGTTGGCTCTGCAGATGGGGGGGGACCGGTGAACACCGTGCTGATCACGAGCCTGGCTGTCGGATCCGATGCGGCGTCTGCCGTCGAGGGGGCGCTGCGGCCCGCACGCGGACGCGGTACGCTTCGCGTGCTGGCTCCGGAGTCTGCCGAGATTCGTCCCTGCCTGGCATGCAGCCGCTGCAGTGCCACGGGTCGCTGCGTCCTTCCGGATGCGATGAGCGAGATCCTTCCCGAGATCGCTTCGTGCGATCTGTTGGTCCTGGCCACTCCGATCGTCTTCGGGGTCCATCATCCGCGGATGAAGAAGGCGGTCGACCGATTCCTCCCGCTGGCCGGCGATCGCTTCGCGATTCGCCAGGGCGAGATGCACCACCGGCCTCGCTACGACAAGCGGTTCGCGCTGCTCGGCATCGGGCAACTCGAACCGACGGCGGCGCCGGGAGAGGCGGAAACGTTCGAGCGACTAATCGGCCGCCACGCGGTGAACCTGGCCTGCTTTCGACATGCGACGGTTCTCCTTCGCGACGACTCGGATGTGGAACGGGCGGTCCGGGACGGACTCGGTCGCCTTGGGGTAGAACGATGAACGTCGTGCTGCTCGTCGGCTCGCCACGCGCCACGTCGAATACTCGATCGATGGCGGCGTTCCTGTCCGCGCGGCTCGAGGAGCGGGGCGTCCCACCGGTGGTCCTCGATCCGAGGTGCGCCGAGCTCGAGGAGTCGTTCGTCGTACGCTCGATCGAGGCGATCCGAAACGCGGACGCACTCGTCATGATGGCGCCCGTCTATCTCGACCTCCCGCCGCACGTGGCCATCGCCTGGCTGCACACGCTGTCGGAGCGATGCGACGAGCTGGACCGTGCATCGCCGGCCGTCTATGCGATCAGCCACTCCGGCTACTTCGAGCCGATCCACAAGGCGGTCTCCCTCGAGGCGTGGGAGCATTTCGCACGGCGGATGGACTGGACGTGGCGTGGCGGACTGACGTTCGGAGGGACCTCCCCGATCGACGGGCGCCCCCTGGCAGAGGCGGGCCCGTTCTCGGCGAAGGTGCGCCCGGCGCTCCGTCGACTCGCCGACCTGATCGCCGAGGGACATCCCGTCCCGATCGATCTCGTTCGCTCCGCCGGCCGCCGGCCGATCCCGCTTCCAAAACGGTGGATCGTCTGGCTGATGAACGCGTATCTGCGACGTGCGTCAACGGGTGGAGCCCGCCGCTAGTCCCGGAGAAAATCCTCCGGCCAGAGCGGGTCCGGCCACCTTGCACGATCACACCACCGGTGGCGCCGTGGCTGCGGACGATTCCCGTATCGGTGGATGCGAGTCCGATGTCATTCTCGTCTCCTATCGGGTGAATCGCACATTCGTGCGGCCTCTTGGTAGCCGGTGCCGATCGGCGTGCCAACGCGGTAGTACGTGTTGTCGAGCGCGTAAAGAACCGGATCGAGCTCGGGGATCGGCGCGATCCGCACGCCGCGGTCCGTCTCGGTCACGAACCGCTCGTCGACGTGGGTCTCCGCGACGCGTGCGACGAAGATGCGGCGGTGCTCGACCGTACACTGCTCGACCACGCGGCACTCAAGGTTGACCGGACAGGCGACGAGAAGCGGAACGTCAAGCACTCTGCCGGGACTCGACTCCACGAGGGCCGACTTGTCGACGTCCGCTCCGGAGACGATCCCGAAGTGATCGACCAGCGGCAGCATCTCCGTCGTCGGAACATTGATCGAGAACGCCCGCGACGCCGTGATGCCGCGCGTCGTGAACGCAGACTCTCCAAGGGATACGGCGACCACCGCCGGGCGGATGCCCATGATCGCGCAGTCCCCAACCGTCGCGTAGTTCGCCCGCCCCTCCACCATCGCTCCGACGAGCACGATCGGGACCGGATACAGGTACGGTACCGCACCGAGGGTTCGCTTCGGCATGCCAGCCTCCCGCGCCAGTTTCGGGACAGCGTACGAATTGGCCGTCTCCTGACCGTCGCAGACCGCGGCGCTGCGTGCGCCGTGCCTCAGATGTGCGGCGCGATCTTCTGCTGCACCTGGCGGGCGCTCTCGACGAGGAGTGCCCGTTCGTCGTCATCCATCGGCAGCTCGAAGATTCGATCGACGCCGCGATTGCCGACGACGAAGGGGACACCGATCGTCCCGTGGATGCCATACGCCTCGCCGTCCAATGCCACCTGGCCGGAGACGAGGGCGTCCGCCCCTTGCGTGATCGTGCGGATGAACTCCATCGTCGCGTGGCCCGTCCCGAGGACGGTCTTCGCGCCGCTGTAGTGGGTGACGAATGGACGAACGACGGCACGGACCCCCGGCGGGTACGCCTCGACCGCGGCGTACGCCTCGCGGGTCCGGTTGCTGCGGATCTGTTCGACGAGCCGTGCCTGCGCCTCGCGAACGGCATCCGGGAAGTCGGCCGTCGCCAGGCCGCGACGGATCCGCGCCAGTTCGGCGGCTAGATGCTCCGGATCGTAGCCGTAGATGTGGACGCCGCTCCACAGCGGAACCGCAAGCGATCCATGCTCGCCGACGACGAACGCGTGGATCGCCTGCCGGCGAATGCCCAGGTCGGCGGCGATCTCGCGCCGGAAGCGAAGCGAGTCGAGAAAGGCGCCCATCCCCACCACCCGCCGACGTCCCAGGCGGGACGCGAAGATCGCAACCGCCAGCTCGACCGGGTTCGAGATGCACAGCACGATTTCGTGACCGTGCCCGTGTTCGGCGATCGCGTCGGCGTACCGGACAAAGATCGCAGCGTTTGCGGCAGCCAGATGATCCCGTGCCATCATCCCCGCATCGGGCGTCGGCGTCGCCGTTCGCCCCGCCGCGACGACGATCAGATCGGCGCGAATCGCAGCCGGATCGAGGACGACTTCGATCTGCGGGCAGATCTCGGCGTAGGCGTCGGAGAGGTCGGCCGCCAGCCCGTACGTGCTCCGCGAGCTCGATCCGTCGGCATTGCCGACGAGAACGAGCCGCTCGTCGCACGGAAGCAGCCGCTCGACCACGATATGCTGCGCGATCTGTCGTCCGACGTCGCCGCTGGCGCCGATTACCGCGATATTCATCGTCGCATCGCTACTCGACGAGGCGCAACGCCAGATCGCGCGACCGGTTCCCGTGGGTGTTCGGCAGGTGCCTCGGCTCGGTGCAATTCGGGAAGACGAACGTCCCGCGATGGTCGGCCTTCAGGAAGTCGGCGATCCGCTCGAAGGACTTGATCGCCGGACCGGTTTTGTCCCCTTCCTCTCCGGCACAGGTGATCAACTGGGCGATTCGCGTTCCCGCGACGAAGCTGCGATGGTCCTGCGTTCCCCAGCCGCGGACCAGGCAGAGCGTCCGGTCGTACAGCGCCTTCAACGGTGCTGTCACGCCCCACATGTACAACGGGCTGGCAAAGACAGCGGCGTCGGCTTCGATCGCCTTGCGGAAAATGCCCGGCACGTCGTCCTGCAGGATGCAGCCCGGCTCGTCGGCAGACTCGGCGCAGGCAAGACACGCCTCGCAGTCTCTGACCTCGAGCGGATTCAGGTGAATCCGTTCCACCGTATGCTTCCAGTCCCGCAACGCCCGCTCGGTCCAATCGAGAATGCGCTCGGTATTCCCGTCCGGCCGCGGGCTGGCGAGAATCGTCATGACGTTCATCCGATCACCTCGGGCGGACAGTACTCGCAGTCGATGGATCGCGCAACGCGGAATGCCACCGTCCGTTCGTCCGCCGGCTACCGTGCAGGGGCAAGACGCCGGGCGCGGCCGCCGAACAGGACCACGAGAAGCGCAATCATCGCGATCCCGGCCATGACGAGGAACATCCCATCGAAACCGATCCACGGCACGGTGACGCCGGCGATCAGCGGCCCGAACAGGCCGCCGAGGCCGCGCGATGACTCGTACAGCCCCATCATCTGGCCGTGCCGCTCGTGCGGGACGCGATCGCCGATATGGGCCGTCGCTCCCACGTACATCGAGCTGAACGCGAGTCCGAGGACGACGTAGCCGGCGACGACGCCGTAGAGGTTCGCCGCGAACAGGAAGGCAAGCGGTGTCAGCAACGACAGCGCGAACCCGACGACGAAGATCGGCCGTCTTCCGATCCGATCGGCCAACCAACCGAAGAGTAGCAGCGCCACCACCTGCGTCGCCGTGTTCGATGCGCTGATCAGCCCCATGATCCCGGGCCGAATGCCGATCGAATCCATGTAGACGTACAGCAGCGCGAGCGCACCCGATGTCGACATCTGCCGGAGCATCGTCGCGATGAACAGGTCGGCCACGCCGGCGGAGAATACCGCCGCCCATGGCCGGACCCGCTTCCGGCGCGCCACGGGGTTCTCCGACGGGAGCAGCCACAGAAGCCCAAACGCGACGAGCGACATGATCGTCGAGATCGCGAGCGCGTTTCGGAAGCCGAGCCACTGCAGAGCGACCCCAGCAACGACGTTTCCGATGGCGAACCCAAACGCCCTTGCCGACGAGACGTACGAGAGGTTCTTGCCGCGACGCGTCTCCCGACTCGCCGCCGAGATGATCGCGATCGCCACGGCGCTGAAGCCTGAGAAGAACAGAAACCGGAGCGGGGCCGTTCCGAGGACGATTCCGATCGGCGGGAGGAACGCGAGGAGCCCGATCAGCGACGCCAACGAGAGGCTCAGGAACCCAAGCAACCGCCTCCTCTTCACGTGATCGGAAACCGCCCCCCACAGCGAAGCACCGACGAGGAGCCCGATCGAATTCAGCGTGGCGACCAAGCCGATCAAGAACGTCGACGCGCCAAGCGATTTCAGGTAGAGCTGGACGATGAGGCCGAGCCCCCCGACGGAGGATGCCATGAAAAACGCGGACGCGGCGAGCGGGATTGCGCGACGACGCCCGGAAAATTGCGGTTCAGCGATCTCTTCCACGGCCGAGCAGGGTACAACACCTCCGACACGACATCCACGAAAAGGAACCAATGTCCTTGGCGGAACGCACGGCGGCTACAGATAGACGTAGTAGCAGACGTGCCAGGTGGTGTTGAGGACGAACATCGCGGCGACCGAGCCGTTGAACGCACGCGCGATCCCCTTGCCCTTGAGCAGGATGTACGTCGGAATGACCAGCGCCACGACGCGAAGAAGGATCAAAAACGCCAGCCGCCACGCCTGCGACTGGAACGGCGGAAGGTAGATCAGCGATTGGATCACGTAGCCGACGATCGACATTGCGATGAAGAACCACGGATTCAGATCGTGGGCCTCGGCCATCCGCCACAGCCGGGCAAGGGGGCGAGTGATCCAGCAGAGAAACCGGATAAGGCGTGTAGCATTGGGATGTGCGCGGCGATCGTGGATTGCGGCGATGGGATTCCTCATCTTTGTGTTCACTCACCCCAGGCGTTGCCCGAACGGTTGCGATCATACGAGATCCAACGGGGCGTCGCATGCGATCTTGCGCTACGCCAACGGGACACTCGTACCCTCGTTCGAGACGCCTGTTTTCTTCGGCCGATCATCGCATCATCGGCTTTCCCACAAGACGGTGAGCTTCCACAACATCGCCGAATCGCGGCCTCGTGCGCGCGGGAGTTCGTGCCCTGGCCGAACGGGCGTTGGGTCGCTACACTCAGTTCTCGGGAGGTGAAGGCAATGATACGACAACCCATGGGACGAACGGTCGCCGGATGCCTCGCGGTGCTTGCCGTGCTGTCCCTCGCCTGCGCTGGACAGGATCTTCGGCTGATCGCCCCGATCGACAACGAAACCCTTCAGTTCCGTACCGACGACTTCGTCGTCTTCTTCTCGCCGGTCACCGGCGACGACGGGCTGTACGGGCTTCGCCTCTCGGCCACGAACACCAGCGGCAATACGATCACGGTCGACTGGAGCCGGTCGTACTTCGTCTTTCCCGGAGGCGATCAGAGCGACGCAGTCACGGAGGATATTCCCGCCTCGTTCCAGCAAGCTCCGACCCCGATCCCGATCCGACAGACGGCGGAGCAGGTGGCGATCCCCCTGTGCAACGTAAGCCATTCGGACGCCGGGTGGCACGTCGGGTCGATGGCCTGCGACAGTGGCGACGAATTCGGACTGCATCTCACGGTGACCTTCGCCGGAACGGATCGGATCGAAAGCTACGACTTCTCGTTCCGGTGCGTCGAGATCGAGCCCGATGTGCGCGGGCCGGGGACGGAGCCCGTGGCGGAGAACCCCATCCGGTGGCCCATGTGGTCCGGGATCCTCGCCGTCGGGGTCGCGATCGGCTTCCTTCTCGGGCGGCTTCTCGCGACGCCGTAATCCGATCTGATTACGTCGGGCTGCTGCTCCGCCAAGCGAGCGCATCGGCCACGGCGGTCGCAACGAACGCGTGCTTGAACGCCACGTACCCGTCCGGATCGTGCCGACACGTCACGGCCGCCTGTCGCTTGACACGCTCGTAGTCCGTTGCGACGTCGGCGTGTGCGCGAAGGTAGTCACGGAACGCCAGATGGTCGGCGACGTGCCGATCGCCGACCGCGAAGGCGTGGACGTGATGGGTCCGATCGTCGCCGCCCTTCGGATAGTACCGACGCCCGGGGATGCCGAACTCCCCGCGAGGCTCGTAGCCGAGCGAGCGCATCGCCGGATCGAACCCGTCCAAGCGCACCAGGCTTCGCACCTCGAGCAACAGGTCGATCACCGGCTTCGCGGCGAGTCCCGGTACGGCGGTGCTGCCGATGTGATGCGCACGAACGACGACGTCGCCAAGGATGTCTTGAAGGGCGGCGATCTCCGCCTCGGCCGCCTCGGACCATCTCGGATCGTAGTCGACGACGCTCATGTCTCGCATCGTCAACCCGGCGTCCCCTCGCGGTCGATCGCGGCGCGCGCGTCGAGGAGGCCGCTCGTCAGCCGGTCGATCAGCTCATCGCGCGTCGGCTCGAACAGCTCACCCGGAAGGCCGGGCGGCGGCGTCGGGGAAGGCAGGTCGAGCGCCCTGGCCAGCCGGAGCGCGCTGATGACGCTCTGTCCCAAGCGGCAGTTGTTCGTCAGGAGGTAGGCGACATCGGCCTTCCCCGCGGTCGTCACTCGCCGCGCCTTGTCGGCCCACTCGCCGAGCTGCTTCTCCGAGTACGAGTAGTCGTACCGATCGTGCGGGTTGCCGGTGTCCCGCCACCAGTTCGTTCGATTGCGCCCGTGCAGCCGGTAGTAAGCGACGTTCGACGTGACGAGATCGGTCCGCCCAGGGAGGCCTTCGAGTTCGGGCAGATCGACATTGACGAAGCCGAGATCGTGCTGCTCGAGAAAGCGGTAGACCGAATCGTCCAGCCACGCGGCATGGCGAAACTCGACGTGGATCGGGATCCCGCGTCCGCCGAGCGCGTCGGCGAGCCGTTCGATGTGCGCACGGGTCGTATCGCTCGGCTTGAACGAGAACGGGAACTGAGCGAGCAATCCGCCGAGCTGTCCGGCGCGGACGAGCGGTGCGATCGCCTCGGTGAACGGAGCGACGACGCGATCGAAGCGGTCCCGCTCGTGCGTCATCTCCTTCGGCAGTTTCACCCAGAAGACGAAGTCTCCCGGAACGTGTCGCAGCATCCCGTCAAACAGCGACGCCGGCGGCACGCGGTAGAACGTCGTGTTGATTTCGACGCAATCGAAGAGCTTCGCGTAGTACGGCAACGCGCTTCCCTTCAAGGTTCTCGGATAGACGAGCCCCCGCCAATCGTCGAACGTGTAGCCGGAGGTCCCGACGCGAATCGTCCTCTGCATGCCCGATCATAGCATGGGACGGACGTCCGCCGACGCCGGCCGGAGAACGGGATGGCCGCGGCATCCGCGATCGCGTATCGTGAGGACATGACTCCGGAGGGTGGGACGTATCCCTGGCTCGATGAGCTGAATCCGCAGCAACGCGACGCGGTGACGCATGGCGACGGGCCGTTGCTCGTCATCGCCGGTGCCGGTACCGGGAAGACGAAGACCCTCGCCTATCGCGTCGCGTATCTGATCTCCCAGGGTGTCGATCCGGCCCGAATCCTGCTGTTGACATTCACCCGCCGCGCCGCCCAAGAGATGCTACGGCGTGCTTCCGGCATCGTCGCACGCGGAACGTCGAGTGCGGGCCGCGTCTGGGGCGGGACATTCCACTCCGCCGCGAACCGCCTGCTCCGTACGCACGCCAAGGCGGTCGGCCTCGAACGCGACTTCACCGTGCTCGACCAAGGCGACGCCGAGGATCTGATGAACCTGATCCGCCACGACCTCGGCCTCCATAAACAGGAGAAGCGGTTCCCGCGTAAGTCGACCTGTCTGGCGATCTACTCCCGGTGCATCAACACGTCCGATCCGCTGGAGCGCGTGCTTCCACGGGACTACCCGTGGTGCGACGAGTTCGCCGACGAGCTGCGCGAGCTGTTCCGTCGCTACGTCTCGCGAAAGCAGAAGCGTAACGTCCTCGATTTCGACGACCTGCTCCTGTACTGGAGCGTCCTGCTCGAGGACGAGGCGGCGTCGCGCGAGCTGACGAAGATGTTCGATCACGTTCTCGTCGACGAGTACCAGGACACGAACGTGCTGCAGGCGAAAATCCTCCGCGGCATGCGAACCGGCAATCACAACATCATGGTCGTCGGCGACGACGCGCAGAGCATCTACCGATTTCGCGGCGCGACGGTCCGCAACATCCTCGACTTCCCGAAGCAGTTCGAGAAGACGGCGATCGTCACCCTCGAGCAGAACTACCGCTCGACCGTGCCGATCCTCGATACGGCGAACCGCGTGATCGCCCAGGCGCGCGAGCGGTACACGAAGGACCTCTGGTCCGAGAAGGAGACGGGGCAGATGCCGCGTCTGGTGACCTGCACCGACGAGACGGAGCAGGACGAGTACGTGATCGACCGCGTGCTGACCCATTACGAGCAAGGGATCCCGCTTCGGCGCCAGGCCGTCCTGTTTCGCGCGTCGCATCTCTCCGACTCCCTCGAGGTGGAGCTGACGCGGCGCAACATCCCGTATCACAAGTACGGCGGTCTCCGCTTCCTCGAGGCGGCGCACGTCAAGGACCTCGTCGCCTTCCTTCGGCTGCTGGAGAACCCGCGCGACGAACTCGCTTGGTTCCGGGTCTTACAGCTGATGGATGGGATCGGGCCGGGCACCTCGGCGAAGATCATCGATCACGTCGCCGAGCATCGGAACGATCCACGGTCGATCGCCTCGTTCCCGCCCCCCCCCGCGGCGCGCGAGACGTTCGCGGAACTCGTCACGTTGATCGAGCAGCTGGCCCCGATGGGGCCGGAGCGGCTTTCGGAGCAGATCGAGCGAATCCGTACGTTCTACGATCCATTTCTGCCCAAGCTCTATGAGAACCCGATCGTACGCACGCGCGATCTGATATCGCTCGAGCAGATCGCGTCGGGCTACGAGTCGCGGCAGCAATTCCTCGTCGATCTCCAGCTCGATCCGCCGGCGTCCACCGCCGATCTCGCCGGCGTTCCGACCAAAGACGAGGACTGGCTCGTCCTGTCGACGATACACTCGGCGAAGGGATGCGAGTGGGACGTCGTCTACCTCGTCCACGCCGCCGACGGGTTCCTCCCATCCGACCTGTCGACCGGATCGGAAGAGGAGATCGAGGAGGAACGGCGACTCACCTACGTCGCCCTGACGCGGGCGAAGGACTTCCTGTACGTCTCGTGGCCGCTGCGCTACTACCACAAGTGGTACGCGCTCTCCGATCGCCATACGTACGCACAGCTCTGTCGATTCTTCACCGCCGACGTCACCCGGACGCTCGAGCAGATCAACGTCGCCGGCGAGACGCAGGACGAGATGCCCCGCGGAAACGAGCCGCCGTTCGATATGGAACTCGACATCGCCGAGCGCGTGCGGCAGATGTGGGAGTCGTACGACGTCTAGCCGGCGAGACGCAGCGCGAGCTTCGCGGCCTTTGCGCGGACCTCATCACCGAGTCGATCCGGCGTCGAGCATCCCGGAACGATCCATGCCTCGATCAGGTCGAGCTTCATGTACTCTGCGTATTGGCTGAACTGATCCCGTGCCCAGTCCGCGTTGCCTTCGACCGGCCCCATGCATGTCATCAGCAGCATCGCCCTCTTGCCGTCGACGAACGACGCATAGCTTGGCCCCATGTAGTCCTTCACCAGGCACATCCCACGATCGAGCACCTGCTTCAACTGCCCGCTGACGCCCCACATGTACAGCGGCGATGCGAAGACGATCGCATCGGCGTCGACCATCGCGGCGACGACCCGTCGCATGTCGTCCTCGACGATGCAGCCCGGTTTCTCGGTGGATTGCGCACAGGCATAGCATCCCTGGCATCCGCGGATGTTCATTTCGTTCGCGTTGAATCGTGCGACGGAGTGCCCTCCCGCCCGGATCGCATCCTCCACCCAACCGAGGACGGTCGCCGTGTTTCCGTCGAGCCGCGGTCCTCCATAGATCGTCGCAACGTTCATCACATCGCCTCCCCCACGCAGTATAGGCATCCCGGAGGTTCGCGGGGAATCGCTGAGGGGGCTCGGCGGGGCATCGACGCGAGACAGAAGAGGACCCGAGACGTCGGAGCAGAGGAATGGGCACCAAAGCGCGCCGGCTGACTTCAGGCTCAAAGAGAAAGAACGGCGGGGCCGCGGGGGCCCCGCCGTATGCTCAACGTTCTGCGATGGTTTCGGCTAGTCCTTGTAGATCGCCGAGACCTCGATATCCATCGTGATGCTGACCTTAACGCCGTGGACGTTCGGCAGCCATGCGGCGATCATCTCGTCGGTCATGGCCCAAAGCGGGATCCACGGAACGTCCTGCGTGCTCAGCACCTGGATCGCCTCGTACAGCTTCGCACGCACGCCCTTGTCGACGGTCGTGGTGGCGATATCCATGATGTTCTTGTATGCCTCGAAATTCGGATGAAGGTTGAAGAACGTCCCCAGCGACTCGGGCGACTCGGTCGTCCACGGTGCGAGGAAGTTGGACGGCTCGTAGTAGTCCGGGTGCCATCCGAGGAAGAACATGTCGAACCCACCGGAACTCATGCGCTCGGTATAGGCGCCCCACTCGAGGACCTGGATCGTGATGTTGATGACGCCCGTCTCCTCGAGGCTGCCCTTCACGACCGCCGCGACATCGGCCTCGAACGTGCCATAATGCTTCGGCGTGTACCAGAGGTTCAGCTCGAGCGGATTGTCTTCGTCGTACCCGACCTGCGCGAGCAGGGCTTTCGCCTCTTCGAGATCGCGCATCGGGAAGGTGTCCTTGGCTCCGAAGAACGGCGGGTCGACTCCAGGAACCATCGTGTAGATCGGATCGACGGTCCCGCTGAACACCTGGGTTACGATCGCGTCACGATCCACCGCGTAGCAGATCGCCTGCCGCACCTGCGGAACGTCCACCGGCGCCTGCGCAACGTTGAACAGCAGATAGCGAACGCCCGGGCTCGGCGGGAACGATTGGATCACGACATCCGGGTTGGCCTCGAGATCGGCCACGTCCTGCGGTGCCAGCGTTCGGAAGACCACATCCACGTCGCCGGCCTCGATCGCGGCACGCAGCGTCGCGGCGTCGGCGTACATCTTTTCGATGACGTCCGCCGTCTTCGGGGCCTCGCCGTAGTAGTTGTCGTATGCCTGGTAGATCACATGCTGGTCGGCCATATGCTCGACGAGGACGTACGGACCCGTCCCGGCGAACTGGCCGTTCGCAAAGTCGTCGTCCGCGACCGACGCCGGCGAGTAGATCATCGCCGGAGCGATCTGATCGGACATCCGCTGATCGAAGACCGCGTCCGCCTGCGTCAGCGTGATCGTCAGTGTGAGGTCATCCACGACATCGATCTGATCGATAACCTTGATCAGGCCGACGCCGCCTTCCGGGCCGTCCAAGCGGAGGGTCCGGTCGAGCGAATACTTGACCGCGTTGGCGTCGCAGACCTCGCCGTCCCAGAACGTGATCCCGGGACGAATATAGAACGTCCACACGAGTCCGTCAGCAGAGACGTCCCACGATTCAGCAATCGCGCCGACAAACTCGCCCGTATCGGGGTCGAACTTCGTCAGTGCGTCGGTGCAGTTTCGAAGGACATGCCACGAGAAGTGATCGTAGCTGTTCGCGAACGACAGCTCCGTGACACGGTCCGTCGTCCCGATGATCAGTGGCTCGTCGGCTACGAGCACGAAGCCGACCGCCGAAACCACAGCCAGCGCCAGAATCCCCACCAGAACTTTTCGCATGGTGCTACCTCCTTAGTGCATCATTCCGTGTTGCCTGTGCAGTCAGATCTGCACACTCAGATCTAGTGTCGAGTCGCTTCGACGAGCAAACTAACACTTGCGCTGCAGAGAAGTCAAATGTGTTTCCGCTTCCTTCGCGGATTGACCAGGTCGCTGATTCCCTCGCCGATCAAGCCGAAACCCAGAGACAGAAAGATAATCATGATTCCCGGGAACGTAATCAGCCACCACGCACCGGACTGTAGATACTTCTGCCCATTCTGAATGTCGAACCCCCAGTCGGGCGCCGGGGGCGGCAGACCATAGCCGAGGAACGACAGCGCCGCGACGGTCAGAATCGCATCGGCCAAGTTGAACGACGAGACGGCCATGATCGCGTTGATCGTGTTCGGGGCGACGTGGCGCCAGATGATCCGGGTCTTGCTCGCACCGACTGCGCGAATCGCCTCGATGTACGTGGTCTCCCGAACCTGGAGGACCTCCGCTCGCGTCACGCGGAAGTAGGTTGGAATGTAGACGAAACCGACCGCCCAGATCATCGGGGCCAACCCGGAGCCGAACATCGCGACGAGGACGATCGCGAGAATCATGGATGGGAACGAGTAGATCGCATCCATCGTCAGCGACATGACGCGATCGAGCCATCCGCCGGTAAATCCGGAGATCCAGCCCAGAATGGACCCGATCGTCATGCTGAGCGCCACGGCGGAGAACGCGACGATCAACGAGGCCTTCCCGCCGCTCAGGATCCGGCTGAAGACGTCCCGTTGCAGCTGATCGGTCCCCATCCAGTGGGCCGTCGTCGGGCCCTCGAGCCGCGGCGCGTCGCGATACAGCGTCGGGTGATATCCGTTCAGCCGAGGGAACTGGTTCGCCACGGCCGTCATGACCAGGAACGCAATGACGATGACGATCCCGATCTTCAGAACCGTCTGCCCGCGAAGTGCCAGGCGACCTCGACTAAGACGCCGCAGGAGCCCGTCGAGCGCCCGCACCAGGATCGCGGCCAGACCTCTTCGGGGGACCGTCGTTGCCGGCATCTCAGTACCTCACCCTCGGATCGACGGCGGAGTAGAAGATGTCGACGATCAGGTTGATCGTCGAGATGAACAGTGCGATGAACACCACGGTCCCCTGGATCGCGTAGTAGTCCCGTGCATCGATCGAGCGCACCAGGTAGCTCGCGATCCCCGGCCAGGAAAAGACCGTCTCGGTCAGAACCGCGCCGCCCATCAGCACGGCGAACTGCAGGCCGAACACGGTGATGATCGGGATCAGCGCATTCCGCAGCGCGTGCCGGAAGATGACCACGCGCTCGCGGAGCCCCTTCGAGCGTGCCGTCGTGATGTAGTCCATGTCGAGCACCTCGAGCATGCTGGCCCGCGTGATCCGCCCCTGCAGACCGGTCAGCGCAACACCGAGCGTGATGGCCGGCAGCACGAGGTGCTGTACCACATCGGCAAGCGCTTTGCCGTCCCATCGAACGATCGCATCCAGGACGTAGAAGCCGGTAATCGGTTTGAACGTGAACGCCAACCGGCCGCCGAGACGACTGGCGACCGGAAGCCAGCCCAGCTTCACGGCGAAGATGACCTGCAGCATCAGCCCGAGCCAGAACAACGGCATCGCGAACGACGTGATATGGAAGATGCGGACCGAGTGGTCCGCGATGCTGTCCGCCTTCGTCGCGGCGACCAGACCGGTCGAGAAGCCGAAGATGCCCGCGACCAGCATCCCGAACAGCCCCAGTTCGATCGTCGCCGGGAAGCGCAGGAACAGCTCCTGCAGCACGGGCTTACCGGTTCGGGTGGACTCCCCGAAGTCGCCGCGCACGACGCCGCCCAGGTACTGGGCGTACTGGACGTAGAGCGGTCGGTTGAACCCCAGCTTCTCCCGGTACTCCTCGATGACCTCGGCCGAGACGTTCTTGCCGCCGAGCATCGCGCTGACCGGATCGCCGGGCATGACGCGAAGCAGAAGGAAGACGACCGTAAGAAGGATGAAGATCATCGGAATCGTCAACAGAACCCGTTGGACTACGTACCGTCCGATGCCGCCCACGCTACCTCCCGCCGGTCTGCCTGCGCCGCTGTTGCAGCATGAGTATAAGCTTCCAACGCAGTCGCCTCAACTTGCCTAGAGATGGACGGAGGATCCCGTGATCTCTCCGTCGGAGTTACGATATCGCCGCACTGGGATATCGGTGATGAACATGTGGCCCGGTGCGTGGGTGATCATCCGCTCGATCCTCGCCTGGCGGGCGACGGCCTGCGCCGTCACGCCGCACGCCCAGAAGACCGGGAGCTCGTCCGGCCCGATCGGTACCGACTCGCCGTACTCCGGACGCTCGAGATCGTCGATTCCCAGCGCCCCCGGCGAGCCCACGTGGATCGGTTCACCATGGGCGTCCGGCAGCGATCGCGTGATGTCGGCGACACGATCGACGTCCTTGCGCGGGATCGGCCGCATCGAGACGACGAGCGGCCCCGCGAAGCGCCCGACAGGCACTGTGTTTCGGTCGGTCACGTACATCGGAACGTTTCGCCCGAGGTCCACGTGACGAACGGGGACGCCCCTCGCTTGGAGCAACCCATCGAAGGTGAAGCTGCAACCGATCAGGAAGGCGACGGAATCGGCGTGCCACAGCGTCATGATGTCGGTCGGTTCCTCGTCGACGCGGCCTTCTCGGTAGACGCGATATCGCGGCAGGTCGAGCCGCAGATCGGCCTCGGGCGCGGTCCGTCGTGGGGCCGCCGATCCCGGCTCGGTCACGTCGAGGAGTGGAAGCGACTGCGGATTGGCGCGACAGAACTGCTCGAAATCGTCGGCTACGTCCTCGGGCAAGATGACGAGATTTGCCTGGACATAGCCCGGCGCCAGTCCGGCCGTCGGCCCGGTCCATTCCCCCTTGCGGATCCGCGCTCGTGCGCCGCGGGGAGTCTTCTCCCAACCGTCGTGACGGACTTCGCCCTTCATGGCGACATCATCGGACGAATTCGCCTGAGAGGCAACTGAGCGTCGGCCGCGAGTTGGCGAGCATCGTGCCGATCGCTATCGTGGCGTCGGACTCGGTACACGAGCACCGGGAAAGGAGGTCGACATGCCGATCCAGAAGCTGAAGCGTTTTCTCGACGAAAACGGCGTCAAGTACGTGTCGGTTCAGCACTCCGCGGCGTACACCGCGCAGGAAATCGCCGCTCTGGCACACATCCCCGGCGAGCTGATGGCGAAAACCGTGATGGTCAAGATCGACGGAAACATGGCGATGGCCGTCGTCCCCGCTTCGCACCAGATCGAGTTCGACCGTCTTCGTGACGTGGCCGGAGCGGAGACCGTGGAACTCGCCAGCGAAGACGAGTTCAAGGGGTACTTCCCGACGTGCGATGTCGGTGCGATGCCTCCGTTCGGAAACCTCTACGATCTGCCCGTCTACTGCGCCACACCACTGAGCGAGGATCTCGAAATCGCGTTCTCCGCCGGGTCGCACTCCGAATTGATCCGACTCTCGTACGCCGACTTCGAGCAGCTCGTCCAACCGGAGATCGCCACGTTCTCCAAGCGCGTGCCGTGAAGAGAGCTGCACCGGAATTCATCGAAGCCGAATCGCGTGCCGGTGGCCTTCCCGTCCGGGGCACGTCATCTCGAGCGCAATCCCGGCACGAGGCGGGCGATGTCTTCGGCGCAGCGATTTACGCAAGGATCGATCGGCTCAACGGCTGTTGACGAGCGCGCGGACCAGCTCCGTCGCCGGCCTTGTGCGGATATCGTCGACACGGCCGATTTGGACGAGCCGCCCTTCGTCCATCACCGCGACCCGGTCGGCGAGCGTGAAGGCATCGTCAAGATTGTGCGAGACGAAGATCATCGTGACACGATCCTCGTCGTGTCGCATCCGCAGATCTCGCCGAGCCTCGATCCGGCTGATCGGGTCGAGGTTCGAGAAGGGCTCATCGAGCAACAGCAGCCTCGGCGGAAGGGCGACGGCGCGGCCGAACGCCACGCGCTGCTTCTGGCCCTCCGACAGCTGTCCCGGACGACGCGGAAACAGCATCGTCGGGATTCCCACGCGGCACGCGATGCGCTCGATGATCTCCCGCAGGCGATCCGGTCTCGTTCGCCGCAGGACGAGCGGAAAGCCGAGGTTCGAGGCACGCCGATCCGAGAAGACCTTCATGTGCGGGTAGAGTGCGTAGTCCTGGAAGACCATTCGAACCCGACGTCGGCCCGGAGGTACGCGATCGACCGGCTCTCCGTCGAACAGGACCGATCCCTCGGTCGGCTCGACAAGCCCCGCGATCATCTTCAGAAGCGTCGTCTTTCCGCAGCCCGTCGGTCCGACCACCGCGAGCAGCTCGCCGGAGGGGACATCGAGGGTCACTCGATCGACGGCGACGACATCGCGATAGCGCTTGGTCAATCGGTCGAGCCGCACATGGGTCATCGCGTCCTCCGAGAGGAGTGTAGGCGGATTCTCGGGGCCGACAAGCGGTGGGTACGCGGTTAGTCCTCGGCGTAGGCGGCGACGATCTCCCCGAACACGATCAGATGGTGATCTCCGTCGGCGTAGTACCGGTCCAGCACGTCCTGCGCCGAGAAATCCTCCTTCCGTTGCTGCGTGCGAGCGGCGATCCGGCACTCGTAGTGCAATGCGCACTCGTCGATCACCGGCGTGTCGACGAGGCGCGCGGGAACCATCGTCAAGCCACACGCCGCCGCCTTGTCGAGGTCGCGCCCGGACTTCGTCCCGCAAAACGCCAGCGCCTCCTGCAGTTCGCCGGGGCGCGGCACGTTGATCGTGAACGTCGTCGACGACTGGACGCACTCGTACGTGTATCGGCTCAAGCGAACGTAGGCGGTGAAGATCGGTCGGGTCCAAACGACCCCGACCTGCCCCCAGCCGATCGTCATCGGATTCGCCTTCCCGTCTCGATCGACCGCGACGATCAATGCACCGCCCCGGGCGAACGCCTGACGAAGGCGTTCCCCTCCTTCATCCCATTGGATATCCTGCTTCATGCGCTCCCCCTTCCGTGTGCTTACCCCATGATACCCGCCCTGCGAGAACGGCCCGTGTGTGCGGTACACTGCTCGGGAGGCGGGGGAGCCACCCTCGAAACAGGATGACGCATAGGATCGAACGCTCGAGGCAAAAGGCGCTGGCGGCCATGGCATTTGGCTTCGTTGCCCTCTTCGTGGTGGCCGTTCAGGCCGCGCCGCCGGTCCTCTTGGTCTATGGGTTCCAGCCGATCCCCGGATTCCGGACGACGGAGCTGTGGGACGAGCTCTCCGAACAGCTTGCCGGCCGGCCGATCGCCGATGCGCAGTCGCTCGAAATCGAGGCCGAACACAGCCTCGTCTATCTTCGGGCCGCCGATGCCGCCCACCGAGACGTCTTCCTCTCCGACTATGCGCTCCCGTACGAGCCCACGGTTCGGGACCTCCGTTTCTACGCCGAGCGGCTGGCCCATGAGATCGAATGGATTACGTACAGCCAGTCCGTTTCCTCGATCGATCTCGTCGCCCACAGCATGGGAGCGCTGGTCGCCCGCGCGTATATCGAGGCCGACGACTTCGACGACGTCATCGGATCGGAAGACTTCCCCGACCACGGGACCACCTACCGGGGCGACGTCGGAACGCTGATCAGCCTCGCCGGGCCACACCACGGCGCGTTTCTCGCGTCATTCGGGCAGTGGCTCAGCCGGCTCGGCCGGCAATTGAGCCCGGAAGGCGAGTTTCTCGCCCTACTCAACCGGGATCACATGGTCGACGGACGGCTGACCTCGCTTCGCCCGTCGGTTCGATACGTGTCGATGGCAGGCCAGACCTGCTTCGGTTGCGGCTTTCGTCTGGATCAGACAGCCTGCCTTCGGGAGTGTGTCGACGCCGGTCTCGCGTGGCAAGGATCGGATCTCGTCGTGTTGATGGCGTCGGCCTATCTGCCCGAAGCGGAGAACGTCGCGTGTATTGGAATGGATCACGTCGACATGCACACCCATCCCGTGCTTGCCGAAACGATCGAGCGAATCCTGAACGGCGCATCGGCGCCGTCGGTCATCTACGCGGACACCGAACTCCAGGCCGGAGCCGACGAGGCGCCCTAGTTCATCAGCCCGAATCGGCTGAGCGGCCAAACGCGCAGGTACGGTTCGCCGATGAAGTCCCGTTCGTCGACGAACCCCCAGAACCTCGAATCGAAGGAGTTTTGCGAGTTGTCGCCGAGCACGAAGTAGTGCCCCTCGGGAACGAGCGTCGGATCGACGCCGTAGCGGAAGCGCGGATCGTTCGAATAGTAGTAGCGGTCGAAGCGGGAGTCGGTCAGCAACTCTCCGTCGACATACACATCCCCGCCGCGGATCTCGACCGTTTGCCCCCCCACGGCGATCAACCGCTTGACGTACCGCATCCGCTTCTCGCGCGTGACAATCCCAAGGTCCTCCAACGAGGCCTGGCCCGCTTGCTTCTCGCCGAGGTCGTACTGCTCGCCGCCGACGACCGTCAGGCGCAGCGATGTCCCGTCGGCGAGCCCCGCGATGTAGAGATCGAGGCCGTCGGTGGAGTAGGCCGGTTCGTCGTTCAGATACAGAAGCTGCGGCCCGCTCTCGACGCCGGCCGCCTCGGCGACCGAGCCATCCCGGACCGAACGGACGGACACGGCCTCCGTATGACGGAAGACGACGATGTCCCCGGGCTTCGGATCGCGGAAGTAGTAGGTTACGCGATCGACGAAGAACGAATCCTTCGGATCGATCGTCGGGATCATCGAGCCGGTCGGCACATGCATCCGGACGGTGATGAAGGTCATGATCAGCGCCGCGAGGGCGCCGGCGACCACGAGGACCTCGATCCACTCGAGCACCTCACGCATCACGCGTCCCGGCTGATAGCCCAGCCGCCAAACCAGACGAAGGATCCACGCCGGCTTCTTCTCCTTCTTCCGCTTCCGACTCATCGGGAACCTCCCTCTCCGCCCACCCGTCCATCCTATCCGAACGGACGGGATCCTGCAGCTCCGAGGACGACGACTAGTCCGCGTCGACGAGAACCGACTGCGACGCCGCGACCCCGGCCCCGACCTCGAAACGATGGCCGCAACGGCGGAGACCTGCCTCGATTGCGCCGATCGTCGCCAGCAGGTCGCCGGCCTTCGTTGCACCCATGTGACCGACCCGGAAGTACTCCGACTTGATCTCCGGGTGGAGGCCGCCGGCGAGGATGACGCCGGCCTCGCGAATCGCCGACAGCAAAGCCGCAGCGGAGGTGTCGGCGGGGTACCGAGGCGCGCTCAGCGTATTCGCCGCATGCTCGTTGCCGGTAGGCACCTGGCTGAGCCCGAGCGCACGAAGCGCCGTTCGGCAAGCGGTTCCGAGCCGTCGATGTCTCGCGATCCGTTCGTCGATCCCCTCGTCCAGGATCTGGCCGAGGCTGACGTCGAGCGCGGCAATCAGGTTCACCGCCGGCGTGCCGAAGTAGCTCGGAACCCGCTTCTCGTACGAGTCCATGATCGGGAGCCACTTCGTCCAGTCGGCGTAGTAGTTCCCGACCGGCATGCGGCGCCTCTTCCAGGCGTCGAGCGCTCGTTGGCTGACGACGAGAAGCGCGAGTCCGGGCGGAACGCCGACCGCCTTCTGCGACGCCGTCAGCACAACGTCGAGCCCCCAGTCCTCCTGGCGGATCTCCTCGCCGGCGACGGAGCAGACGCCATCGAGCACCGTCAGCACACCGTGCTCTTGTCCGAGTGCGCCGAACCGCTGCGCGTCCACGCGGACTGCGGTCGACGTATCGACATGCGTCGCCGTCATCACCTTGTAGGCGGTCGTGCGAAGCATGGCGTCGACCGCGTCGAAGTCGATCGTCTCACCGACCGGCGCGCGGAGCACGTCGACCTCGGCGCCGTACCGTGATAGCAGATCCTCGAACCGATCTCCGAACACACCGGTGCTGAGGACGAGGGCACGGTCGCCCGGTTCGATCAGATTCGCGCCGGCGCAGTCCATCGCCAACGTGCCCGACCCAGCGAGGACGAATGGCTGTCCGGTCGGGGCACACCAGACGGCTCGCATGCGCTCGATCGCTCGACCGAAGACCTCGATAAAGCCCGGCGAGACATGGCTGTCCGTGGGGCCGCCGAGCGCCTGCAGGACGGCCGGCTCGAACTCGATCGGCCCGGGAATCATCAGCAGAGTACGGTCCTTCATCGTCTCATCTCCTTGTCGGCTTCGAGGATCTCCGCCTCGATCAGGATCGATCGCAGCGCATCGCGTTCGTGCCGGCCGAGCGTCTGAAGCGGGGGTCTCACCGGTCCGCCGTGCAGCCCGAGCATCTCCATCGCGGCCTTCAACCCGGGAACGCCCCAACGTCGGGTGACCGCGGTATTGGGTTCGATCATGCGGAGTTGGATCGCGGCGGCCGCCGAAACGTTTCCCGCGTCCATGAGCCGGTGCATCTCGACGCACGGTCGAGGGGCGATATTCGCCAGCGCAAGGATGCCGCCGACGGCGCCGATGCTGAGCGCCGGTACGAGGAAGCCCGCTGATCCGGCGAGGATCCGAAACCGGTCGCCCAACTCTGCGTGGATCCGGCCGAGCTTCGTGACGTTGCCGCCGGAATCCTTCAGGCCGACGACGTTTTCGTGTTGAGCCAGTCGCACGACCAGTTCGGCTGTCAGGTCGAGCCCCGTGCAAGCCGGCATGTTGTAGACGATCACCGGCACCGGCGAGGCATCGGCGACGGCCCGGTAGTGTCGATCGAGCGCATCGTCGGTCATCAAGCCCTTGTAGTAGAACGGCGGCAGAACAAGCACGGCGTCGGCGCCGGCCGTCGCGGCCTCGCGGGTGAGCCGGACCGTGCCGTCGGTCGAGGGCTGGCCCGTCCCGGCGATCAACAGCCTGCCGTCGGATAGCCCGGACCGTGCGGCCTCGATCAGGCGGAGCTTCTCGGCCTCGGCGAGCAGGACGGCCTCTCCGTTCGATCCGAGCACGACGACGCCGGACAGGTCAGCGCCGTTCCACCAGTGAAGGTTCTCGGCAAGCGCCCTGACATCGATCGCGCCGTACGCATCGAACGGCGTCGGAATCGGCGGGAAGATCCCTTTCAGAAGCGGCATATCCACCTCCCGGCGAGACTGTACCTCACCGTGAACTCCCACGCGAGACGTTCCCGATCTGTTCCCGACCTGTTCCCGATCTGCTCCTGATCTGCTCGCGATCGGCGAGGCAGATCGGGAAAGCAGATTGGGGAGCGGTCTGCCGACGGACGGCAAACCGCTGCTGGGAGAGCAACGCGAACTATCCGTAGCCCGGCGCAAGTGCGCCGCGTAACGGCCAACTCGCCCCTGACAAGGCACCTCGGGCTTGCAAATCGACCAGCGCCTCGGACCGCACGCACTCCTGACAAGGCACCTCGGGCTTGCAAATCGACGAGCCCGAGGTACCTTGTCAGGCGAGGTATGAAACAGGCCCACGCCACCCAGCCTCGTCTGGGTGGCGCTTTGCTTTGAAGGAGGCGTGATGGCGGTACGGATCGCAGTCGTTCTCGGGTACTTCGGCGTCCTTCTCGGAATCGGCGCGTGGGCGTCGCGTCGGTCCCGTGGGACGAGCGAAGACTACTTCCTTGCGTCGCGGACGATCTCCCCCCTCGTCCTGTTCCTGACGATGGCCGCGACGAACTTCAGCGCGTTCACGGTGTTCGGCTTCGCCGGCGCCGGGTGGGAGAGCGGGTACGCCTACTACCCGATCATGGCATTCGGGACCGGGTTCATGGCACTGACGTTCGTCCTGATCGGCCGCCCGGCCTGGCACCTGGCCAAGGAACACGGACTGGTGACGCCGCCCGAGCTCGTCTTTCGGCTGACGGGTAGCCCCCTTCTGCGTCTGGTGTTCTTCGTCGTCATGACCGTCTTCACCCTTCCATACCTCGCGATGCAGCCGATGGCCGCGGGCTACGCCCTCGAGTCGCTGCTCGGGATCCCGTACTTCGCCGGCGCGGCGGTGATGACGATCGTCATGCTGCTGTACACGTTCCGTGGTGGGTTCCGCGGCGTGACGCGGACGGACGTCCTCCAGGGCGGGATGATGATCGTCTTGCTCGTCGTCGCCGTCGCGATCGTCGCTTCGCGCTTCGGCGGCCTGACGGCCGCCCATCGTGCCGTCCGTGCCGAGTACCCCGCGCTGTTCGCCCGACCCGGATGTGGTGGGGTGTACACCCCGGGGGTCTGGTTCGGCTACATGCTCCTGTGGTTCCTCAGCGATCCGATGCTGCCTCAGCTCTTCCAGCGCTTCTACGTCGCGAAAAGCCCGCGGGGGCTGACGACGACGATGTCTTTGTACCCGCTGCTCACCGCGACGTTGTTCCTGTTGCCGGTCACGATCGGCGTTCTCGGCCGCTTGACCTACCCGGCGTTGCCCGTGGGCGCCGCCGCCGATCGAATCTTGCCGCTGATGCTCGCCGAACACGCTCCGCCGGTGATCGAAGCCCTCGTGCTGACCGCGGCGCTCGCGGCACTGATGTCGACCCTCGATTCGCAGCTTCTGACCCTGTCCTCTATGTTTGCCCGAGATGTCGCCGATCCAATCCGGCAACATCTCAGGAGCCGGAACGGCAAAGCGAGAGCCGTTCCGGCATCTGATGAACTCTACAAGACCCATCCGAGTGCTTCCGCGGAGCGGAACGTGAGGAGAAGCACCGTTCCGCTGGTACGACATCGACCGGGGACCAGTCGGCGACATCTCAGAAGCCGGAACGACAAGGAAGGAGCCGTTCCGGCATCGGACGAGGTTTCGCCGTGGATCTCGAAGGCGTTCGTGGTCGGCTTGGCCGTGATCGGGCTGGCGATCGCATACCGTCCGCCGGAGACGTTTCGCGCCCTCGCGACACAGACGTTCACCGGCCTTGCCGTCCTCTTCCCGACCGTTCTCGCAGCGCTCTACTGGAGGCGGATCAGCACAGCGGCCGCCATCGCGTCGGTCGTCGTCGGGGAGGCTCTCGTCGTCGCCCATCAATTCGAGCTGCTGCCTCGGTTCGGGACGCTGCCGGTGGTATCGGTCGTGTTCGCAACGACCTTCGTGCTCGTCGCCGGCAGCCTGATCGACCGGCGCACGCGCCGTCGCGCTCCGTCCGCAGGGTGGTCCACGTCTCGTCGGCGCGGATCGGTCGCTTGGGGTGCCACGTTTGCGGCGCTGTTCGCCGTCTCGATCGATGCCTGGAACTGGGGAGACGGCCGGACGTGGCTTCTCGGGTTCCCGTGGTGGGTCTGGATGTTCGTCGGCCTCTGCGTCATCACCTCGGCGCTGTTCTGGCTCTTCGGACGCTGGCTCCGGCGAAGTCCCGAAGAAGAGGCGCCGTAGCCCATCCGGAGCCTGTATTTACGTCTCAGAGATCAACGCCCGATGGACAGTCCGTGTCCCGATCGATCGAAAGGAATCGCGGTGAAGCCGTGGGGCCTCACCGCGAATCCGACGACGACGGAGGGCCTTTCCCGCCCTTTCGCCTCGTTCCTACCGCTCGACGACCGGTGGCGTGATCGTGATGTCGGCGTTGACGTCCGTCAGATCCATACGCCACGTCACCGTCCCGCGATCGCCGTCCTCATCGATCCCGGTCGCGGAGAACTCGTACTTCACCGGGTACCCCTCATCGGCGACCCAAACATCGCCGGATGCGCCCTGGAGTTCTCCCGCCCAGTAGCCGCCCCACTGCTGATAGGTCGATGCATAGTGATGGGCGGTGACACCGTTCACCGTGTCCTCCCCGACGTACGTTGCAGTCGGTTCGAGCTCGCCGAAGATCCCGCTCCAAGCAATCGACGGCGCGAAAACGAGGATCGCATCGGTCATCGCATCGGCCACCATCGTCGGCACTTCGGTCCACGTGTCATCCTCGAAGATCCATGCGCGGCTCCCGACGCGAATGACCTCGAACTGCTCGTCCTCATCGAGGTCATGCCAGACCAGATGCTGTTGCTCCGGACCGGCCACCGTTCCGGTGAGCTCGATCGAGCCGGCCTCGATCTCTCCGTCCTCTTCACCCACGAAGGTGAACAAGGTCTGATACCGATAGCTGGTCAGCTCCTCGAACGCCGTCGAAGCCCCGGCAAAGGCGCGCTCGGGACGCGTCGCCGGCTCCTCGGCTTCTACCGACTCGACGGGCGTGGCCGGCTGTGTCGCCGGCTCTGTGGCTTCAACCTCCGGAGCCGGTTCCTCTGTTTCTGCTGCGGGCTCCGCCGCCGGAGCCTCGCTCGCGGTCGCGACCTCTGAGACCGAAGCGGTCGTGTCCGCTTCCGTTTCGTCGGCCGGAGCCGTCGTCTCCACCGCTTCGGCGTCGTCGGCCGGAGCGGGCGTTCCATCATTCGAAGAGCACGCCGCCAACCATAGGATCAGCATCCCTGCCAACAGCAGAATCAACCAAGCTCGTTGCGTCATCATCTCCTCCTTGCCCTTGCCGCGTCTTCGCCGCCGGCAAGGCGGGACACTGTACCGACGACGGCCCGGTTCGGGCAAGCTCGGCCGGCCGCACGTCCGCTCGACCCGGGGCGACACGAACCGCCACCCTGTTTGTATGCTTGGGAGAACACCCCAGCGAAGGAGGCCTCTCGTATGTTCTTCCCGACCCGCCGCACCGCTTCGCGGATCGTCCCGTTCGTCCTCCTGACGATCGTCGTGTGCACGGGGCGTGCGGTCGGCCCGGCCGATGTCCTTCCCAATCCGCTGCGTGCCACGGTCTCGACAGATCTGATGGCGTGGCACAACTGGCTCGAAGACGGAGGCTTCGAAGATGGGGAGGACGCGATGCGCGTCCTCGACCATCCTGTCGCAAGCCTTTCTCCGGCATCGGTGTCTCGGATCGCGGAGGCAGCGAGATCGGGCGAGTACGGCCTTCGGATCGAGGCCGCGGCGGGCGAAGGGCTCCTGTTCGCGCTGCGAGGAAAGATCGAGAAGGGAGAATCCACGCGCTGTACGTTCTGGGCGCGCTCCCTCGACCGGCCGGAACGTCTCGAGATCGAGGTCCTCGGAGTCGAGTCCGGACGGTCGGAGCCGCGCACGCTCTACAGGCCGGACGCGCCGTTCGAGATCGGGACGGACTGGACGCAGGTGCAGTTCACGTTCCGGAATACCCGCGGCGTCGAGGCCGCGCTGATTGCGATCGACATCGGACCGGATCGGACGATCGATATCGACGACGCGGCGATCGAGGCGGAGCAGTGGTCGAACCCCTCCGTCTGCCGATTGGAGCGAACCGTCGGCGGCATCCCCGTTCCGCTGACCCCGACCGCGCCCGTATACTTCAACGTGCTGATCCACGTGGAGGATCCTCATCAGATGACCCGGAACGCGGCGTACTTCCACGAGAAGACGGCGGTGTTCGCCGAGATCGCCCGCACGATGCACGAGCACGGCGGCTTCCTGACCATCCAGCCGGAGGAGGACTGGCCGATGGCGGCCCTCGCCTTCGCCCCGGCGACACTCTCCGATCTGGCGCGGAATTTCGATGTCGTCTACTCGACCCACACCCACGGCCCGGCGTGCGTCGACGCCGACGGACGACTTCGGAGCAACGGGGATTGCAGCGACTGCCGAGACTGTGACGATTGGCAACGGATCGAGACCGATACCGATCCGTACACGCCGCAGTACGTCGGCGCGCTGCGCGAGCTGATCTCCGACGTCTCCGGGACGGACGTGTCCGATCACAACGGGAACTTCCACTACGGAAACACCGCGGCGCTCGCCGACGTCGGCGTCTCGACATGGTCCGCGTTCAAGAATCACAACACCCAATCGACATTCGATCGGCTGTTCACGAATCCGTGGCGACCGACCGAGTGCGACGCGATCGAATCCCCCGAGGTCTTCCAGACCCACGATCCGGAGGGTTCGGTCATCTTCGTTCCGGGATGGGGACAGGCGATCACGCGACATCCGGAACGGGTGCACGAGCGGCTCGCGGCGATGCTCTCGCAGGTGCTTTGCCATGCCGATCCCGACCGGGTGAATACGTTCTACATCGTCACCCACGTCGATCACTACAGGGGCGAGGACGGGGAACCGTACATCGACGTCGACGGAAGGACCGGCCGTGTGACCGTTCACGACGCTTTCCGCCGCGACCTCGGGTACTGGGAGGAGACGCTGACCGAGCTGGTCGATCCCCTCGTTGCCGAGGGATATCTCGAATGGAAATCCTTGCCTGCGATCGGCGCGCTCTTCAACCAGTGGGAGAGCGACGACGGGGTCTAACAGCTACGTCGCTTTCGAGAGCAGAGTGAGCGGGATGGCTGGCCTGTGTCCGTGCGTCGGGCCAGGATCGGATGAGAAGCTCGAATGGCTAGAGCCCGCGCCACGGGGTCGATGGTGTTGAGGTCTCGATGTGGATGAGGATGTCGAACGATGCGGGGAGGATGAGAGGGTAGTCCCAGCCCGGGTCGTCGAGGCCATAAGACGAGCCGATCATGCGAAAGGCTCGTTCGGTGTTCATCCACTCGGAAACCACGCTGCCAGATTCGAGGTCCCGCAAGTCGACGATGAACCGCGAAGATCCGACCGTTTGGAACGCCACCTCGTAGCAGTCCGAAACGAGAGGCCCTGCGATCACAGTCTGCACACGAGGACCCGCTTCGATAGCCGACACGATCCCTTCTGCGAAGGAGAAGCCAATTGAGACATACGCATCGCCGTAGGTGGCATGAAGGAAACTCCCCATCGGCAGGAAGACATCGGTGGTCGATAGCGATCGTGCAACATGCCCGTTGTGCGCCCAAATCGCCGCCTTCGTCTCTCCGAGGAACTGCAACCACCAGGACACGTTCTGTGCCATCATTCGATCTCTTTCGAGGGAGGACCAGGAATCCAACTCGAAGAATGGCTCTTCCCCTTTCGGCAGGGCCAGCCGCGCCAGCTCAGCTGCGGTCAGTTCGAGGGTGCGAAGGGTCAAAGCATACTCCTGTGGGGAAGAAGCAGCGATGCAACGGGCTGCGTTTGCGTTCATCCAACCTATGAGCGGATCGAGCACGAATACACTCTCCCGTATCAAGGCAGCGTGGTCCGCTGGTCCGTTTCCTGATGTCCCCGAAACCCGAAGGCGGTCCCAACTCCGCGCGAGGTCACCGGCCAACAGCGGGGCGAACCGGTCGGCAGCGGACGGATCCACACGGCGCAAGTATCCTTCCACGGTCGACGCCACGTCTTCGGCCCCCAGCAACCGATCGACGCCTACAAAGTGAACAGGGTCATCTCCGTTGGCCGTCGAGTTGAACTCGCGTATCCAAGACAACAGGGCCAGGACCTCCTCCGTCTGCCAGATCCAGTAGCCAAGCTTTTCGAAGGCCTCTTCGATCGGCGGACCGCCCGGCAACAGGCACTCGTTAAGCTCTTGAAGCGCCAACCAATCGGCTTCGAAGGCCAACACTCGGAAGCCCATTTCCTCGACCAAGAAACGGAAGATACGGTGCTTCATCTCGAAGAACTCGCGCGTCCCATGCGTCTGCTCGCCGAGGCCGACGATGCTGGCGCCGTCGAGCATCCTGCGAAGTGGTTCGAGGTCCCTCAGCAGGGCCTGCGAGTGCGTCGTCTCGAGCGGGATGGCATGGAAGAGGAGCCAGGCTGTCACGTCAGCGGGGCAGGGCAGGCTCTCTAGTATCTCATCATGGCTCGTCGACCCGGCGAAGCCGGCCAAGAGCATGAGCAATGCCAGTGCAATCCCCCACCACGTGCGCCGCACCGATCCTCCTCCAACTGCCACGCGAAGCCTGCATCGCCCAGCCTTCCTTCAGGCTACGCGTCGGAACCTGCGCGTGCAACAGAACAGCAGGCCACACTCGGTTCTTCCGCGGCATCTGATCGTGAACGGAGCGGCGCTATCGGTCGACTCGCGCGAAGCGACGACACGCACCGCTGCGGACACCGCGAGTGACTGGGTCTAGATGCGTCGGATCACGTAGCCGTTGCCGAACCGGATTGCACTTGGCGAGCCGGTCGTTGGGTCGAACTCGACGTCCGCCTCGAAGTGAGTCGGCGTCCCCGCGGGCGTCTTCCAGACCAGCTGGAGCATGCCCGTGTAGGCGATCGTGAAGATCTGTCCGTCGTTTTCCTTGGTCATCATCAACTGCCCCTCGCTGACCGCGATGCGATACCGGGCGGCGTCGGACTCCCAGTTCCCGACGAAGCCCAACGTCGGAGCAGTGTCCGGATTGAGGCTGACGGACTCGAATCGAGCGGTGGTCGGCATCGGAGACGTTCCTCCCCACGCTCCCAGCCCGGCGCGAACCGATCCCCGCCAAGAGACCTCGTGGGCGCCGATCAGCTGCCAATCCGCTCGGTCGGGGCTTCGGTAGGCAAGGAAGTAGCGCCCGACCCGAATTAGCCTCAAGAAATCGCGGTCGTCGGTGCCGACCCGCGCAGCGAAGTTGTCACCGGACACTCCGCGGTCTTCGCAGTCGACGTACAGACCCTCGCCGACGCAAAGGTCGGGCAAGCCGCAGAAGGCCCTCCCGAATGCGACGAAGTTGGCGTCGTCCACGTACGCGACAGCTCCAGCAAACTGGAAGTTCTCGGTAGGGTGGAAGCGCTGCTCGACGATCAGGTCGAACCCGGGAGCCCGGACGTCCGTAAGCAGGAGGTTTCCGGCGTCGTCTGCTTCCGTCAACAGCCCTCCGCTTTCGGTCGTGATCCGCAGGCAGCCGCCGCCTGTCGGATCGAGCTCCCACATGCCTGCCGACTCACGCACCCATTGCCACCGGTTGTTGAGGGTGCCAGTATCGAACTCATCAACCCAACACGCACCGGTGAACGAGCCGGCGCGATCCGCCCAGGCTGGCATGGCCAGGACAGCCACCATCCCGACCAGCACTGCGTACCGCTTCCACATCATCCGCTCCATGCGAACCTCCAGCTCCTTGCGCTCGATCAGGGCATGGGATGCCAAGGCCCCATCCTCTGCTGCAAGACGTTGAAACCTACCACGGTGTCCTTACTGCTGTCAAGGGTGGGGGCGGGCGGCGATGCCGATCCCGGACGAGTCATCGGCCATGGCCGGCAAGCCGGTTGGAGTGCCGGATGCGCATTTCATCTCGTCGGGCCTCGGCATTGAGTAGCATGAAAGATCACCTCCCTAGGAGTGGTGTCTCCAACCAGCGAATAGGTCCTCTTCACAACTTCCGATGGGTGCCGTATACTGGAGTCTGGCGGTATAGGCCTTAGTTGGCTGGAGGGTCCTTCTCGAGGAGGTGCTGTCCATGCGAAAAAAGGGAGTGGCACTAGCTGTCGGAGCGATCGCCCTGATCGGCTTGTCATGGGGAATCTACGTTTTGACTGGCAGCTTCGGCGACGACGTCGGCGAGGTTGGATGGAGTCCGCTGTACACATCGCGCACGCGAGAGGCACTTGGACCGATCACGTCAGTCGCCGTCCAGGCGGGAATGATCTCCGCCGCGTGTGCACCGACGGAGCAGAGTACATGCCCGCAGTACGTATCCTGCGACTACAGCACGTGTGACAACACATGCGATACCTGCGATGGCACGTGCGGGGAGTTCACTTGTAACTGCACGGTCACGCTCGACTGCGTAACGTCGGATTGCGCCCCGACCATCGGCGGGACGTGCCTGACATGCGAGGGGAATACGTGCGAGTCGACCTGTTTTGACACCTGCGAATCGACGTGCGGTTGCGTGACGTACGACGAAACGTGCGATGGCTACACCTGCGAAGGCACCTGCGACAGGACGTGTGAGGACACGTGCCATGACACGTGCGATGGGTACACGTGTGAGGCGACGTGCTAGGGCACAACTTGCCAAGG